>Ga0307507_10001052_pt1 | contig 61245 bp, 18 predicted proteins | sample 7_EM_MG_FD_207223 | JGI IMG/M metagenome (GOLD analysis project Ga0307507, IMG submission 207223) | Populus trichocarpa ectomycorrhiza microbial communities from riparian zone in the Pacific Northwest, United States - 7_EM | ecosystem: Host-associated > Plants > Roots > Unclassified | place...
CTGGACATTAAGGCGCAACTAAATGGTAAAAGATACGCAATAAGGAAGCTTAATATAGATAGCTTCCTTAATATAATTAAATAACAACTCTAAGACCTAGAAGAAATCCACCTAATACCAAATAAGTGAGGCTTATTAGCTACCCCTAAGGAAATTAATTAAAGACTAGAAAGGATCTAGGCAGTAATTAAAAGTAGGCTAGAAGAGTACTACCTAGTTTTAAAACCAGGCCCCTACATGCAACACGTATGGTCCGCATAGTGCGCGGCCCTTATAGCCGGCCAACAACAAGTAAGGAGGAAATATATAAGTAGCCACAATTCTAAGGACGAGAGACGATATAAAGATATAAGAAACCAGCTAAAGAATACCCTAAGAAAAGAAGTAAGGAATAACTGGAGACGGTTTATAAACAAATATACTACTAACCTAAGTCTCCCCTATAACAAGGGCCTTTGGACCATAGTGAAATGGGTAAAGAAAAAGGCGGGATGCCTAATAGAAGATCTATACCTACTACCCCTATAAAGAGCAGGCGAACTATAGGCCATAAGTAATAATAATAAGAAGGCAAAGATCCTTATAGAAAGATTTTTCCCTTAACTAGCTCTAGTAGACCTTAGTAATATTACTAGTAAAATACCGGTGACTTACCTAAGGGTTAATAGCGATATGACAACTAAAGAAATGGCTAGAACTATTAGCCGCTTCTTAAATAATATAGCACTAGGACTAGATAGGATCCTAAATAAAGCCCTAAAGACCTATGGACCACTTATAGCACCTTAGCTTATAGACGTAGCTAAAGTATATTTTACAATAGGCTACTACCCGCGACTTAGAAGATCTATAACAACAGTTATCTTATAAAAAGAAGGTAAAGTAGACTACTTAATTCTAGGAAGCTACCGCCCTATTGCTTTAGAAAACACCCTAAGCAAGATCTTAGAAAAGGTTATAGCGGACTATATAGCAGATATAGTAGAGGAACATGCCCTACTACTATAAAGCTAAATGGGGGTAAGAAAGAATCGCTTAACGCTATTAGCACTTACACTACTTGCTACTACCATTAAAACTGCATGGGCTATGCGAAAGGACTTTATAATATTAATACTTAGCCTAGATATTAGCGGCGCCTATAATAATATACCCTATAAGCGTCTCCTATATATCCTTAGGGCAAAGGGCTTCCTAAAATAGATTATTTAATTTATTTAAGAATTTATAGGCTAGAAAGAAATATTACTGGTCTTTAGCGGATACCAGAGCCCCCCTATTGTAGTTATAACAGGAATACCATAAGGATTACCTCTATCGCCTATACTCTTCCTCTTCTTTGTAAGCAACCTGCTTAATACCTTTAAGGAAGGGGCGACCTAGAGGATAGGCTTTATTAATAATATAAACCTAATTACATATAGGCTAACAGCCGCAGAGAACTATAGGACACTAGAGAAAGCCTATAATACCTATATAGAATGGGCAAGATAATATGGAGTCCAATTCTTACTAGAGAAATACCAGCTAATCTATTTTATAAGAAAACATAACTAATCTGCAGATCTTTAGCATACAATCCATATTTAAGGCTTTGGGGGTCAACCGGTTTAAGGCCTAAGGGTATTAGGAGTGTGGGTAGATAGCAAGCTCTAGTAGAGCGCATATACGACGTAAGCGGCCCGTAAGGGCCAAGTATAGTATATTGCTATGTCCAGGATTGTCAATTCTATATAGGGTCCATACTTCCAGAGGTTACGCCTACTATATATAGCAGTTGTCTGGCTAACTATGACGTATAGATCTAGTATTTAGGCCACTAGAGAAACTAAGAAAGGCCCCCCTAAATTACTCCTTAAACTACTCTAAAAGGTCTAAACAGCCTGCCTTAGGAGTATAACAGGCGGGTATAAGCGAACGGCCACAGCACTGCTTAAGAAGGAAGCCAATATTCCCCCCCTATAACTATATATTAAAGCCAATGCAATATAAAGGGTGTAAAAGGAACGCAACCCTAATATTATAAAGTATATCAAGACACGCCTAAATAAACTATAAAGGGACCCTAGGGTGCCCTATAGAAGAAGGAACCAACAACCCCAAAGTAGGGAAGATATATTAGGAAAACAGGTAGAGAAAGTAGAAGAAGAATAGTACGGCGCTAGGGCCCAGGCCTATATAAAGGAGGAAGGGAGACGCGCAAGAGGCCAGTAAAAACAATAGTAAGGGAGAGAAAGAAGCCAAAGTAGAGTATAAAAGAGTACTAGAAAACCATCTACTGTAACACAATACTAGTTGGACCGACGCTGGAGAGACGAATGGGAGTTAAAGGTATAGAGGTAGACTTAGGCAAGGGGAACCTAAGCCATAGCATAGGTAATGCTATGGGGGGTAAATACCTAAGGGCTCCAAAAGGGCCTAATAAAGGCAGAAAATACAATAGCAACACTCTTAAAAACAGAAATAATAGGACTAAAAGATTGGCTTTACTGGGTAGGTGTCCTAGTAGGTAGCCTAAGGTGCGAATATAGCTGGCTAAAACAGACACCAAAATATATAATACTGTTATACCCCTTATGCACTAGCCGAGAAGCAATACTCTTAGCAGCTAGTATAGAAAACTATAATATACTGCTCTCAATATAGAAAGGCCTTAAGGCGGCTACCCGGTAGCTTATTGGCTAAAATATGCTAGACCAGTTCTAGGTTGCAAAGAAAATAGCAATAAAAGGCAAAGGGGCGAGTAATAGGCGCCCCCTAATAACTCTACAGGAGTAGAGTATAGTGTGTAATACTAGCGCGTCTATAGGTTTGTTACAGCAGCAGTGGTTCCTAAGGAGGTTAAAAAGTAAGGTAGTAGAGCACTACTAGTAACTTATAGGCGACTTACAAGCGAGCCCCAAAAGGCGGGGAGATGGATCATGGGGTTTTCTTAAATAGAGTTTTCTCCCCATATATATATAAGGAGTAGTCCGCGTAGGCCTAATAGGGATCCGAATCGGACGTTAAGCAATAAATAATAATACCTACTAAAGGAGTTTTGTAAATATATTAAGCATTTCCTCCCTAAAAATATAGATAAGCTGCCCCCTTACTAACTACGTCAGGAAAAAATTTACTAGCATTTTCTAGCATTTTCCAGCATTTTCTAGCATTTAGCCGCTAAATGCGGCATTTATAACTAAGTACTAGCATTTAGCTGCTAAATGCGGCATTTATAATTAAGTCTTAGCATTTAGCTGCTAAGTGCTAACTATAAGATTACTAAGTATACATAAAAGTATAAATTTTATAAATTTTATAAATTTTATTTACTTATTAATATTAGTAAGCATACATAAAAGTATAATTTTATAATTTTAATAATTTTAATAATTTCTATATTTTATATATACTTTATTAATAAATATTAAAGTTACTACCCCTGTAAAAATCTCGCTAAGGCTCTAGCGCATCATAAAAAAATTTACTAGTATCTTAAGTTAGGTTTATACTAATCTAGCGATTTTGGCATTTAGTTGCATCTAGTTGCATTTTGCGGCCATATACTACACCGCCAATAATAATACTGTAATTTGCGGCTAAACGCTGCCTTAATAATAATAGTGCTGCAAGCTATAGCTTATTACAGTACAAGCCAACTGTTATAGTACGAGCTGACTATTAAGGTACAAGGCGAAAGTATATAATTAATATCGCGTGAAGATCTAGGTAGGAGGTAAGGTAGTATATATACACGTCGTTTAGGGGTTAGGTCTGTGCTTATGTATATATATACGCTTATAAGCCAAATTATAATAACGCGTCTTAGTCCCGTGACACAGCTTAATGCTCTCTTAGAAATAATAATCCTAGAAACATTTTGGTTAACTAAGTTTACTATATACGCTACGCTACTACTTACAAGTTACTTAAAGACACGTCCCTTAGCCCGCGTATACGCCACTATACAATAGTAACAGGTTTCGCCATATAGCAACTATATATAGTGTTCAGAACTATCTATAGTTGCATTATACTCTTACAATTGTTACCATTATTAGATAGTCTTGGTGTCTTCCTTCTTACCTTGGCCTAATTTTAAGCTCAAATCGACCTTTTCCTTATACACCGACTTCTGCAGTAACGACGTGAATTTAATTAACTTTAACATCCTCTGCTCAATACTCGACTTCTAATTGGCTATAATAGTACTATAGTAGACAGGCTTAGTCTATCCTCATTAATCTATCTAAGTAAACAGTTACTTTACCTCCGAGAGCTTGTGGCTTGGCTTAACTATAATAATATAATTTGCGCGCTATAGGTTAATAGACAGCCTAATTAATGCAAAGGTGTAAAGTAGAATCCACTTAGAGTTATTAGTGTTGAAGGTTTGCCTAGCCTCAGCCTTCTCAATATTAGATATACTGGCTGCATAGCAGAGCACCTTATCTTTGCTGTATTCTTTATACAGCCTATTAAACTAATAAGCTAGTATAAGAGGTAAGCGAGTGGCAATAATAATCTTACACACTAAACTATCTGTCCGTTTTTTGACATAAACGCGATTATAGATTTTTTTAGCTTTAAAGAACTTTGCATTCTGTTAAAAATGGCGGTTAAGTATATTGGTAAACTCCTTACTAAGCAGGTTAGTAGTCCACTTAGCGACAATTAGGTCCTTTAGTATACAACTTTAAGTTTTTAGGCGTTTATTGTCAGACTTAATTATAATAGGGGCTTGCTGGTCCTAGTATTAGACAACCTAGGCTACGCTCGCTGCCGTTTTTACGTTAGTGTATAACTTGGCTTAGGTGAGTTTCGGTATCTTAGGTTTAGTATTTAGATCCCTACTATCTTCCTTCTATATAGCCAGAAGTTCCTTATGTTGGCGCCTCTGCTTTATGCTTACTCGGTCCTCTATAGCTATAATTATAGCCGCCTTGGTGTTATTAGGGTCGGCCTGTAATATAACTAATTCGAGATAGCTATTCTTTAGGATAAGCTTTTACTAGTTAAACCAGAGTGTTAACTCCCCTCTATATATCTAAAACGTTGGAATGACTGTGCGGAAAAATGCAGCCAGTTCGCCGAATTTCTTATCTACTATTGCTCTGGTTGGGTTGGTCTTCGCATCCTTATAAAGACGGTTAAATTCCTTCTTCTTTAGCTGGATGGTTTCTTCTTTAAGCTTAAGCAGTACTTCAAACTCCGTTCCCTTTAGCCTATCTACTTTTTCCCACTTAGGCCTCTTTAATCCTGCTATAATAAACCGTATTAGTTGCATTAGGTTCCCATTATTAGGCGTGCCAGATATACCCCATACGGTAGGGCTGCGATTATACGCTATACGGTACTCCTTAACTACATCCTAAATAAATAATATTAAGACTCTACTGGTTGCGTCCAAGTGGAATTTATCCTAGAGAATACGCCCAACCTATATTGCACTCTTTAATTTCTAATACAATCTAGTAGTTTGGCCATTTGGGTGTTTCCACATACTAGTTTATATGGTAATAAACTTGCGTATTAGTTGTGTGGCAATACAATTTCATATAGTAATTAGAAGGAATTAGGTTAAGTGTCTTAGCGCTAATAGTTCCATTACATTAGGGGCAGGGTGATAATTGTTCTCAAACCTGGCTTTACCCTATAGGTGTAATAGGGAAGTCTTACTAACCGGATATATATTGTTGTCATTCTCCCATTATTCCTTATTAATCCACTTAAGAGCCTTACAGATTTGCCGCTATTTGTCCCTTTTTAGTTTACCAAATATCTTAACTTTTTTGTAGCTAGGGGCAAGAATTGTAATCTAGGGCGGGCTAAGGCGCTTTATAATCGCGCTGTCTTATAACATTATATTCGCGTCCTTTAGGAATCCTGGCAGGCCTAGGGTTAGCATAAGGATAATTAAACAGCCTCGCTGTGGGTCTGTAAGGTATAGCTTCTTAGAGTTATCTTCGTAGTAGTATGCAATTGGCTGCTTTACTGCCTGTAGGTATTTTATATCTGGCGGATATATCTTAGGTAGGTAGCGGGTTACGTCCCTAGCGGCTTGGGCCTTTTAAACATCTATTACGTTCTAATAATAAAAGTAGTTTATTAGCTATTAAGTGATTATTTATATAGTCTTGCCCGCGCTAGGTTCGTCTGCACAGATACCACCTCCTTTAATTGTCCTCTCTTGCTTAAATGCCTAAGCTATATATACCACTTGGTATAGGCTGAATTTAAAGCCTAATACAAGGCCCCAATTAGGGAGTTCGATTAGGGCGGTCTTGGAGAGTACTTTTAATAAGATAAGTGGGAAATACTCTAGAGTAAGTAGAAAATCCGCCTCTATTATATACACTAGTGCGCTGTCTAGGTTGTCCTTCCTGGCCTTATAGAGCTAGGCTAAGAAATTTTACTAGTTAAGTTCTTCCTCTGTGTCTATATCTTGGTTATTATTATTAACTAAATCCTTATCTTGGTTATTATTATTAACTAAATCCTTATCTTAGTTGTTATCATTAACTAAATCCTTATCTTGGTTGTTATTATTAACTAAATTCTTGTCTTTGTCTCCACTCTCCGCGTCCTTAGAGTTAGTGTAATATAGGAACTAATTATCGTATTTACTGGTATATTATGGCAATTTGCTATCCTCTGCGGTAATATCTTAAGGGGTATTAACGGTTGGTAATGCGGTAGTAGGGTTGTCTATTATATTGTTAGGCTGGTGTGTACCTTCAGGTTTAGTAATAGGTTGCGGCGATATACTGTTATCTACGGCGATTTCTCTAGTACCGCTGTTACTTACTAATATGGGCTTATAGGCAGATGGGTTACGTCTTCCCTTTGCTAATTGCCTTCTGTGCGTAACTGGCTTACTATTGCTGTTTTCCGTAAGGGTGCCTGCCGCTAATTCTGGCCAAGGGCGCTTCCTATATCTATTTAGGTTGGCCTTGCAACTATTTAACTTCCCAGGCGCGGCCGGCTTGCTTTTATTGTCCTTTGCTAGGGCACTTATTACTAATCTTAGTTAAGGCCACTTATTATATCTGCCTGATTTGGTCTTTCTGTTATCCAATTTCTTATATCTAATAGGCTCGCCCTTGCTATCTTCCTTGGAGCCATATGCTACTAATTCTAAATAACTCCGCTTCTTGCCTTCTCCTAGTTTACTCTTGCCACTGGCCTTACGCGGCGTTAGGACTTGCTGGCTATCTTTTGCGCTGCGTCTATCGCGTCTAGGCGCCTTGGATTTGATAGCTGACGGTGTATTATTAGTGGCAGTAACTTGGGAGTTTAAATTAGGAGGTAAGAATAATACTATAAGCACGGCCTCCTTTGTGCTATTTTTCGCCATTTTGCTAAGAGCTGCAATAAGTATGCCCTCTAACTATATTGCGAGGTTTTTATATCTCCACGGCGATATATAGATGTTCTTTTTGGGCGGACCGTTAATGTTAAGCTCTGTATAGGCTTATAGTTCCTCCCGTAGCTTGCCTAGAGCTATATATAGGTTTCCGCTTATTAGATATAAGACTTAGACCACCCTAACTATTAACTTGCCTATTAAGCCTATGGATTGGATTTCAATCTTAATATCTCCTATATTAATTGCGTTGCTCGCCGCTAGGGTTGCTAGCTAAGGCGAAGGGATACCGTATAGTGGGTTTGCGGTAACGTCTATAGGCTGTGTCGCATATAGCAGCTAAGGTGGCGTCGTCTCGTCTTATGCTTTGGTCTTTGGGGGTGACGTATATTTACGCAGAGGTAGGTTTTTTGATTTCTTAGAGGTACTTAGTACCCTCCTTGCGTGATTAGAACAAGCACTTTTTATAATTTTTAGGATTACCTACAGTTTCCAATCTGGTGGAGCATTGGTAAATTATAGGAGTTACTTATAAAACTCCTTAACGTGTCCTTTTTTTATTATTATAGAGTTGCCGTAATATGTTACGTGCTTAGGCTTGACTTTAATCACAACATCTTTAACCATCTCTTTTAGTCTATTATAGTTTTCGATGCTTATTCCAAAGCCTTGGGCAATATCCGCATTTTTAGTTGGCTTTGGGTTCGCCTTATACCACACGTCTGGCTTTGCCTATAGTTGCGTTATTATTAAGTCGCTTATCCAGTTAAGTATGTCCAATATTGCAGCATATATTAAGTAGAAGGTGACTATTAAAGTAAGGGGGCTTCGTACTGTAGCTAGCTAGCGCTACACTAGCATAACTCTAGTATTAGATATAGTTAGAGGTTAGTTGTTAAAGAGATAGAAGGTAGGGTAAGTAAGGTAAATAAAGGAAAGGTAAAGCGGTAGATCTTACAATTGCCCGCACGTGCCCGTATAGAGGTAAAATTGGCTGTTATTTGCTGCTACTAGTTGGAGTAAATGCGGCTAGACTTAGTGCTGTGCAGTTAAATAAGGGCACAATTATATAACTTATAGGGACTACCCTACCCAGCCTATTTAGGGCTAAGTGGCGGTCCAGTACTGCCAAACTCTTATAGTTTTTGATATAAGCGATTTGTTAAGTACCTGCGGAGGGGTAACTAGTTATTACAGCATAGTAGAATATAAGAGGTTGTGGGCGTTACTATGTTTCTTATTATTGTATAAAGTTAGTATATATGCGCGCCGCCAGAGTTAGAGGGCTGGCCTATATTTATGCATACGGGCTCCATTACTGCGAAGTGTTTGCTATATGATAGGTAGTATTTCTAGTAGATGGCGACGTATTGCACTTATTATAGGCGTTACTATACTTCTTATTATTGTACAAAGTCGGTGGATATACGCGCCACTAAAGTTAGAGAGCTGGCCTATGTCTATATATATGGACTCCATCGCTGCGAAGTGCTTAGTATATAATAGGTAGTACTTCTAGTGGACGGCGATGTATTACACTCACTTTATAATCGCTAGTGTTATTGTTATACTACCGCGTAGCACTTAAGGCCCTGCTAGGTAACTTTTTCCGGAATAATAATTATCTAGTATATAGGTTGCTTTTATGTCTATGCTTAAATATCTAGTGCTTGTTTAAACGCATCTCTATAGCAAAAGGTAGCAAGAGGTTTTGTATCTTATATTATAAGTTTATGCAATTAATGGCATTTTGCGGCATTTTGCGGCATTTTGGGGCATTTTGGGGTATTTTAAAACAGTAGACATGTTGTATATACCTAGCATCCAGCCGCTTAGCAATGTTAACTTATCTCGCTATTTATCTATTTGGTGTTATATAAGAGGTTAGTGTTCTACTATAGCATTTATTGCGTTAGAGTCTCTTATATTTAATATCTTTATTTTAGATCTATTTAGAACTATATATGGTCTTGCGATATTCTGCTCCCCACCTAGTACTCCTATAAGAGATTGTTTAGCTAATAATACCTTATCTCTTACTAATTAAGGAAGGAAAAGACTTATACTTTCTAGTAGTAGCAGGCTGTGCTTATTAGTGACATTTTTAACAGATTACGGTGTTTGAGTTTCTGTTTACCTATAACGTAATTAGCCTACCTATAGTAAAGTGCTTTTACTTTACTGCTCGCTTCTCTTTTCCCTTACCCTTCTACACGTCTATATACTTGTATTATAAACTGCAAGAGCTTGATGGTGCTAGACCATTGCCTAGCCTATATTAAGAGATAGGATAGGTAGGGTAGTCCCTATAACTTATACTATACCACGTCTTCCTCTATAGGTTGGTCTCGTCACTATAGATTTGCCCTTATATGCGTTTGACCTGCGGAGTATATAACCATATGCTTTGCCGCCAAGGCCTTACTTATATAATTTTGTTAAGGCGTGCTTTATCTTCTTACCTTTACTAATTAACTTGACTCTACTAACTACCCTCTCTTACCTCTACCCTACTAGTATCTACCTCTATAACTAGTGCCTCCGTAGATCTATCTAGGCTGTAGAGCCTTATAATGTAGTAAGTTAGCTGCCTCATTTTTGACCTTAGCTATGTAATAGAAAATCTATATTTACTAATACGTTTATATAGACTACTACTTAATATAGCCTGCTACTAAAATGGACCTACCTACTAATTATTTTATAACTTGCGACGTTAACTACGTCTGTAACCATAAAAAGTTTGCCAAGGGCGTTGTAGTTTTTAAGATTGCCTTAACTGTGGTAGCTACGGGCTCCGGTATCTTATAAGGCAATAATAAGGGCCCTGTGCTTAATAAGCCTCTTCTTCTAGAGCTTGGCAGTCTATACCTCTTGGCCAATAATGCTTTAAAATGCTATCTCTGTCTGTCTACCGGCTATATACGCGCCGATTATCCTCTTAAGAAAGCTTCTTAACTTTATCACGGCTGCGGTAAGGCTAGTTATCTTAAAGCCAACTGCCTTAACCCTATGTGTAATAATTGTGGGGAAGCCAGTTATCTTAAGAGTAACTATCCTTGTGTAACGTGCAACTAATATAATACTATAGGCCATAGAAAGCGAGACTGTCCCTAGCTATTAAATAAGAAGAAGCGGACTTGCCTAAACTATAACTCCCTAGACCATTAAACTGTCTTCTATAGTTATGTATATAAAAACTGCGGAGTTATAGGGCATAATATTAATAATTATATAAGTGGACCTACTTTAATTTGGGCAATAGACGCCGCAACCACTTTAGGCAAGGTAGATGCACTAGGTGCTGCCGCTTTAAATATAGCTACTACCTCTCCGTTGCCTAAACCTCTTAATACAGCCGGCTTCTATCCGGTGGTAGATAGCCTAATGGATAACCCAGACACTTATATAGAGGATAGTGATTCCGTAATAGCTGAACCTTTGGATATACTCTAGCTTCCAAACAATAACTACCTTATAGTTTAGTTTGTTACGCAAATTATTAAAGAGTATATTATAGCATGTGGCATTACGTTCTAGGTGTCTTATAAGACCGATAGAACGCCTACTTATTGTTTATATAAGACGGCGTCTGTCCGATTTACGGATGTCAACATTGCTGGCGATGTTAAGGTTGGCACTGCTAATGCTACTTCTCTGGTTACTTAACAACTATTATATCCAACCATACTTAAGTATCTTACTTGTATTCTCCTACAAGATGCCACGACCCTGCGACTTTACTATATTAGGTTCGTTATCGCCTCCGATAAACTCGCACTAGGTATGCGTATGTTGCTTAGTAAGTACTTCTTCGTTAATGGGGACTTTGGCCTATTTACGCCGCAAATCCACAAAGCTTGGGATATGCTTTTGAATAGTCCTGCGGTCGTTATTAACTTCTTTACGCTAGGCACTAAATGGCTTAATGGCTATATTGCGAGCCTAAACACAAGCCTATAATAGTAGAGCGTTAATAATCCTTTAGGTCGCTAGTGGAAGAACTGTAATATAAATATCCAGCTTGGTATGTAGCTCTTACTAGAGGACTAACCATCGTATAAAATCCCCGTAAGGTATTAGTTTGATAGCGTTCTTAAGTATTTTACGGTCTAGTTTTATGCTGTAGTTGCGAGCCTTAAGGCCGTTAACCAGAACCCCCAAGTACCTACTATTGTTCGTCTTATTACCTTCCTAGGTGGCGCGGACCGAGTCTACTACGCTGCTATCTAGATAGTTAATGGCCTTACCCTTTATACTGACTCTATTATTAATATCTCATTCCTAGGTAAAGACGTAGATAGCCAGGCCAGCTGGAAAGGAGTTATTGTTAATACCACTCCCTTTAGCTCTGGCTATAACTACTATGCTTTTATCTTTTAATTATAGGTGGGTTATAAGTTTATATTAAACCCTATATTCGCTTTGGAGCATATCCTAAGTAGCGACGACTTTATAATAGTTAATAACCTAAGCAAGGCCCTAATTACGGCATAGGGTATTGATTGTCTTATAACTAAATATGTCCCTAAGGTTGGAATCTCCTAAGAGATTAATACTTTACGCCACCTATAGCAAGGAGGTAATAGTGTGGTAGGGTAAAATGTCCTATGCTTAGTGTCTTGGCATTTTCCTGTATTTATTAAGCTTTGGCTTTTCTCCTTCTTTCCTCCTTATCTTATATACAATTACGACCCTACTAGTTACCGGAAATATATTCTTTTCTTTCTTTCTTACTGACTGCTTTACTTCTGACTAATTACGACCGACTGACCAACCGACCGACCGACCGACTGATAGACTGACAGACTGACTGACTGACAGCACCGTGACTTTTCTATCTAAGAGACACCGTCCCCTTCTATATATTATTTGGCATTCCACGTGGGGACGATGGCAAGCTCTTTGGATTAGAAGTCTAGTGCTATATACACAGAAGATATGTAGGAATATACTATAACTGCCGAAGAACCGCTAGCTGTAGAAGAATAACTAACTGCAGAAGAACTGATAGATAAGACGGTAGAACTAAAGAACTAGAGAACTAGGCAGTATTGGACAGTAAGGGGAACCAAGCAGACCCTAAATAGAAAGATAGCGGAAAAGATAGACAGCTAGACTTAACGCACAGGCTAAAGAGTGGCAATAGGAAGCAAAATAGTGTAGGTTAAAAGGTCTCAGGAGTTGGGTTTAGTGCCTATACTTAGAAATTTGGCGTTAAGCGAACCAGCAAGCCAATCAGATAACTACCAGTGGTCAAAATTTCGCCACCCGCGCGCGCACGAGCATGGCCAGAACATTATTAAAGATATAGAGACGACAAGCTAAGGGCTAATTAGTTAGATAGAAACGAGATCTAAAATATTTGGCAGCAAAGGAAGCCAGCGCTGCCCTTTAAGAATAGAGACAATACTGAGTAAGGCCATAAGCACACGAGATTGGATCTGCCTTTAAAAGCTTCCTATTCTAGCTTAGCTTTATCCTCTTTTGAGTTATCTAGATTATATTAGTAGCGGCCCCAGAGGCACTCCGTAAGGACCTACTATATAGAACGACAGCAGGCTAAAATAGATAGACGTATTGAGACCCGGTAGTGGTAGAAGATAAAGATTCTGTGCTCTCCCAGGAAGACCTCCCCTTAGGCATTAAGAAGCAGGCGCCTTCCGTTAGGGATATAGCTATATAAGTAGACCAGCCGAAGCATGCACCTGTTAATGTCCCGCTAGGATAGTTATCTGGGATATCCTCTGTTAAGACTATGGCTATGTAAACAGACCTACCGCAGCGTTTACCTGTGACACCTAGGACTGATGACCCTTAGTAGATAAAGGATAAAAGCTATAGGGATTACCTGTAAGCTCCTAAGGATGCATTACCTTGTAACTAGTAGTTAACGGCTTAAGACAAGATCTGCGTTATGGTTTAGCCTATACTAGCCCTAGGAACTATTGGAACTCTTTATTTTATAGGGCAGAACATGTCGCAGTTTATTAAATAGTACAAACAGCTATGCACCTGACATCGTGTAACGAGTGAGGAGAAGCACTAGGGCCTTTTGGAGTACTGTGATTACTGGATAGGGGTATAGATCCGAAGCTTGCCTGAATTTATAGCTGGCAATTGGATAGAGCTTGTAAGAAAGCTTAGGGCAGAATACTAAGCAAACGACTACTACCGACGCATAGAGATAAGAGACTTTGTGGAAGCTTTTGTTTGAAAATCTACGGAACAGCCAGGCAAGCTGCGTCACTACATACACGACTTTACTACTATCTTAGCAAGAGCGGTAGCCGCAGGAAACCTTACTAAGTAAGAGAAGGGGTGGTGGTTTATACGAGGACTCCCTATTGAATACCATAGGCACGTAATAGAAAAGATAGGAGCTGTAGCAGACGAGCCCAGTACCCTTGTGTTTAAAAGGCTGAAGGAGGCCGTAGAGTTGAGAATAATAGCTGCAGAGAATGTCAAGCAAATAGCTGTTTTTCCGGAAGAAGATGTCCTAAATGTCCAGCTTATATAAGAGCTACGGCAGCAAGGGAATAAGCTCGACCGCTAAAGGGAAGGAAGACTTCTGGACCTAAGGAAGCACGCGACGCTACTGAATTAGGCTATAGTTCAAAGCCTAGTATAAGGATACAGCTTAGCACTAGAATATAAAGACTGGTAGAACAGTACCCAAGCTCCCTTTGTTTTGTAAGACTGCCGATATCCGCAAGATCCTTAATATCCGCAAGATTCTACCGCCTTTAGACGACTACAGCGGGACGTACGGAGTTAGCAAGGCATATAAAGATAAGGCCGGCAGACCTGTTCTAGATGCGGAGGAAGTTACCATTTCACTAAGTATAAATGTTAAGGCTTAAAGGATCTTATTTAGTAAGGATTTGTATATCTGTCTAATTAAGAAAGACTGGTAGCTAGAATGCGCGAACGACCTGGACCTAAGCTTCTGTGGCTTGGCAATAAAGAATGGCTAGAAGGTATTAAGAACTGGCTTTGTACGCACTAAGGAATAGGCTTAGATAGATAGCTAAATTGGAAAAGGGAAGGCTAAGGATAGACGCAGAAACAAGCCCCTATAGAACGAGCGGATTTTACTAATTTCTATAACGGAGTAGTGCTGAAGAACAGTGACAAAATACGCACGAACTGGGAGGACTACTATTAAGTACGGCCCACGGATTTAGTAACGCCCAACCAGTAATATCCGCAGACTCGCCTGACCCCTAGAGACAGCCGTACAACTAGGACAACCGTTGAGCCGCAAGCTCTGCCGTAGGAGAAGAATGTATGACCAGAAGAATGTATCCAGATTATGTCACGGCCTGTGGATAAGATGGTAGAGGCTAGAAAGAAGAATAAATCTTTTAATTCTTAGAGACGGTCTTGGAGACAGACGCTTGACCAGGTCAGCTATTAATAGCAGGCTCCGCAGCAGGCTCTATAGTAGGTGTAGGATGTTTAACTAGGGGACAGTCAAGTTCTAAGGTGGGGGAGGGGACGTAGGTAACGACTGTATAAAAGATTTCTATTTTATCTGCTTAATTACTGTATTTCCTAAAGCTCCTTTTATATTTACTTTCTTGACCGTGATGTGTCGTCAAACGCGTCAACCTACTGTAAAAGATGTCAGTTTAGCTTACCGCCTGTTGACGAACCAATAGTGATTTTCTATTCTGGGGACGGAAAATCCTAATTGGTTTATTTAGTAATAGAGCTAGCAGAACTCTACACTGCCCCTAGAATTTAAATGCGCCAGCTATATAATGAGAACGGTATAAAGAGCCTTAGTTAATTGCACGGATGCAGAGCCGATTGTATGATATAGAGCCAGACGCAGAGCCTTAATTAAATAACTGCACGGAAGCCTTGGTTAATTGAATAACTATATAGAAGCTATGGTTAATTAAAGAGTCGAATTAAGCCAGAGTCTCGATATTAGCACGTTACTGTCACTAAATTAAGTTAGTTAAATGTCATTAAATTAGAGCCTTTGACCGGGCCGACCTTATTTCTTATTTAAACGACGACTGATTGTAGTATAACTATCACTGCCATCCGAATTTAGTACTGCACCAGCTACACGACGAGAATAGATACTGCGGTAAGGAAGGGACCTATATAAGGGCGGTAACATAACATTGGAAATCAAGTACTGTGGAAATGGTAAAGTAGTATACGAAGAGGCACTGATAAAGATGCTCTGCAAGAAATCGTATGGAGGGTATAGCTGACTATATTAAGCCTAAACTATCCTTATATAACTGAAGACGGAATTAAGCCGTATCTAGCCAAGCCAGTAAAGGACCTTGCTAAGGATTATAAGGGGAACAGTAATTGGACGTATAGAAGCTGGTACTTCTTAGAGGTTATCTTAACAAAAGGACTGTATTATGGACATAAGGGTAAGGGATATGTGATGGAGGTTATAATAACCAAGAAGCTGCCACCAGATGGTTCCGAAGGATGACTTAGATAAAGCGCAGAACCAGCAGGACAATGATAAAGAGACTAAAAGTAGAAGATAATCCCTAAGGTTCTTAGGCTGGAAGAAGATTAAGGATACGCTAAAGGAACTAAAAGCAAAGACGGCCTAAAAAGGGAAGAAAGCAGCTATTAAGGATGTCCCAGAAGAGCACTAGGCCCGTGGAAATGGTCTACTGGAAACTGCCGTTTATGCTTATAAGAAAGGAAGTCTTAAGACAGGTCTCTAGATTGGACGTCTGGTGGACACTAAGAGCCTTAATTGACTATGGATGCAGAGCTTTGACTGAACGGCTGTATAGCCAGAGTCTTAATTGACTGTCCGCAGATATAGAGCTTATGGATATAGAGCCTTAATGGAACGTCAATGGATTTAAAAGCTTTGATTAAGTATGCGACGATATAGAGCCTAGGTTATATATACAACAGAAAACGCCTTAAATTAAGCTAAAGCCTTAGTTAAATCTTAATTAGTTAAACGCCGCCTCTATAGTTAAGTTAGATTAGCTAAAGCTTTTAGTCGGGCCGACCTAATACCCTGTTTAAACGTTAGTTAATTATATGTTGTTATAGTTAAATCAAATTAGTTACTATCGCCGTTAGACATCTTTAATTAGTAGTTAAAGGTCCTATAATAGTAGATAGATAGCCTCTGTAGAAACCTCTCCCTTTAACCCTCCTTTATTAATTAATTGCCGCCTGTTTTAACGCCCACGGACTGGTTAACTAGAACGGTCTTTCCTATAGACGTAGATACGGATCTCTATATAGAGTTTTACACGGAGTTATATATAGAGTCTACGGATACGGAGCATACAGGTGCAGAGCCTTGATTGGATAATAGTACGGCAGCTTAACTGGACGTCTATATATGCGAAGCCTTAATTAAATGGTAGATGCGGAGCCTTGACCAATTGCACGCCTATATAGAGGTCTTAATTAATTATCTATAGATACAGAACCTCGGTTGTATATGCCGCCAAAAACACCTTAAGTTAAGCTAGGGCCTTATTAAATCTTAATTAGTTGAACGCCGTCTTCGCATTTAAGTTAGGACAATTAGAGCTTTTAACTGGGCTAACTTTCTACCTTAATTGAACGACTGAATAATTAGTTGCAGCACGTCGTTGCTAACCAGTTAGACAGTCTTTGTTAGGCAGTTAAGGTAGGCACGCAGGCACGTATATGGGCACGCACGTAGACACGAACGCAGAGTATGCAATATAGAGCTACTAATGCACAGCTAGATGCATAGCCAGACGCAGAGCTAGATATAGAGTTTTGATATTAAATGACTAACTGAACAATTAAACTAAGCCAGAGCCTCTGCTATCTTGATTAACTACCCTGCCGTTACTGCTGCTACCGCCACTATTCTGTCTAGCTATTTTGTCCCTACTGTTTTGACTAACTGTTCCGTCTCTACTGTTCTATCTAACTATGCCGGATCTGTACCGCTGTGAGATTTGCTAGATAACTGTTTTAATTAACCTGTTCTAGGCCTAATACTGTTTTGACTGTTCTACTGTTGCTCTCCTGGCCGCTATACTATACCGTTTTAATTGCCCTGTTGCTGTCTGACTAGCCGCTACTGACCGACCGCTACTGACCGAATGCCGTTAACCGTTCTGTCACTGCTACTACTGCTACTGCTGCTATTCTGAATTATAACTGCTGTTTCTACCAACTGTTCCGTTCCACTGTTCCGATTGTTCTGCTACTGCTGTTTTGACTGACTGCTACTAACCAACTGTTATCGACTAACTGCCGCTACCAAGATTTCTGCTATTAAAAGTTCTATTACTGGATGTCCTACTGCTTATTAACTGTTACCGAGTTCTTCTATTAAGTGTTCTACCGCTGACTGTTCTATTTTATTTTACTGCGCTGACTGTTTGCTTTTATTACTGTTTCTACTACTGTTATTGTTACTGCTGTTACTGCTGTTACTGCTGCCGTTATTATTTCTGGTTTACTGTTCTAGTTACTAGTAGGAAGATTGGATCTTAGCTATAGATAACGGAAGGATATTATGGAATAGTTTTGCAAGGCTGTAAAGACGGCTGTAGAATTACGCTTTTGACTAGTACCGCTAGTAGGTGTAGTATATAGGCGATTAGGGCGGCTAGTGTGTATATTTATGCTTTTGACCAGTGACGCTGGTGGGTATGGTGTATAGGCAACTAGTACGGCTAATGGGTGTATTTATTTCAGTGCGTGTCTGATAGGTATCTTACTAGGAGGAAGAGATTTCCTGTGTTCTATTCTGTGCTTTCCTTTTTTCTATTCTGCTCTTGCTATTCTTTTATTTGGCTATTCTTCTATAGTATAGAACGTTAGGGGACAACGTTCTTAGTAGGGGAGGTATGTGGTGGGGTAAAATGTCCTATGCTTAGTGTCTTGGCATTTTCCTGTATTTATTGAGCTTTGGCTTTCCTCCTTCTTTCCTCCTTATCTTATATATAATCACGACCCTACTAGTTACTGGAAATATATTCTTTTCTTTTTTTCTTACTGACTGCTTTACTTCTGACTAATTATGACCAACTGACTGACCGACCGACCGACTAACCGACAGACTGATAGACTGACTGACTGATAGCACTGTGACTTTTCTATCTAAGAGACACCGTCCCTTTCTATAATAGCTTTTATATTAAGCGCCAAATTGCGCTATCTAATAACTTTATAGATCTTCTGCGTATTAATTACTTCGACTGCGATATCGTTAAGTATAGGAAGAACTTGGTTAATAATGCCCTTAGGGCTGTCTTGCCGCTACTTAATAAAGAGTAAACGGGTGCCTATACTGCGCTTAAATATATAATAGGCGGTATTTTGCTAATTTAAGGCCCTGGTGGTGTTGGGAAATCAACCTTCCTAACTATCTTAGTACGATACTAGTATTGACTTAGGTCGCCCTAGTATAATCCTATTAGAATCTAGGTCTTGTCGCCGCTTAATTACCAACTAGATATGCTGGCCGAGACAATTAATAATGCGCTTATAGAGGACTATAAGGCACTAATTGCGTAAGGCCGTCCCGCTAAATTTCCCATCGTCCTTTGCCGCTATATGCGCTTAATGGAAACTAAGGTCTATATGCGGGATGCCATTATATAGCGAACAGCGGCAGGCATTGACACTCGTCCTAAGTATTTTAAGAAATAGGATGACTATGCTATAATTAACAAGGACGTATTTATACTGAATATAGCATTCCTGCTCTACCGTACGTTTAAGGCTAGCAATGCCACCGGCTTTAATAAGTAGTTGTAGGTTATAGATTTATCTAAAGGTTAGTAGTTGTTACGCTTTATAGGTATCCTAGACAGCGACGGAAACCTATATCCTATTATAGACCCTAATACAACTAAATACGCCGAATTCCGCCAATACTTGCACTAATTTGCGCTTGGTGACAATATGACGTAAGACAATAAGATGGGATTGACACTTGCGGCTAATATAGTTATTGCGGACCTAGCTAAGAAGGCTAATGTTATTCTTATAACACCCAATATAGTCTCGCAGACTTGTGCACATTCTATCAGTGCCGCACGCGTAGTTTTCTATAATGAGGCTGGGAAGGCGTCTGAGCTAGGTAGTCTTGCTAAATTCGCCTAAAGCAGACTATATTTAATTAAGGGAGGTCTATAAATCCAAGCTGGCGACCCCGTGCCTTAGGTTCTCCTTAGTAATATATACTAACCAAAACCAATTCTTGGTCCTAATTTCGATGATCTGTTTTACTATTAGAAATCTATCTCCCTCTATACGCGTCTCCTTATGGCTAGTGCGGATATAGTGTAGTTCTTGCTGCAATATTGATTTATTAAAGACATTGCATGTCTCGTAAATGCCGTCCTGCTGTATAGCCAGCTTTAGATAAGCCTAATAGTTAAGGACCAAGAGCAGTTAAAGCTAGCGGCGAGCTTTTTTAAGGATGTGCTACGCTGCAACCACCCTATCGCCTTCCTCGCCGTTAATGGTACTATATAGGTAAACAAGTTTAGCTAATTGACGTACAACCTAGTCCACGCTTAACACGTATTCTGGGTGGCCATGGCGCTAATAGACTTTGGATTTAAGCCATTAGAGGTTGGCCTTGCCGTTCTATATACAGCCTAACTTGCCATCTACTCCGCAGCGCTGCATGCGCTTAAAGAATGGTGCTACGCCTAGTAAGATGGCAGCAAGTAGCGGGAATTTGCGCCAGTAGTTAGTAAGATTAAGGTCTTTACTATTAACAGCATCTAGGGCGGCTAGGTGGAGTTATTAGTGTATAATATAACAGTCGCTAGTCCGCTAAAATTTGTCTAGGATATAGCAAGGAACCTTTTTATAATTACTAGACTATAAGCGGGCCTTATTATCGTTAGTAGTCCCTAGGTGGTCTATAATTATTATACTGGCAATAAGACCTTTATAAACACCGCGTACTACAAAATTAAGAAGTGGTGTAAAGATAATAAGGTATTTATTAACCTCGAGAATCCTAAGCGGAAAAAGCACTTCCAGCAACTTATTGCCCTGTTTAACGTTAACAAAACCATACAGCGTGTCTACCGCTAGCGTACAGCCGATTACATGCCCATTTTATATAGCATGGACGTTAACTTCGACATTGCTATTTCTGACTTCGTGGGTGGAGCAAATATTAGCGGCGCTAGTAATTATACCGAAGCGTGGAACAAGGCCGATGGAGAGGGCGCTAATAACAACGGCTAGGATGGTGCCGGTGATAACAGCGAGGATAACGACAATGAAGAGGATGTTGGTGGCGTTGGAATACAAGAAGGGTGGTAAAGATAGATATTATAGACTTTACTAGCAGCGAGACCCTTAACTAGGGACACTAGATAGAAGTTAAGAGCGGTAGTAGCTATAGGCCTTTAGCATTTGCAATTTTACTACAGCATTGGATAAAATGCGGCATATTGCGATATTATGTGTTATAGCCGAATAAGATGGACTCTTATTAATTATAATCTCTAAAACAGACAAGCGTATTATAGTAAAGACAGCCCGATTTATTAAGTCTAGTGATTTTGATTTCTATCCCTTATAGGCTAGTAGTTAATTAATGCTAATCTGTGATTCTGATTTTAAGTACTTAACTAGTTAGATTGTAGTCTAGATATCTTACTAACAACCACAACTATTATTAATTACTCTCCGTATAGTACGGGCCGCCTCTATTTTCGCTAAACTGCGATAACCCTAAATAGTATTGTCCATATTACTTCCGGTGATACGTATTGCTATTGCAATAATATAGGGGGTAACTGATTTTGATTAATGCTTATTAATTCTCCTATTCTATAGGTAGAATTTGGTGGATTTCCTAAGCTTGCTTAGCTTACGTAATTAACCCCTTTTAACTTATGTTCGCAGTTAAGTTGCCGCAAATTGCCCTAGATTGCCGTCACATAACGGCAAGTTGCGGTTATATAACTGTAAAGACGTAACCTTGATTAGATAAGTATCTAATCCTTTTCTCGCCATAGCTGCCGCTAAGGCAACGCAACTTAACGCCCTTTCCTACTTATATTAGGCAGTTCCCTAACCTAGGCTATACTATTCCTAGCATTAGCACGCCCTTACCATATCTTAAGACACTTATTGCTAAGGCTATAGGTCCTTAGAATAATATTTGTCCTACCCTACTAGCTACTAGCTGGCAAAACACAGGACAAATATAATGTTTATATAATTGCCCCTAATAGAAGAGCCTATAGTAAAGGCGATTTACTATACCACACCTAGATAACCTAAGATTATATATATAGGCAATAATCTCAAGGCTTTCTAGTGCGATAGGAGGTCTCGCTGCAAGGCAAACTTAACTAAAGTCACTATCTCTACGTAGATTAGATTAACTGTAATTAATTAATGCCTTCTAGCCCGCCTAGCGAAACGTGTCACGCTGGTAATAGGGCTAGATAAACATTAGCAATATATTATAATTATAACGGACACCTGCATACCATCTCTATGGATAGCCGTAAATACAGCCTGGCCTACCCTATAATGAACTGCCCTTAATAGAGCAGCCCTTAAGGCCCCATTGTTTCGGATAGGTATAGTCTCTATATAGGTGGCCTATATCTACTCCTTATTATAATCCACCCCGGCCTCTAAAAACATCTTAACTAGTAGCTAATATTTAACTATGCGTAGGCCTTAAGGCGTATTGGGCAGCAACACCAGACTTAAGGCTATGTCTATACTTAGGACTAAGTTTGTACTATCTAGTTGCCGCCTATAAAGTAGTATAATAAGTCATTCGAGATTGCAGCCGCAGTTCTATATATGGCTAAGCAGGGACAAGTTCTACGAGTTTATGGCAGCTATATACCCCCTTTCCGCATCCACTATATAGTTTATACCAGGCCGCCCTAGTACCTTTATCTTTTTGCGTATATTTAACTATGCGCGGGCTAGCATGTTCTGCATGGCCTTATATACCTATAGCGCTAGTGCCTTCTCGCATTCTACTACCTGATGGATAACTTTCTAGATTACCTACTCGCGTAGTAAATTATTTAGTTGTCCGCGAAATGAAATGTGTAGGATATCGTTCTTAATAATAACCTGCTTAAAAGTCCGCTTAATAGTATTAAGTCTCTCCGCAGTAATACCTAAGCTAGTGGTGAGCTGTATGTCTTTTTACAGGTCTATAGCGCTCGCAGAGTTGTACCATGCCGTATTTACGGCATACCGCTGTCGTATATCGCGTCCCATTATAAAAGATAGTCTAGTATCCTAAGTAGGGAATAGTGGTATTTAGAATCCTATGCTTAGTATAGCAGAGAGGCGGCGCGATATTAGCAATAAGTAGAGCCCCCTAACCTGATATAACGCGATCTGGCGCAAATTAGCGTAAAATATATTAGGTTGCGCTATCTAGCGCATTAGTGTCTACGGACATCGCCATGCTCTTACTTATAACGTAACATGAGCCACAAACACTACTTTAAATATACGGTTTTATACGGATGTTGTATTCGGCCCCCTTCCAACTAAACTACAGCAAGTTGTAGCTTAATGTGGTAATTTACAAATAAGCTCTATCTAACGGCAATATAGAAAGTGCGGGACTAAAGTAAAAAGCACGGGCGGTCTAACCTGTTATAAATAATATTATCTAAGAAAACAGAAACAGAAGAAGGATAGATATAAGGCCGTTAATATTAAAGAGATAAATAACAATGCACCCTTACGCCATTAAAGCTTAGAGGAGCATTAGACAGCCTATTATAGGGCTAAGCTAGAGTAAGATAATAAGGGGTCACTTACATAATATATAGACGATGATGCACTATGCTATTAAACCTTAGAAGGGTATTAAACAACTAATTATAAGGCCGAATCGGAGCAAGATAATAAGTAGCCACCTATATAAGCTCTAGGCGATAATATTATTAATAAGCCGAACAACAGGGCTGCGGATATGCACTATAATAATAATTCTGTAATATTTAATAAGGTGTATAACCTAGTGACAGTTAAGACCAATTGGTAAACTTTAACTGGAATATTTATAGACGTCTTTTGGACTGAAACATTTAAAGAGGCCACTGGCCACGCCGTGGGAAAGCCTTTGGAATGGAACTAAGGAAATCCGCAAACTGCGGACAATACTGCGGCAGTATGTGATATTATGCCGCGTATTAAACGTACTAGCAGTGCACTAGATAAGATACCTCCCCTATTTTATCTATTTAGCAGTAAGGCAGAATACGCATAGGTCTTGTGGTGGGTAAGCCATAGGACTTCTAACTGCGCTATTAATAAGTGGTTTAACGATATTAGGCTTTAGGGAATATTTGCCAACCATTTTTCTTGCCGGAGTGCTAAAGATGTTAAAGCAAAACTACTTTTAAAACGGATGCAATCCAAGAGCAAGCAACTGCAGTAAATTAAAACAATTGTAACTATAGGGGACTAGTAACTGCTAGTACGTTACCAAAATGCTCTAGAGATCGTGTCCCTCTTTATTAGTCACGGCCCTTTCTAAGGAGATATAACTTTCTCGCTAGTAAGGCAGTACTTATTAGCAGGAACAAGAATATACGATAAGCTTAATACGGCAGACTGGTAGTAGGAGACGCAAGAGCAGCTACTGCTTGGCGCAACTATAGTGCTAATTATATTAGCTAGCGACAAGACCCAACTAACATAATATACTAGCGGCAAGAAAGCATGGCCACTCTATATTTTAATTAGAAACATTAAACTACGCGTTTAATAATCCGTAAATTGACTAGCCCTATTGCTACTTATATACCTCCTGGTCTATATACCTAGCAATCAAACAATATAACTAGCGGTGTAATACAAGGCCCTCGCGGCTATCCTTAAACGTATACTTTAGCGACAACCTTACTGCTTATACGGTCATGCTAATAATACCTACAGCGTTAGAGAAAGCTGGTAAAGAAGGAGTATATCTCCTATACGTGGATGGCTAGGATTAACACTACTTTCCACTTTTAGCTGTATTTATAGCTAATTATAAAGAACAGGTCATGCTTACAGGTATTAAAAGTGGCCGTAAATGTTTAATTTGTTATATATATATATAAATAAACAGTATAATCTAACAACTGCTATCTAGCAACTGTAGCCGTTCCATATATACTAATTAACAAAAGACCAAATACAAATGCAGCAGGAAGGTTGCGATACTGATAAGAAAAATAACTTAGATTATATTCGGCCGTTCCGCAACTTTACATGGAGCTATAATCTATCTAATATCTATAAGATAATGGCGCCTAATTTCCTACACTAGGTGCTTAAAGGCCTTACTAGTGAATACCTTATATACCAGATTAAGGGGCTTATACAAAGCGAAATATAGGCCGGAAAATATTAGGGCCTCAATATCCCGCGCACAGATAGTTGCGGCCAGGAGATGTTAAATATTAATGCACTTATTACCACCCGCTTTGCACAGGTGGAGCGATTTACTAATATAATAGTGTAGGATAGCTGGGCAAATGTCGGCTAATAGATAGAAAAGATATATAAATCTCTATTATAACAATTGGTCCCCACTATAGCACCCTTACTAAAACAGAATAAAGGCGCCATGCTATTTATCTGGGCGTTTATGGACTTTACTATACTATCTTAATATATATCACACAACGAATTAACCATTAGGTACCTAGTATTAGCTATTTACAAAATAGACAAAACAAAGGATATATTCCTTCCGTTTTAACTAAGCAAGGCAGAACTACTACACTTTAATATTCCTAAGCTGTATGCTATTACCTACTATCCGGAGAGCATCTAGCGACTAGGGGCAATTGGAGGCATAGATATAGAGTATTTGGAGTAAGTATATAAGCTACAGAAGGCATTCTACTGTAGGACCAATAAACGGAACAACTACAAAGAGTAGATACTACAATATAACACTATGCATCTTAATATGATGCTTCGGAACGAACTCAAGCTATAGGCGTTAATTAATATAATCGACACGGCAGACCTAATAAGCGCAATATAGACAATACGACTAGGTCCTGCAGTTAATGTATATACACATCGCTCGTATATATGGAACTTCGACAACTATACAGCTTAGACACTTTAAGACTGGAGAATCAACATATCTATCTAGCGTATAGTTAAGGAGGTATAGTGCTGGATGGAGATTACCGACCTTGCATCTAAACTGGCCCCCTTTATAAGGGAATGCCGTAAGTAGATTAATGGAATCTGGCGAATAGACTAGGACGTTAACCAACTAAAGGCCGATGATAATTGGGTGTTAAAGATACCCCTAAGTATCTATTATAGCGTTATATGCTATATTCGCCTTAGGAAGGACGCCACTAATACTAATAAGCTTAATAAGGTGTTTGCTTAATATACCCCATTATAGGCTGATACTAGAGCCCCCCACTATAATACTATAATAGTGCAAGAATACGAGCAGGCAAATGACAGCCTCTATAGCAATAAAGTAGGGAGGCTTTGTCTGCTACTTATAATCTAGGATACTGGGCGATTAGATAGCGAGGGCAAATACCTAAAATACGCTAGTGCGTTGGTAAAGACCCTCTAAGTTTATAACAGTGGCAAGATTAACGTAAGAACCGGAATGCTTAGAGTGTAGAGTATAAAGCCATTTAATAGCAGGACGAAACGCACGCTGGATACCCTCTAGATATACAACATTAACTATATTATAAGGCCCATTTTACTCGTGCTGACGGATATTAACGTTATAGACTGTTTCTTTATAAACAACTACAGTAATTGGGATATATACAATATTATATATAACGAAGACTTCGAGCGAATAAATAGGGTATAGGTAAATGCATATATAAGGAAACAGGCTCGTACTAGGTGGTAAATAAATATAACTAAGCTAAAATAGCGGCAAGTTACGACTAGCGGCGCCGGATTGCAATAAAGGGGCAAATTACCGCGACCACAATAAACTAGAACACAACACCACCATATATTGCCCTCCACGCGCTAGCTACCCTTTATATCCTATACACTATACCCTCTACCTTAAGAGTAGGTAAATATTGCGAGGAACTAGGCTTCTACATAGTATAGAAAAAATATTACGTAAAGTAGAACCTTATACTATAGTAAGGCAATCTAATCGCCCCATTATAAAGCCTAATAAATAGTTAGGCTGCCCTCCCAACTTATTATTATAAGTTAGTTAAGGCACTTTTCTATCTATACTCGGCGAGAAAAACCTAATTTATACCATAAAAGTTAAACGGGTTGTTATTTAAAGCATATTAGGTATAAGACTCTAGACCATCTAGCGTCTCCTAGGGAAGTAAGGTGCGTGCAAAAGCCAAATAGTTCTACTAGACTAATATACTTATCCTTTACCCATTCCATAGAAAAGTAAATAAAGACGCTGTAAGTTAAGTAGTAGCTCCTAAAATAATCTAGATCTTAAAGGGGATAATATCAAGCTCTATACTATAATTGTCTCCGTTAAAAGGTAAGGCTGTTATTAATATTATTATATGCTATAGTATGACCTATTATTATTAATTTCAATAATATTATCCTAACGGATAGTTCTGTTCTTATTGGACGAAAGCCTGTAAACCCTAAGCGACCCTAAGACATCTAAAACCCACACTTAAAAGAAACGTATCCGTTACTTAAACAAATAACCGCTATAGGATGACTTTGGACAACGTATAAAGCAGCCACTTAGCCCGGTTAATATAAAGATATATAGTATCGCTTAGATACGTCTTGTTGTATAAATAATAACAGGCTCTATACCCAAAAAGCTCTATCTCTCTCCCTAGCTAGAAACAAACATAAGCGGTCTAAACACACTAATAAAGCAGATGTGAAAAGAGGCGATTGCTATTATAAACTGTCACAAAGGCCTAACAAATGGAGCATTAAGTATACCACCGGGGCCGGTAGTACGCAAGGTTCGCAGTCCTTAGATTTAGTAGTACTATGCTAACCAATTTTCTAGTTATACAACCAGCTTAGCGTGTTTTGGTGTGCTATAATAAATATAGTGCGTGATACCGTTGCTAGGAGCTATAACTGCCTTAAACTAGATACTAAGGCCATGGCAAAGGAAGTAGAGAAACTATTTAAGAATAACCGCTTTACGCTTAGTGGCCTAGTTAGTACTCTACCTTTTACTATACCTAACTAACTAGGGCTAGGATAGAGAGACAAGATTTAGGGCGCCAATTATCACACGCTATATTAAGCGCGTGTTCTTTAATACTAGGCTAAGGTCACTTGCCCTTAATAAGAATAGTGCTAATCTTTTCTCGCCTATTATAGCCAATACGATATGGCTTATATACGTGGCAATTTGATATACGCTTAAGGACTACAAAAGCGGAACATGGGTAATTTATAAGTTTAAAGCCAACGCTATAGTTATAGGTAAAACCATGGAAAGCCTCTTACTATACTTACTAAAGCGTATTATAGATAGTTGGGAGCGACTACGGAATACCTAGAAGAGCTACTAACCTAAGCGTAACAAAAGGCTACGTAGGCTACTTCTATAACATATTAACAAGATACGGAACGTAACTAGAGATAAGATATTATAGACTTAGCAGGCAATCAGCGATCCTTTTAAGGATACTATAGAAGATCTAGAGGAACTGGATCCCAAGTATAATAATAGGTTTACTTAACGACTGTATACTATAAGTGTAAACACACAATATTATATTAATCGCATCGCAACGTCATATCGCAATACTCGCTATATACTATAGCACTTCGCCGCTGTTTCCTATGTTATAATATCCCGCCATTTTAATTGTTCTACGCGGCTAATAAAGATAATACAATAGGACAACGGTAGCCCAGCGCATTTGTTGCTAAGAATAAGCCCCAAAACTATATATAAGGTCTCCTTCTCGCAGTATATTAATAAGACGATTTTAATGCTATATAACTATGATATTAACGCTATCTAAGCGCGCCTTAAACAAATTCAAGGTAATAATAAACAGGAAACAGGAATTGATTACCATATCTTACAGTATACTTTCGCCGGCGAGTCCGAGGTTATAGATATTACGGATAGTGCTATACTAGAGGATATAAAGGCCCGCCTACAGAGTAAAGATGGACGGGTAATACTAAAATTTGCTAACAAAGAGGATAAGAGTAGAGAAGGCAGTGGAATTAATAAGGAAAACGACGGCAAGAATAAAGATGATTAGGGGTTTAGTGGTATAGTAGTACTATCGCGGCGGAACTAATATAAATATTAAACTTAAAATAGCAGATTAACTAAAGGGCGTTATTAGGCGTATTAAGGTTATACTATACTACTATTGGGTCAAAATGTGTTCTTTATACAGTGTATGCTAGGCGTGTAGAATAAGCAGAGAATACTAACTGTGTAGAATAAGTAAAGAGTACTAACTACGTAGACTAAGCAAAGTATACCAATTACGCGGAACGGGTAAATACTACTAACCGCGTAGACTGAGTAAATACTATTAAGTGCGCGGGATAAACATTTAATAATAACCGCGTGGGAAAAGTAACGCTTATCTATTGCTTAAAGTAAGCAAAGTATACTAATTGCGTGGAATGGGTAAATACTACTAATCGCGCAGACTAAGCAAATACTATTAAGTGCGTGGGATAAGCACTTAATAACAACCGCGTGGGAAAAGTAACGCTTATCTATTGCTTGGAGTGAGCAAGATATACAGAATGCGCGAGGAGGGCATTATACGTTAATTGCGCATTAAGTGCAAAAAAAGCTTAATAGAATAAAGGCACTACTTGCCTAAGTGGCTGCAAATGCGCAATTAGCTACACCGCGTTATTGGTTTCTGTTAAATGCGGCAATGTGCCGCTCCTTAGTCGATACCATACGCTACACGTTACAATGCGCGAAATGCGCATTTGGCTGCCAAATGCCGCCAAATGCTGCAAAAATGCTGGTAAATTTTTTCCTAACGTATAGGACTATAAAATTAAGATCATCCCTAGAAACCAGGCCCTATATTATAAAAATAGACTACTCTTACCCGCCAAACTCAGCTGCGTAAAGAAATGGATTAATGAGATACTAAATAAGGGTTTTATCCGCGAATTAACCTTACTAGCTGCTATACTACTCCTCCTTACTGTAAAGCCTAGCGGTGGTGTGCGAATCTACTATGACTACTAAGGCCTAAACATAGTTACTATTAAGAATCGGTACCTATTGCCACTAATTTATAAAACACTTAACGCACTTTATAGTGCTAAATACTTTACTAGGCTTAATATAATTACTACGTTTAACCGGATCCGGATTGCGGAAGGCTATAAGTAGCTTACAGTATTTATTACCCAGTTTGGACTCTATAAGATATTAGTTATACTATTTAGTCTCTATAACGCGCCCACTATATTCTAGAACTATATTAACCATATTTTATATAACGCCCTTAATGACTACTATACTGTATATTTTAATAATGTCCTTATCTTCTTAAAAACACACGCCAAGTATATAAAATACGTAAATAAAATTATCTAGAGACTTGGTAATACTGGACTCCAAATTAACATTAATAAGTTTAAGTTTTATACTACTAAAATAAAATACCTTAGCTTAATTATCTTAACTAATAGCATAACTATAGACCCTAAGAAGGTGTAGGCCTTATAGGAATAGAAGGATCTAACGTTAGTTAAGGGACTATAGTAATTTCTTAGCTTTACGAACTTCTACTAATAATTTATTTAAGGCTATTCTAAGGTAGTTAAGCCTATAACTAGGCTACTAAAAAAGAGTATTAGCTGGTTATAGGGCCCTAATTAAGCATAGGCGTTCTAGACCCTAAAAATAGCGTTTACTACAGCACTAGTCCTAGCGTATTATAACTATATAAAGAAGACTATAGTAGAGACAGACGCCTTAAACTAGGCTTTAGGTAGAGTACTCTATTAAGCTAATAAAAGTAATAAGCTTAAGCTAGTTATATTCTTCTCTGCTAAGCACTTACCCCCTAAATATAACTATAAAATATATGATAAGGAGCTCCTAGCAATTATTAAGGCACTAAAAGAATAGTATCCTAAACTATAAGGAATTAAGCAGCTGTTTGAAATTATTATGGACTATAAGAACCTCTAGACCTTTATAATAATAAAACAACTAAACTAGCGCTAAGTCCGCTGGGCTAAGTTCCTTTCCTAATTTAACTTTATTATTATCTATAGGCCTAGCACTAAAGCTACAATCCTAGACGCTCTTAGCCGCCTCCCAGGTGTTATACCTACTAATGCCGATGATAAATATCTATAACACTAAGACCGCGTTATCTTACTACTAAAGAAAGTCGACCTAGCTATCCTAGAAGAACTGCTAAGTAAATCCTAAGACTAGAGTATTAAAGACTTTATTGCAGTAATAAACCTGGAGCCTAAAAAAAAACCCTTAAGGAGCTTATTAAGAATGCCTATAAAGAGAACAAACTTGCTAAGAATATATTGGCTGCACTATGTAAACGGGAAGACTATAAAGCACGCCGTTGGCCTAAGCAGATTAGGAAGCTACTCCGCTATAATAAATCTAAATGTTTAATTATTAACGGCCTAATCTACTATAGGAATTAAGTATTTGTCCCTAATTTACCTAAACTCCAACTAGAAGTTGTATACCGTATATATAGTTTAGGCCCTGCGGGTTACCTAGGCCGCGTTAAGACATTAGACCTCCTTAATTAAATATATTAATGGCTAGGTATTTTATAGTTTATGGCTACCTTTGCAAAAGACTGCGCTCTTTACTTCTATATAAAGACCCCACGCTTAGCACTACCTGGTTTCCTAAAACCACTAGAACTACTAGTCCGCCTATAGACCAATATCTCTATTAACTACATTGTCGACCTGCCTAAGTGCCTTTATAACAGCAAAACGTATAGATATATCTTTGTTGTTATTAACCGCCTAATAAAGGTAAGATACTTTATTTCTGTTACTAGCCTAGACACTAAGGAGCTTATTAAAGCATTTATCTACACTGTTTATAAGCTACACAGCGCTCTAAATACTATTATTTTTAATAGAGGCTCTTTATTTGTTTCTAACTTCTGGCGTTGCCTAAACTAGCGCCTAAAGGTAACCCTAAGCCCTAGCTCTATATGGTACCCTAAAATAGATAGTTAAACCAAGATTGTTAACGCAGCAATAAATAAGTACCTACGCGCCTTTATAAGCTTCACCTAAGATAACTAGGTAGATTGGCTCCCCCTTACTAAGTTTGCTATAAATAACCAGGTTAATAAGACTACGGGAATCTCACTATTCTTTACTAACTATAGCTATAACCCATATCTAGGCGTTAAACCAGCAGGCCCCCAGCCATTAGCCCTATCTATATATGTAAAGAAAGAATACCTGTAAGCTAATACTATTGCTAACCGCTTTAAGCGTATCTTAACCCAGCTTAAAGCCCTAGCTTATATCTCCCAGCAATAATATAAAGACAATGCTAATATAAAATAAGATAAAGGTATAATATTTAAGAAGGATGATATAGTTATAGTTAGCCTTAAAAATATAAAGACTAACCAGCCTAAGAGGAAGTGGGATAATAACTAGGACGGACCATAGCCCGTCCTAGCTGCCTATAGAGAAGCAGTTGTAGTTAACCTCCTAGACTATATCCGTGTTAACAAGTCTTTCTATACTTTAAAAGTCTGCCTCTGGTTCCCTAAAGAGATCTCTAGTTAAGTACGCATTAATAAAGAGGAACGTTGTAATGTCACAGGCAGGATAGCTAAAAGAAATAATAACGGCAATATTATAGATAAGTGGGAATTTAAAAAGATTTTTAATATACATAATAAACAAATGGATAAGTACGGCTTAATATACTATATTAAATGGAAATATTATAACAAAAAAACCTGGGAACCTAAGAAATCCCTAAAAGGGTGCAAGCACGCATTATTAAAGTTTTATAAATAATACCCTAAGAAGCTAGGACCCCTAGACTGGGTATAAGATAAGGGAGAGCCACGCCAAGGCCGTGGCCGACTATGAAGATAAATTGTAGTAGTTAAGATCTTATGGAACTTTAACTGCCGGTCGAAGTTGTCTAATTAGTTAGTTTTTTTTTACTAAAAAGCGCTATGTGGTGGCGGTATGGAGTTCTGCTAACTTTATTTATTAAGCTAACTAATTAAGATTTTCTATGCCCGGTATGGAAAATCGCTATTAGCTCGGTTAAGGGCGGTAAGTGGAAGTGATATCTTTGTAGCAAAAATAAGTTACTTATTTAGTTTAGGGACCAAACCTTCTAGGGAGGGAAGTACTGTTACGGCACTATCCTGACGCATACTGTCCCGTACTGCCTTGTACTATTTCCTACTATTAGCTGGCCCACCACTAGCGCCTTGGCGGCTGCCCCTACTATTTATGTATGATACCCCCTTTCACCTCCTTCTCCTCTTTATACCACAATGTAGTTATCTAGCCTACTTGCATTACAGCACTGTGACAGTCTTATAGACCCGTATAAGGCTTAGGGCGGATAATATTCCAAAAATAGAGTGTTTAAAGTTGTGGATATAAACAGGAATGGCAGAGCGAGTAAGGGTAGATAATTTCCTTAATTCTAGGCATAAAAGCGGGTAGGGTAATATATAGGGGAGAGGTAAAGGCTGTTTATAAATCTCAACACTATGCCAAGAATTGTTAGTAAGCAACTATATAAATAACTATTTACTTATTAAATAAATATAGCTCCTAAGAAAGATTGAATATAAGTATAAGCCGATTTTTATATTTATTTATTCTTTACACCACTAATGCTCTATAGGCACCCAGTTGACACTAATTTATACTTCTTAAACTTCCTAGCTAATTGTGCTTCTCCTAGATCTAGTCGTATTTGCGCTCTATAGAACTGCAGTTAATTTTAACAACTAGTTAAAGCTTAAACCTTCTACCTACTTGTATAAACTTTGTATATACCCTAATTACTACCTCTATTCTCCGCTTTTAATAATAAACCACTATACTTGTTAATCCACCACTAAACTTTATTTATGCCGTCCCCCTAATTATCCATCCTCTTCCTAACAAAACCATTGCCGCTGTCACGGAGTGAGTATAAGTGGTGATAATATATAGCGAAGTAGATATTATTAAGCTATGTATATAAACTGTGTAATAAAGTCAAGACGTTGCGTAAGGAGAGAAGGTAAGGAACCGGGAAGAAAGGGTATATATCGTTAGTTTGGTTGCTTGGTCGACACGTACACGGAGCAGAATAGGATTTAAGTAGCGGTCCTAGCAGAACTTAGCAGGATTCGGCGGACTTGGCAGAATATAGTAGAATGCGGCAGATTGCCGTTAGATTGTCGTCTCGCGGTTAGTCTCTTCTTGCTGCGTTAGTGGAAACAGGTGGGAATAGGTAGGAATAGGTGGACGTGTATAAGGTGTCACGGAGGTGTCCCGTAACAGTACCCCCCCTTTAAACTCGAGCTTCTGCGAGATGGGGCTGTGGTAGTTCTGGGTAGAGTTCGTAAAAGTCTTCTACGGCTTGTATAAGTCCTATAGAGTTAACGGGTTCCCATAAGGGCTTAGTAAAGCCTCTCTATTTCATAAGGTACATATATTTGCGTTTCTGTTTGTTGTACTTAATATTATTAACTCTTTTAATAAGGTACTTATCCTTACCATCCACTTTAACTAGTAGAGGAGGGTCTTAGATCTGTCTAGGTAGGGCGTCTAATATAGGGGCGGCAGGGTGGAGGACTGACGTATAGAATACAGGGTGGATTTTAACCGTATTAGGGAGCTTTAGTTGGTAGGTATAAAAAGAGACAACTTTTTTAACCTTATAAGGGCCGGCGTTCTTCTAATTAAGTTTCTTAGTAGGTTGTTTTGTGTTTAGATTTCTTATATCTAGCTAGATAAAGTTACTAATTTAGTAAGCTAGTGCTAGGGTTTAGTTCTTATTTACTATAGCTTTATAAACAGACTAGGCCCATATTATTTTATTAGTAAGGAACTCTTATAGTTCTTCTATTTTCTTTATAAATTCGTTTGCTTCTGCAACTTATAAGGCCTAATAAGCTAGGTAAGAAACATTACTAAAGGGTTTAAAACCTATTTGCGGGTGCTAGCTATAATTAGCCAGGAATAGGGAGACCTTTATAGTTTCTAAGACGGAGTTATTTGCAGTAAACTCGGCAAATATAAGCCAGTCTATTTAGTTATCCTATAAATACAATATATATATCCAAATATACCGTTCTATTATAGCATTTACACGTTCCGTTTAACCATCCGTTTCTGGGTAATATGGTATAGATAACAGTGCTTTAATACGGAGTTAGGTAGTTAGTTCTTTCCAAAACACTAAAATAAACTAGCGGCCTCTATTAGAGACGATTATTTTAGGGAGTCCGTAAAGTTTCCATATATAATCCAGGAATAGTTGGGCAACGGTAGGTGTTAATATATTAGGGCAGGCGATTAAGTATCTTATCTTAGATAGTTGGTCTATACCTACTATAATATTTATACAGCCTTTACTTATAGAGAGGTTAATAATAAAGTTAATTAAGATATCCTTCTATCTTCAGTCCGGAATAGGCAGTGGTTTTAGGAAGCCGTTATACGTCTTATATAAAGCTTTGGCTTATCAGTAGGTATAGTAGCTGGAGACGTACTTCCGTATTATATTATATATATTCAGCCAGTAGTACTCCTATTAGAGTAGTTCCAGGGTTTTTTCTTAGCCTAGGTAGCTAGCTACTGGTAGATTATATATGTGTTCGAGAAGCTTAAGCTTAAGTTTATTATAATTAGGGACAACTAGGCGGTTTTAGTAGTACAAGCGGTTTTTATAGGCTTTGTATTTACTTAGAGAAATCTTTTTAGAGCGTCTAACGCCATCTTAAATTAGCTTAAGCGTCTCTTAGATAAACTTATTATTTGGATATTTATTAACTATAATCTGTTTAATAGTTCGATCGGTTATTTTAAGGACGTATACCGTGAGATCTTTAGCAGGAGGTTTAAATAGCTCAGGGCGGAGTAAGGTTTAATTATAGTAGGAGCGCGCTTTTTCTTAAGCTAGTGCGTCCTATAAACGTTGGGTTAGGGTATTAGGCTTCTAGCCTTAAACGCCTAGGCGGTATATAATTAAGAATTAGAATCGGGATAGATATTCTAACTAGTAGGCTTAACAGTAGCTTAGCTATTTTGTGGTTGTAAAGTACTGTAGGTTTTTATAGTCACTAAGAACTTTAATTAGGAATCTAACTCCTTCTAGTTCTGGTCGCTATTGCTTAAAGCATCTAATAATAGCCAGTAATTCCTTATTGTAGATCTTGTAATTATATTTAGCTAGGCTTAGTCGTTTTAAAAAGTATACTATAGGGTGCAATACTCCTTCCTTATTATATTAAGACAGAATGCCTCTAGTAACGTAATTAGATGAGTCAGCTTCTATAACACTTATTTGGTCTAGGTTAAAGTATTAGAGCATAGGTACAGTAGTAAATATAACCTTTAGATAAATAAAGGCCTTCTTATATTCTTTATTAAAGATAAAGGCTTTATTCTTTTGGGTTAAGGCTATAAGGGGTAAAACTAAGGTAGAGAAGTTATTAATAAACTATTAATAGAAGTTGGCGAAGCCTATAAAGGCCCTTACATCCTTAACGTTCTTAGGTTCTTGCTAGTTTACAATTACTTTAACTTTCTTAGGGTCCATTTATACGCCATTTATAGAAATAATAAGTCTAAGGTATAGAACTTCCGTTTTATAGAACTCGCATTTATCTATATCTAATTATAGGTGTTACGGCGCTGGTGGAAAACGGTGGATTATGGCAGTGGATTGTAGCGGACAATCGCAGACAGTTTTAGGACAATCGCAGACAGTTTCAGACAATCTCGGACAGTATTACGGTACTAGCAAATCGCCGCAGATTGCGGTCACGTGACGCGAAGATTGTATAAAACATTAAACAGCGCTGCTCTTCTTCTTCTTTCCTCTCTCTAGCTTTGGATCCTCGTTTATAGACTACTAATTATATAGGCTTGCGCGTCCCTTATGCTGTGCTCGTGCCTTGATTAACTAAGTCGCTAATATTATCCAAAGCTCCTTATTACTCTTTCTTCCTGAGAAGGAACTTAAAAATATCTATCTATAAAATTATGAATAGGATAAGGACATAGAATAGGACCCTAAGGACATTACTAGGACTATAAGGACAGGACAGACCTAAGAACTAAAAGAACATAAATAGAACGCGAAACTTAAGAATAGGACACGCATGGACTAGAACCCCTAGAAAATAAATAAACACTGGAAATTACCTAATACCCCTACTACTATGCCAAGAAATATAGTAGCTGGCAAAGCTGCTGTAGGACCCGCAAATACCTCTAATGGTGAAATAGTCGCCGTTGTGACCCCCTAGGAAGAGCTCGCAGCAGCTAATGCTGAAATTGAACGGCTTTGAGAGCTGCTTGAAACTAGAGACCCCCTATACCTAATAAGGAGTTATTAGACACCTAGAGACTTACTATAGTCCTTAAGGCCCTAGCCCAACGTACAGCATTAGTATTGTTATGGTCCGCAAAGGTTGCAGATCCCCTGTTACTTATAGACGGAACTAACCCTATATTTAATAACTAGAAGCTTTAATTGCAGGATAAGCTCAAAGTCAATATGGACTACTTCCCTACTACTTAAGCTAAGATGGCCTATGTCTTTGGCCGTACCGGCGGAGACGTATAGACGCACCTATGTCCGCGATACGCCTAGGACTTAGCAGATCCCTTCCTCTTTAGAGATGAGATGATTAACTACTTGTCTTCTATCTATAAGGACCCCTTTAAGGTATAGAACGCCCGCCTTAATTATAAAGCTCTTAATATAAAGACAACGGAGACCTTTTTAGCCTTTTAGACCCGCTTTCTGTACCTAGCTGGCCAAGCCTAAATTCCCTATAAAGACCTGATGCCGGACCTCTTTAACAAGCTTACCCTAGACCTATAGCGCGCCGTACTGCTAGTTTTTACTACTGTATAGACGCTAAAGGTACTTATGGACTATTGCCTATCTATTAACTAAGGCCTCTGTTAAATTAAGGTATAAGCTAAGCGGTATAAAGCTAGAAACTCTCTAAACCAGATTATAAGCACTATATAAACGGCCTATAACACTCTAGCATAATCTGTAACTCCTATAGCACCAGCCGTACAGCCCGCCGTTAATTTAGTAGCTAGCTGTGTAGCTAATCCTACTATAGGTCTAGCGTATACTTGGCCCACGTATAATAACCCCTATAAATAGGCCCTTAGTAATTAAGGAGCTTGCTTCTTATATGGCCAGAAAGACTATTTTGTAAAGGATTGCTAAATAAAGGCAAAAACGGGCGAGGTTCTATTAATTTAGGAGGATAGTGCGGAGTTGGAAAAAGAGGAACCTTAGAGAAAAACTTCTCTCTAGGGTTAAAAGGAATTGATATATTATATATTAATCTGGGTTGGCTAGTTGGTGGAAGAAGCTGCACTATCCCTTATACTTTATTTCGTAATGGATATTAAGTTTTAACCTCTGCTTTAGCTAACTCTGGAGTAAATGCCTTTGCCTTAATAGACACTTAGTGCGCTGTAAAGCTAGCTGAATTTTTAAATGCGCCTCTTGAGGAACTGCCTAAACCAGTTCCTATTTGTGGGTATAACGGACAAATAGGACCACCTATTATAACTATTTTATGGATCTACCTCCGTGTTAATGGACGAAGGTAGTATAATGTTCCCTTTCTTATTACAGACCTAGGAAGCCACGATATGATCTTTAGAAGAAAATGGCTAGCCTATTTAGGCTTATAGCTTGACGTACGGAGTAGATGGCTTATCTGGCCTAAATCTCTACCCTTAACCCCTTCCTTTATAAAAGAAATCAGTATTATAATGGAAAACCTTATACGGCCCTAGATTGATACTATTTACTAGGCCAATGCTATGTGTAGGGACCAGGCCTTTGAGAAAGATGTATAGCTTAATCCGCAACGGATTTGTATACTACACCGCCCCTAGACTACCTATGTTACGCCACCCATACTAGAGATCTAGGAAATTAGTAGTGACCTAGCTAAGTCCCCTATGGAGAACTTAGGCCCTACGCAGCTATAAAGGAAGGCTAGGAATACTAGACGCTATACTAAACTAATAGACTGGAAGGATAACTTACGGAAAATGGAACATAAGCTGAGGAAGACTATAAACCCTATGCTGTAAAATACGGCCTGATAAAAGTCCGTAAAGAAACCTATGGACCTTCCCCTAGTTAATATCTGCTATATTGGCGCCGTAGGATTCTACCAGAACTTGGTTTAACCTAATACTATTGCCTTTACCACTAGCTTATATAAAATTGATTAAATAATTAAGGAAAAGGAAAGCGAGCTTAGTGGACAGGAAAGTAAGCTTATGGATAAGGAGCTAGTAGAACAGAAACTACCCTATTAACACTAGAAATTTAAGGACGTATTCTCCAAGGCAGTGTCTAATATACTCCCACCTTACCGACCTTACGACTATAAGATTGAGATTGAGCCAGACAAGGAAGACACCCTTGGTTATAGCCCCCTTTATTAGCAGTCTATTGCCGAATTGTAGGCTATAAAGTAGTACCTTATTAATAACCTAAATAAGGGCTTTATTGAGCCTAGTTAAGCCCCTTTTAACTTACCTATTCTCTTTACCAAGAAGCTAAATGGAGGACTTTGTTTCAGTATTGACTACTGTAAACTTAATAATATAACCCGCAAGGACCGCTACCCCCTGCCCTTACTTGATAAGACTCTAGCCCGAATAAGTAGAGCTAAAATATTTACTAAGCTTGATATCCGTTAGGCTTTTTACTAGATTAGGATGGACCCTAGATTAGAAGACCTTACTATATTTTAGACCCGTTACGGAATATATAAATGCAAAGTACTTCCCTTTGGACTAACTAACGGACTAGCTACGTACCAGCGATATATAAATAATATACTCTTTGACTACCTTAACGACTTCTATACGGCCTACCTGGATAATATTATAATTTACTCTAAGAATGAGTTAGAATATGAGGAGTATGTTTATAAAGTCTTATAATGGCTCTAAGAGGCTAGCCTCTAGGCCGATATTAGGAAATTGGAATTTAGTGTTAAGCGCATAAAGTACTTAGGGTTTATTGTTAGTATAAACGGAATTAAGGCAGACCTAGAAAAGACGGCTATAATTAACTAATGGATACCCCTAAGGACTGTAAAGGGGGTGTAGTTATTCTTAGGGTTCTGCAACTTCTACTAACGCTTTATTAAGAACTATAGTAGAATTGCCTGGCCCCTAAGCCAACTAACCTATAAGGACCGGCCCTTTTACTTTAATACCGTATGTAGGCAGGCCTTTAATAAGCTTAAGAAACGACTGGTCTCTACTCCCTTACTTGCCTACTTTAACCTAAAATGGCCCTTAATGCTAGAAACTAATGCCTTAGATGGCGTTATAGCTGGCGTTTACTCCTAGAAGCAGATAGACGGAAAATAGCACCCTATTACTTACTATTTAAAGACTATGATAGATGCTAAGCTGAATTACCTAATTTATGACAAAGAAATGCTGGCCATTATCTCTAGCTTTTAGTACTGGCGAATATAGTTAGAAGGAGCCCCTGAGCCTATTTAAGTAGTTTTGGACTATAAAGTCCTAGAATATTTTATGACAATAAAGGCCCTTATAGCCTGGTAGGCACGCTGGGCGGAGGTCCTATCCTAGTTTAACTTCCTGATTATATATAGGCCAGGTGCTACTAATTGTGCGGATGCTCTTATAAGGCGTAAACAGGACCTAGATAACTAGGCAGCTGTAAAGATCTTATTATAGACTTAGACGCTACTATGACTAGAATGCCTTGACCCCTAAATATAGGCAGAACTAAATACGGACCCTTTAAGCGCTAAGATATGTCCTATTAATTCTATGGAACTTGACCTTATTGATAAACTGCTGTAGGTAAACTGTACGGCCCCTTCTCTATAGGAGTACTATAAAAAGGCAAAGGATTCTACTGGCCTATAGTCCCTGGAAAATGGACTGCTTAAGCACCAGGAATGGCTAGTAGTAGTAGATAAACAGAACTTATGGACTTAGCTTATCGCCGAAGTATATGCTTAGGTCTCTACGGCCTACCCTAGAAAGAACAAGACCCGTAAGATTATTGGTGACCGTTACTACTAGCTTGGAATGGTTACGGATATTGACCGCTATGTATAGAACTGCGACGACTGCCGTAGGTCTATAATTCCATGAGACAAGACCCTAGGGCTATTAAAGCTACTCCTGATACCAGAACGCCCCTGGCAGTATATCTCTATAGACTTCTATAAGTTACCTACGGACCGCGACGGATATAATATGGTTATGATCCTAGTTGACCGCTTTAGCAAGCGCCCGTTCTTAATTCTCTGTTATAAGAATATTGATGCTAAAGAGGCGGCCTAACTATATATCCACTATATCTACCGAATTTACGGACTACTAGATACTATTGTATCCGACTATAGGCTGTAGTTTATATTAGCCTTTTAGAACGAGTTTACCTGGATCCTAGGTATTAGGCTAAAGCTCTCTACGGCATACTACCCCCAGACAGACGGTTAGACAGAGATTGTAAATTAATACTTGGACTAGAGACTCTGGCCCTTTATTAACTACTTTTAGGACAACTGGAGTAAACTACTACCTATAATGGACTACGCCTAGGTAACTCTACCCTATAACTCTACGGGGTTTGCACCTATTTAGCTAGAAATGGGATACTTACCTTATATAAGCTTTAACTGGGAAAGACCAAAAGGACTATAGACCGTGCGCAAAAAACTATCTTATGAGGAAGCACAGCAATATGTTAGACGCTTAGAAGAAGTATAGACGGTAGCCTGTAAGAACCTAGAGAAGGCCCAGAAATTAATGGAATAGTAGGTAAATAAGTACAGGCGCGAGCCTGACTTTACCGTAGGTAATAAGGTCTGGGTTATAATAAAGAACTAGAAGACAGAACGGCCTAGCTATAAGCTAGACTATAAGATAGTAGGACCGTATAAGATCCTTAATAAAGAAGGCAACTTATACAAGGTTAAACTCCCAGACTTAATTAAAGTCCACCCTGTTTTTTTACCAGATAAGCTACAGAAAGCTATAAATAACCCACTACCTGGACAAAAGAATGAGCCTCCACTACTAATTTAAGTTAATAGCGATGACGAATGGGAAGTTAATGAAATACTAGCCTGTAAACTAGTATGAGGAACGCTAAAATACCGTATCTAATGGAAAGGTTATGATCTAGACCCAACCTAGTACCCTGCTTGGAATTTTATAGGTTACCCCTAGAAGCTTAAAGAGTTCTATAACCAATACCCTAATAAGCTAGGACCCCCGAAGTATTTAGATGAGTGGATGGAGTGCTGGTATAGCGAAGATAATAAGCTACCTGTTGAGTATATAGATAAGAACACCCTATGGACATAAATACGGACATATAAAGCCTGAGGGCAGGCTTTTTCGGAGGGGGGGGTAATGTTATGGCGCTAGTGGAAAACGGTGGATTATGGCAGTGGATTGTAGCGGATAATTATAGACAGTTTCAGGACAATCGCAGACAGTTTCAGACAATCTTGGACAGTATTATGGTACTGGCAAATTGCTGCAGATTGCGGTCACGTGACGCGAAGATCGTATAAAATATTGAGCGGCGCTGCTCTTCTTCTCCTTTCCTCTCTCTAGCTTTGGATCCTCGTTTATAGACTACCAATTATACAGGCTTGCGCGTCCCTCATGCCGTGCTCGTGCCTCGATTGACTGAGTCGCTAATAATAGGCTGGCTCCGCGCAAGGCTTGCAGGACCAGTTTAATATATTTTTAGTATTTAGCCAGATTATTGCTATATATTAAGATGTCGTTAATATAAGCAGTACAAAAGACGTCTAGGTATAGGCGTAGGGTGTTATTTATAAAGTATTAGAATAAACTTGGGGCATTTATAAGGCTAAATAGCATTACTAAGTATTTAAATAATCCGTATTAAGTATGAAATACAATAAGCCATTTATCTCCTTTTGTAATATAGAGGCGGTTAAATGCGTAGATAATATTAAGCTTTGTATAGAAGCGAGCCTTACTTAATTAGGTTAGTGTCTCTTAAATTAATAGGATTAGGTATTGGTTTTTAACAGTAACAGCGTTAAGAGCTTAGTAGTCTATATAGAAGCGTAGACTGCTACTAGGTTTCTTAACAAAGATTACTAGTATAGCTATAGGTAAAGAACTTACTCTAATAAATTCTTTATTTAGATATTTATCTAAGTACTTCTATAGTACCTAGAGTTTATTTTAGGATATTCTGTATAAGGGTCTAAATCCGGGATGTTTTCCTTCTTTAACTATAATCTTATAATTATATGGACGGCGTTCTAGTAGCTTATTAGCTTCCTTTTATAAGAATATATCTAAATAATTATAGTATTCTACTGGTACTTTTGTGGCCGGGTTAGTATACTTCTTTAGTGCTAAGGCCTTCTTAATATCGGCCATTATAACGGCAAAGATTGTATATTTAGGTTTCCTGGCGAGTTATGCTAATAGGGTAGCTCCAATTATATAGATATCTAAGGTATTAAACAGGCTCGGATCATCCTTAGTTTCTTACATAGTTTTAGGTTCAGTGTCAGGTACGGAGTTAGTATTAGATTTAGGTTCGGGTTCTTTAAGTATCCTTTTTATAGTAGAATACCAGTTCTTTTAGTACCTTTATATATTAAGCTTAAGCTTCTACTTGGTTTAGGGTATAGCAGTTAGAGTCGGTTTATATAGTTTGGTATAATTTCTAGGTTCTTAGTAGACATTAGTAGAATTCTTATATTAGTGGAATTTAGTGGAATTCTTAGGTTAGTGGAATTAGGTGGACTTTTTAGGTACAAGGTAGATATTAGTGGAAATTTTAAACTAGTGGATCCTAGTGGATTTTTTAGATTTCAGTTCGGGGTCTAAGTAGCGAGTTATAAGGCACTTCTACTTATAATAGAAGGCGGTAAATAGAAGCTTAAGGTTATCCTAATTAATAGTTACCTTATATAGCTTTATCTAGGGTTGTTTAAGGGTCACTAGGTAACCTAGGGTAGTTATAAAGAGCTTAATTAATTCTTTATAGTTTAGGTATTAGAGTCTTAGGGCCGCTACGTAAGTAATACAGCCTAAGATAGTACGTTTGCCATTAAATCCAAATATATTAATATATTAGTTAAGGGGTATTAGGGTAAACCTATTATCTTATACAAAGATCTTGTTAATAAATCCTATACTACTAGCTCCTGTGTTAATTAGGACTTAAGTATTAGCCTATTAACTTTTCTGCCAAAGATAGCAGTTAACGGTTATACTACAATCCTAAGAGTTAGGGTTTATAATATCTAATGCGTTTAATAAGATCCTATAATATAGCTGTTCTAGAGAGCGACTTAACTCCAAAACGTGCCTTTTAGTGGCGAGCGGGAAGGGGTTCCTATAGAACGTTAGTTATAACTTCGTCCTTATAAGTGGTGCTTACTAGACATAGGGCTGGAGCTAGGTAAAGATTAGGGACGGTAACTAGAGGATTAATATGGTAAACGGTTATTAATATTAGCCGTTTATAAGTTATATTAGGGTATAGGGACAGAGTAGTATCTTAAGATATATTCCTTGCTTCCGTATTTAAAGCAAAGGCCTAGCTTAATACGTTATTCTTATTTAGGGGACCCTAGTGGAGCGTATCCTAGGGTCCCTATATTAATATCCATGGCATTAGGGTACTTAGGCTAAGACGATAACTTAATAGATATTTACAGGGCTATTATATTATATTAAGGAGTGGACTTTAGTGTTAGGCGTAGTATATTATTATACCGTTTATTAATAACGTTTGCGCAGGCGTTAAGGGCTCCCGGTAGGTCTATACCTATTAGGGAGGTTTTTAGTTTAGGACTTAGGGATTTAATAAGGCTATTAATTAGTATAGAGTTATTCTAGCCTATTTCTTTTACGTAACGGTTAAATTTAGAGAAGTATACTAGAAAGCTTTTTATTCCTTAAGTTATATAGTTTATTTTTCTCTAGGCAGTAGCTTGGCGGTTTAGGTTACTATACATAGCTTTAAGAAGTACAATTAGGCTTAGTACTAAGTTTAGTTAAAGAGGTTCAATAAGGTCAGCTATATCTCCTCCTAGTTAACTTAGGGCATAACAGAGTCAGTTAGCTTTAGTTAGGTAGCAGTTAGCGTTACTAGTTAGCTTATTTTTAAGCCGGCTTAGGAATAATTAGAGTTCTTATTATTTACTAGTAAATATTGGAGGGTCTAGTAATTATTTAGATTATTATAGCGTAGTAGTCAGTTCTACTAGTAGAATAACTATTGCTGGTTTAGGGCTCGCGTTCCACGTATTAGCTTCTGGTAATAGTGACCGGTCTTAAGGGCTTAGCGTAGGCATCTTAAGGGTGCGGATTTCTTCTTAAAGGGCCTTAATTATTTTCTAGTGCTATGCTTCTTGTTCGGCTTACTATTAAGCTATAGCAGCTTAGTTTTATGCGAGGGTGTCTATAAAGGATTTTTATATATCTACTAATTGTTTCTAGAGTGCGGATATAATGTTGGCGGCCATTATAGGGGTTTTAAGGTCGTTCTACATTTTAAATAGGGTAGGGCAGAATATAGGTTTTAACATAATATAGTGTCACGGAGTAAGTACAAGTGGTGATAATATATAGCAAAGTAGATATTATTAAGCTATATACATAAACTATATAATAAAGTTAAGACGTTGCGTAAGGAGAGAAGGTAAGGAAACGGGAAGAAAGGGTATATATTATTAGTTTAGTTGCTTAGTCGACACGTGCACGGAGTAGAATAGGATTCAAGTAGCGGTCCTGGCAGAACTTGGCAGGATTTGGTGGACTTGGCAGAATATGGCAGAATGCGGCAGATTGCCGTCAGATTGTCGTCTCGCGGTCGGTCTCTTCTTGCTGCGTCGGTGGAAACAGGTGGAAACAGGTGGGAACAGGTGGACGTGTATAAGGTGTCACGGAGGTGTCCCGTGACAGCCGCCCTCTAATAAAAATTCTCTATGCTTATTATAAAACAAATCTAAGACCTTCTTATTAGCCTCTTCTACCTCTATATACACACCTATAATGCTAAAATTAGTGTTATAATAGGTGCTATACTCTTTATAAATGATAACAAAAATAATTTGTTCCGTAGAATGGGTGCTAGTAGAAGTTAGTATTAAGCTTAAAGCCCCTTACGTTTTCTATAGCTTTTAATAGACATCTTTAAGCTTACTTGTTAGTTGTTAAGGATAGGTATAAGGCAACCTCTATAAAACACTACTATAGCCGTCGCTAAACTAGCCTAGAGAATTAGGAATATTAGAGAACTTCTAATTATCTCTATTTATAGGCTCTCTTACTCTTATTAACTGCTTAGTTAAGGCTTTAAGACGTCTTTTTATTGCATTATTAAGATCTTTTAGCTAGGTACTTATAGAATCTCTAGTCTTTATGCTTAGCTCTAGGGAAGCTTTAGTTTTTATTTTCTTTGTGTTATTAGGGTCTTTTAGCCAAATATCTATAGAGTCCCTAGTCTTAATAGATGGTTTTAGTAAGGCTTTAGGCCGTCCTTTTTACTTATTAGGTGTGCATCTAGGCATTATAATTAGGTTAGCAAAATTAATAACCAACTAACCCTTAGCAAATTTAATTTCTAATAATTTTTAATAAGTTAAGTTATTACTAGCTATTTTTAGTAATTTTGGCCTTACCTAATATAAATAATGTTTTAATTGCTAGAATTGCAAATACTTTAGAAATTAGTAATTAAGGAACGCGGTGTTATTATAAACACTTAACGCCGGGCTAAAGTTTCAACATACGGTTGCTGGGACAACCGAACCTGACGTCGCTGTCGTGGGCTCCATTATACCATGGCCTCTCAATTTCAGTTTCTCGAAGTCTGTCGGGAATTGATTGATTAACTGATTGATCGATTGATTTATACACCTCTTAAGGTCTCTATGCTTATTGGCGGCACGGTCTAACTACAACCATTATAGTATCTAAGCATGCCCGGTTTAATCATAGCCCTACTTCTCGTTCTCAGTCATACGGTTATAATAACTCAGAGACAAACACCACCCTGCAAGAATGTATTGGACTCTACAAAGGTTTACCCCGCCGCCCGAACATCTAAGCACACCCCTTAAACTGACGACGAGCTGTCACCAGTGTAGGCGATAGCATAATATTTGTAACAGCTCAGCACATCTTAATAATGCCTAGAAGGCAGTAGCGACGCTGCCTACACTATTAAAGGCAACATCAGCCATCGTCTCGTAGAGTTTTGTTGGTTAGTGTTGGTTTCTCTAGCTCAGACTGGGGACATATACCAAAAGAGTGGAGAAAACATTAGGAATGTGCTCCTGCTGCAAGATTAGCGTAGTTATTAATAAGCGAAATTCCAGCTAATAAAATATTGGCATTTGTCAATATTTGCAGTGTTAATATTAAATATTGGCAATAGTTTGGACAAAATTATTATAGTAAAAATATACTTATTTTAAAAATAAAGATTACATAAATTATTGGCATAGATTGGCAGTTTTACAGGGTCCGGGAGGGAGGTTCGGTGTCCCCTCCCCGTGCGCGTAGCAGCGGTGGCATCTAATTTCGCTTGAGCTTCGCCTAAATTAGTATGTAGAGCTAGCAGGAAGGTGTGTAGTACGTGGTTAGGGCTTGAACCACGGCCTACCTCGAATTCGGAGCTCTAAGCTCGATTTTGAAGCTATTCTGAACTCATCTTCCCTACCAAATTGTAATATCACCTCTAGATCTTGGTGTTTTACCCCGTTGCCTTCCTTAATATGGCTCCAAATATGGGTGACTGGCAGTACGCCTTTATTTTAAGACCCTTTTTATAGCCGGCGCCAGTATGCGTGTATGCGCCCGCGTTTGGAGCTTATATTGATAGGAGAAAGAGGCTTTATAATACCACGACTTTTGGTGAGGGAGAGGAGTTCAGAATAGCTTCAGATTGAGCTCAGAGCCGAATTCGAGGTGGGCCGTGGCTCAAGCCTTAACTACGTACTACACACCTTCCTGCTAGCTCTACATACTAATTTAGGCGAAGCTCAAGCGAAATTAGATGCCACCGCTGCTGCGCGCACGGGGGGGGGACACCGAACCTCCCGGACCCTATATAATATAATTATAGTCGTTTAAGAAATATCGGTGAAAATTGCCAAGCCGCAGCAGCGCGCATTACCTCCCATCAAAACAATACACCCCCTATATGTTATTATACGGGCCCTAATATAGTTATAAGCTCTACGTCTGCTTGGAGGTAGAGAGCTTTGTGAGGACCTTCGTGAGGACCTTTACGGACGAGCTTAGGGGTAAGCTGTGCATGGAGCTCTACCAGAGCTCTGCAAAAAGCTCTGCACGAAGCTCTACTCGAAGCTCTACTCGAAGCTCTACTCGAATCTCTACTCGAAGCTCTACTCAAAGCTCTGCTTAAAGCCCTATATGGAGCTCTAAAGCTCTACTAACACGCAGCACTAGTATACTAAGAAGGTTCTATAATCGGCTATACGAACGATTAGTCGCGGAGGGTTTTTAGGAATTCAGCTGTACAGTTCACGGTTAGGATACGATTAATTAGTTCCATTAACTTATCTAGAATCTCTCCTTCTATAGGTGCTAGCTTATTCCGTTTAAAGCTTAGGTTTTTGAGGATATATAGGTTAAGCTGTTTAGGACAGAGGAGGGCGCGTATTTGGTACTAAGCCTTTAGCTTATGGCCCTACGTCCTATTCTCTCCGGGTTAGAATATTAGCCTTAAAATTTTGTCTGCTAGGACGGTATATAATTGTAAAGAAGAATTAGGAGAGTATTTTAGCCCACCAGGCCTATTAACTGGTAAGTTGTTTTGTTATTATAAAATACTTAAGGGCTTTATAATTAGTATAGACCTTAATCCAAAAGTCTGTGCTTCTAAGCTCTATACGCTATTAAAATAATAATCGCATAATAGCTAGTATTTCCTTATCGTGCACCTTATAGTTATATTTAGCTAAGGCCATTATTTTTAAGAAGAATGTAATAGGGCACTATTTGCTATCTAGGTATAGCTGTAAAAGAACTCCCACTACTACTCTATTAGAGGCGTCTATTTTTAGCATTAACTTAAGGTCTAGGTTATAGTGATAAAGAATTAAAAAGAAGATAAGTTGGTTCTTTAACTCATTAAAGGCTTTTATATAGTTATTATTAAAGATAAAAGATATTGTCGAGGCTGGTACTTGACGAGGTGCAGCGGAGGTATAAGGGAATTAGATACGTATATTAAGATACATAGATAAAGTTGTTGTATTGTTGATACTATTCTATAGGTAGATTCTGGTAGATTTTATACTCGCTTAGCTTATATAACTAGTACACGTGACTACCCTATAACTAGTTAGTTATAGACAACGACTAACACACCCCTTTGTATTTAACTAACTTAATACTCTAAATAGGCTCAATCAATCTTAATAACCTTTAACCTTAGCTGCTCTACGAACTTCGCATAACTTGCAGCTAAAAGAGGTTTAGTTAGACTATCAGCCACTATCTCCAAACTAGTAATATACCACAGATTAACTATTCCCTTTGCAACGTGCTCTTAAATAAAGTGGTGTTTAATATTAATATGCTTTGTCTGTTGATAAAACTTAGGGTTCTTAGCCAAGCTTAAGGAGCCCTAATTGTCACCATCTTATATCTTATATCTTATATATACTGAATTAATTTTAAGCGAGAGTGTAAATTGGTGAGAAAATTGGTCCGGTTACCTAATAAGGAACGTGCTTCTTATATGCTACCCTATTAAATCGCGACCCATACTTACACTTACAATGCACCCCCTAATACTAGGTAAATAAAATTCCTACTTATGTAGATTACAGAGCTTGTAAAGCGCTTTAAAATAACACTACTTTCGTCTATATATCTTAATGCTAAGTAATAATATTATACTAATGTAAAGTTTTGGAGCTCTGGGGTGTACGGAGGGAGCTCTATAGGCTTTATAAATTTGTGACCTTGCGACCTTACGACCTTACAACCTCTTTCTACCCCTTACTACTCTCTACCTTCTACCCCAGTTACTACTCTACCTGCCGCCTAAATGCCTTCTAATTGTACATTCTGTACTACCTATAAGGGGTATCGTCCTTCTACTAACTTTATACCAAATAACCGCCAAAGAGCTCCGTATAAGACCTATAAATCTTATAGGGTTAATTCTTTATTTACTCTTTTTAAACCTACTACCTTTCTAACTCTATATATAGGAGAAAAGAAAGGGATGGTCCTGTTAACGGCCTTTAGCAGACCTTCCGCAGCCTATAAACCAACCTATAGCCGCTACTGCTTCCGCCGCTGCTTCCGCCGCTGCTTCTCCCCTTATACTGCCCGTATTGATCCAGCCGCGACCTACTACAGTCCACCCTATTACGGGCCAGTTAGATACTGGGCCTATTACTACAGTCTGCCCTATCGCGGAGTAGCTAGATCGTGGTCCTACTACCATCCGCCTTACAGAGCAGCTAGATCTTAGTCCTATAAACGTTACCTATAACTTCTACGCGGCCCTACATTGGATTAATAAACGTGTTAGTATATTAAAGCCTAGCGATCCACGGTTTAAAGCCTGCTATAAGCACAGCAATATAAACCTCCCTCTATTCTAGCCTCCGCTGGAATATCTACGCGGCCTTTTAGAGTCCCGTAATACTTCTACTAGGCAGTTTAGGGAGCGGCTCCGCGCATATAATGCAGCATTGGCTTTTACGTCCGTAAACTATACCGTTACTAACCATGGTGTAGCCTATAGCGGCCCAAATTGCTTCCAGATATATAGTAAGCTTTACTATCTATAGGGCCCACTAGAGCCTCCTACCAACGTTGCTCCACAGTATGCCTAGCTATACTTTTATAACCCTAGCTATGCCACAGATGTCTAGCTATGGGCCCGTCCTAATACCTAGCTAGATGCGACTATTCTGCGGTGCCTTACTACTATGCTATCTAAGGTGCGGAACCCTTTTATCACCCTCTATTAAACCATAAGAAAACGGCTTTAGGATTAGCCTATAACAACCCTATTACGGATTATCTTAAACCTATAGATGCGGCTTATCTTAGAGGCTGGTACTAATCAGCACCATAAAAACCTACCAATAAGTAATAAGGTGGCTGTTATTATACCGGACAAGTACGGTAATGCCAGCTTCCGCGATATTATGCTTGCGGAGTATTATGCGCCTAATAAGCAGCCGCGATACTGCCGTATTAACTTAACACATGCCGCATATATGCCGCTCCACTACATACTGCTCTTCCCTTGCGGTGATACTGGCTGGCACTAGGGTCTCTAGCTACGCGACTCTAATTAAGCCCGCTAGCGAGCCCGCTAGCGAGCCCGCTAGCAAGACCGTTTAATATAGTGGGCGTACTTTTAGTTCTACCTACATGTCCGTAACAACTCTAGGTTAGTCCCTTTTGCCTACTACCGGCTATTTCAGCAGTATATTATAGATATATAGGCGCTATGTAATTAAAATAAGCTTGACTAGATCCACTCCCACTAATTAAACCTCCACGTGGAGCTATATAATGGCGTTACAGATACTCTTACCCGCTATAATCTGGACCCTTAATTATTAGGCCGCCGCGTAGTTCTTCCATTAAGTTTCCTTGGCGAAGCTTGCTTTATTAGCCAGTGCTATTAGGATTTAATAGCTATTGTCCATAAATACAGCCGTCCAAGCATATTTATTACGTTTACTGCTAACCCTAGGTGGGAAGAGATTACCCGCAAGCTACTACCTAGCCAGACCACTACAGATAGGCCTGATCTGGTTATGCGCGTCTTCCGCGTAAAAGTTGCCTACCTCCTATATAACCTAAAACGGAAGCAGATCTTCGGCCGGTACTACGGCTCCGTCTAGACTATTAAGTACTAGAAACAGGGCCTGCCTTATTAGCACCTACTACTCTTTCTATATCCGCATAACCGCAACAGGCTACTAGACCTAGCTATTATTAACCGTTTTATATCCGCCGAGCTTCTGCAGCCGGAGGACCATCCCACTAGTTATCTTACTAAGATTATAAAGTTAATAATAGTTTACGGCCTTTACGGCTCCTGGAATCTATAAGCCCCCTATATAGTTGCCCTAGGGCTAGGCCTTCTACTAACCTGCTTAAAGCGGTACCCTAAGCGTTTTAACCCTACTACTATTATACATAAGGACGGCTATCCAGAATACCGCCGTTGTAATGATCTGCAGTTATGGTTTATCCGCTTACTAGGGGGAGCTATGTTTAAAATGGACAACTGCTAGATTATTCCGTACTCCCTGTATCTAACCGCAAAGTACTATACGTATATAAATATTAAGATCTGCGCCTCTGTAAAGTCCGTTAAGTATATCCATAAGTATATATATAAGGGGAGCGACCGTACCACTTTGCGGCTTATGGACGGCAATAAGGTAAGCTAGTATTTGTAGGGCCGTTATATTAGCCCGTCTAAGGCTATCTAGCGGCTATTCGAGTTTCCCGTTTATAAGGAGTACCCCCCTATAATCTAGCTTACGGTGCACCTTCTAGGCAAGCAGCCCATATACTTTTAGCCCAATTAGTCTGCCAAGGAGATTTAGCAGCGCCTTAAGCTCTCTTACTCCACACTAACAGCCTTCTTTAAGTATAATGCGGAGTATAAGGATGCCTATAACCGCCTATATTAAGACTTCCCTAAGCGGTATACCTTTATTTTAAAGCAATAGGAGTGGCGTCTACGCCAGCAAGGCTCTGTAATAGGCCGTATATATTACTATAGTCCTATTACAGGTAAGAGGTTCTACTTACGGCTGCTACTAATATCTGTTCCCGGCCCTACCTCCTTTAAGGACCTCCGTACTATTACTAGTATAGTCTATCCAACCTTTTAGGCCGCCTGCGTGGCCCTAGGGCTACTAGAGGATAATTATAAGTGGATTAATTGCTTAATAAAGGCCACCGTTTTTACTATTAGCGCCCAGCTACGCTCCTTATTTGTAACCGCTTTACTTTACGGCCCTATTGCGGAGCTAGTTACTTTATAGGACCGCTTTAAATAGTCTATTTGCGATAATCTGCCTCGCTTTTTAGCCTACTAGCCTAATACTCCTCCTATAGTTGGCGAGGACGATAACGCCTATCTTAATTACGGCCTATACCTTATCTATTAGATACTTGCCGATTACCAGAAAACACTTATAGACTATAGCCTGCCCCAGTTCCAGTACTAGTAGGATATTATTATAAAGGGAAGTAACTCGCTTCTTGCAGCTAAGCTACAGCAATATAACCCTATAGAGGAAGAACGCTAGTTTACTAAGCTACGCTAGCAGCTAAATACGGACCAGGCAGCGTGCTTTAATACTATTATTGCCGCTATAGATGCCGATCTATAGACGGCCCGCTTCTTCCTCTAGGGCCCTATAGGCACCGGTAAAACGTTTCTCTATTGCTACCTCTACCACTACTACCGCTCGCGCGGTAAGATTGTTCTTTGCGTAGCTTCTTCTGGTATTGCGGCCCTCCTACTGCCCGGCGGCCGTACTGCCTACTCCTATTTTTGGATACCTATTGATCTACACAAAGAGTCTACTTGTAATGTCTCTAAAAACTTAAATCTAGCTAAGCTTCTACGCCGTACCTCTCTGCTTATCTGGGATGAGGTGCCAATACAGCACTACTACTGCTTTAAAGCCGTATACTGTATGCTTACGGACGTCCGTTCTAACGACTCTACCTTTAGCGGGCTCCCTACTATCTTAGGCGGTGACTTTGCTTAGATACTGCCTGTTGTCCTATAGGGGAACCATGCAGCTATTATAGGTGCCTGCCTATAGCGGTTGTTTCTCTAGCCTACCTTCTGTATACTATCCTTGCGGTTAAATATGCGTGTCTGCTAGGGCGAGACAAATTAGCAGTTCGCAGCTTGGGTACAAGACTTATCTTACAATATAGCCCTAGCTGGCAGTATTACTCTCCCGCCTGGTATAGGCCAGTTCCGGTCCTAGGAACCCTTTTACGGGCATATATACCCTCCGTAACTGCTTGCTTAGGCATATACTACTCTTAATACCTTCCGTGATCGCGCTATCCTAACCATTTATAATAATACCGTAGCTAAGATTAACGAGGCTATCCTTGCGCGGCTCTATGGCTCCCTAAGCACGTTTTATTCTATAGACTCTATAGAGCAAAATAGAAAAGAGGATTATATAGAACTGCCGCCAGTAGAGCTCCTATAGATATTTAACCCTACTAGCCTACCTCCGTTAAAGCTTTCCCTAAAGGTAGGGGCGCCTATAATCCTTTTACGGAACCTCTACCCTAAGAAAGGGCTCTGTAACGGCACCTGTATGGTTATTACGCGCCTAGGCTAGCGCTGTATTGAAACTCGGATGCTTAGCGGCAGCTTTTATAGGCAGCTACGGCTAATCCCTCGCATTAAGCTTACCTCTACGGACGGAGAACTGCCGTTTATTGTTAGTAGAAGGCAGTTTCCAATCTAGCTATACTTTGCTATGACAGTAAACAAGTTATAGGGGCAGTCTTTTAACTTTATTGGTGTTGATTTGCGTATACCAGTCTTTACGCATAGGCAGTTATATATTGCGCTATTAAGAGTAATGGATATACGCGGGCTTTCGCTGTTACTGCCATAGGGAGGCAATACCGCTACCGCTACTACTACTAATATTATATATCTAGAGGTGTTACTACCCGTTACAGGCTAAGACGCGGGGGGATAATATGGCAGCGGTAGCAGTAATAGGGCAGTAGTAGGGCAGTAGCAGGGCAGTAGTAGGGCAGTAGGGCAGTAGCAGGGCAGTAGTAGGGCAGACTAAGTTTAGAAAGCCAAAAGCCCGCCATAGTATTTATCTAGAGGTTTTGCTTTTGTAATAAGGTATGTTATTTTATTATATAACTACTTCTATAACTGCCCTATAGGGCCAGCAAAACTTTTGTAAATGCCCCGTAGGGCCTAGTAAACCCCCCCCTCTACCCCCCCTCTACCCCCCCTCCCCTACTCCTTATCCTTATCCTTTGACAACTCCTCCTTAAGCATAGCTACCAAACGGCGGAGCAGCCCCGCAACCTACCCGCGCCGCCCGAGACGGGGGTAGACGTGGGTAGGTAGGGCCTCTTCCTCCTCCTCCTTATCATCGTTATTATTATTATTGTTGTCATCGTTATCGGCGGCGGTGGCGGTAGCGGGAGGTATATAGGCGCGGGAGCGGGAGCGGGAGCGGGCTGTGGCGGGGGAGGCAGAGGCGGTAGCAGACGCTATTATCTCTATTAATTATGCTTTTTACGGCTTACGTTGCTAACTTACGGACTTGGAAGGAGCAGCGCGCCCCTTCGCTGCTATAATGGCAGTTAGCACAGCTGCCGCGCAGCTGGCCGGCGACCAGTATATACTCCGTAAATGGGCCACCGCCCTGCACGCACGACGCATAAGCCTGCGGGGCTATCGTACCCCGGCTTTGCGCCAGGGCGGCCTCCGCATTTAGGGCCCTGGCCTTTAGGCGGACCCCCCGGTAGACCCTAGGAGCTCTACCTAGGCTAGGAGCCTACCGCAGAGACACGCCCTAAACGTGCGGCAGGGGACGCAGCGCCCGTATTGTGGCGGTGTTGGCGGCGGTGGCTTCAGCGGCGGCGGCGAGCGCAGCAGGCGAGGGATTCTAGGGCGGGAGGGTGGCGGGCTAATTTACGGCCGTAAAGCTGGCTGGGGGGGGAGTAGCGGCAGCGGCGGCAGTGGGAGCGGCGGCGGTAGCGGGAGCGGCGGCGGCAGCGGGAGTGGCGGCAGCTGTTACGGCGCTAGTGGAAAACGGTGGATTATGGTAGACGTTATAGTAGACGCCAAGTCACGTAAGTCCACGTGACTAGAGGACCGCATAAAACTTTGCACGGCGCTGCTATTCTTCTCCCTTCCTTTCTCTAGCTTTGGATCCTCGTTTATAGACTACCAATTATACAGGCTTGCGCGTCCCTTATACTGTGTATTATGCCTTAATTAACTAAGTCGCTAATATTATCTAAAGCTCAACTACTCTTTCTTCCTAAGAAGGAACTCAAATATATCTATAAAGGACATAGAATAGGACCCTAAGGACATTACTAGGACCACAAGGATAGGACAAACCCCTAAGAACCAAAAGAACATAAATAGAACACGAAACCTAAAAATAGGACACGCATGGACCAGAACCCCTAGAAAATAAATAAATACTAGAAATTACCTAATACTCCTACCACCATACTAAGAAATACAGCAGCTAGCAAAGCTGCTATAGGACTCGCAAATACCTCCAATAGTAAAACAGTCGCCGTTTTAACCCCCTAGGAAGAGCTCGTAGCAGCTAATACTAAAATTAAACGGCTTTAAGAGCTGCTTAAAACCAGAGACACCCCTATACCTAGTAAGGAGTTATTAGACACCTAGAGACTTGCTATAGTCCTTAAAACCCTAGCCTAACGTACAGTATTAGCATTATCGCGGTCCGCAAAGGTTGCGGACCCCCTATTACTTACAAACGGAACTAACCCTATATTTAACAATTAGAAGCTTCAACTACAAGACAAGCTTAAAGTTAATATAGACCACTTCCCTACTACCCAAGCTAAAATGGCCTACGTCTTTGGCCGTACTAGTGGGGACGCATAGATGCATCTACGTCCACGATACGCCTAGGACTTGGCAGACCCCTTCCTCTCTAAAGAAGAGATAGTTAACTACCTGTCTTCTATTTATAAGGACCCCTTTAAGATATAGAACGCCCGCCTTAATTACAAAGCTCTTAATATAAAGACGACGGAGACCTTTTTAGCCTTTTAGACCTACTTTCTGCACCTAGCCGGCCAAGCCTAAATTCCCTATAAAGACCTAATGCCAGACCTCTTTAATAAGCTTACCCTAGACCTACAGCGCGCTATACTGCCAGTTTTTACTACTATACAGACGCTAAAGGTACTTATAGACCACTGCCTAGCTATTAACTAAGGCCTCTATTAAATTAAGGTATAATCTAAGCGGTACAAAGCTAGAAACTCTCTAAACTAAACTATAAGCACTTTATAAACAGCCTATAACACCCCAGCACAATCTGCAACTCCTACGGCACCAGCTATATAGCCCGCCGTTAATTTAGCAGCTAGCTATGCAGCTAGTCCTACTATGGGTCTGGCGTACACTTAGTCCATATATAATAACCCCCATAAACAGGCCCTTAGTAATTAAGGAGCTTGCTTCTTATATAGCCAGAAAAACCACTTTACAAAGAATTGCCAGATAAAGGCAAAAACAGGCAAGGTTCTATTAATCCAGAAGGACAGTATAAAGTCAGAAAAAGAGGAACCCTAGAGGGAGACTCCTCTTTAGGGTTAAAAGGGATTAATATATCATATATTAATCTAGGTTGGCTAGTTAGTAGAAAAAGCTACACTATCCCTTATACCTTATTCCGTAATGGATATTAAGTTTTAACCTCTGCTTTAGCTAACTCTAGAGCAAATGCCTTTGCCTTAATAGACACCCAGTATGCCGTAAAGCTGGCTAACTTTTTAAATGCACCCCTTAAAGAACTGCCCAAACCAATTCCTATTCGCGGGTACAACGGATAAATAGGGCCACCTATTATAACTATCTTGCGGATTCACCTCCGCATTAACGGACGAAGGTAGTATAACGTCCCCTTTCTTATTACGGACCTTAGGAGCCACGATATAATTATAGGGAGAAAATAGCTAGCCTATCTAGGCTTACAGCTCAACATATAAAATAGATAGCTTATCTGGCCTAAAACCCTACCCCTAACCCCTTCCTTTATAAAAGAAATTAGTATTATAATAGAAAACCTTATACGGCCCTAGATTAATACTATTTACCAGGCCAATACTATGCGCAGAAACCAGGCCTTTAAGAAGGATATACATCTTAATCCTTAACGGATCCATATACTACGCCGCCCCTAGACTATATATATCACGCCATCCGCACCAGAGACCTAGGAAGTTAGTAGTAACCTAGCTAAGCCCCCCACGGAGAACCTAGGCCCTATATAGCCCTAAAGGAAAACTAGGGACATCGGACGCCATACTAAGCTAATAGACAGGAAGGATAACTTATAGAAAATGGAACATAAGCTAAGGAAGACTATACACCCTATACCACAAGATACAGCCCAATAAGCATCCGTAAAGAAACCTACGGACCTCCCACCAATCAATATCTGCTGCATTGGCGCTGTAGGATTCTACCAGAACTTAGTTTAGCCTAATACCGTTGCCTTTACAACTAGCCTATACGAAATTAATCGAATGCTTAAGAAAAAGAAAAGTAAGCTTAGCGGACAGAAAAGCGAGCTTATAGATAAGGAACTAGTAGAATAAAAACTGCCTAATTAACACTGGAAATTTAAGGACATATTCTCCAAGGTAGTGTTAGATATACTTCCGCCTTACTAACCGTATAACTATAAGATCAAGATCAATTAAGGTAAGGGAAGTACCCTTAGCTTTAGCCCTCTCTACCTAGAGTCTATTGCCGAATTATAGGCCATAAAGCAGTATCTTATTAACAACCTTAATAAGGGCTTTATTAAGCCTAGCCAAGCCCCTTTTAACTTGCCTATTCTCTTTACCAAAAAACTAAATGGAGGACTGCGCTTCTGCATTAACTACCATAAGCTAAATAACATAACCCGCAAGGACCGCTATCCACTACCCTTACTTAATGAGACTCTTGCCCGAATAAGTAGAGCTAGGGTCTTTACAAAGCTTAATATCCGCTAGGCCTTTTACCGAATTAGGATAAACCCTAGGTCTAAAAAGCTTACTACATTTTAAACCCATTACAGAATATATAAATATAAGATACTCCCTTTTGGACTAACTAATAGACCAGCTATATACCAGCGGTATATAAATAATGTACTCTTTAACTACCTTAACAACTTCTATACGGCCTATCTAGATAACATTATAATTTACTCTAAGAATAAGCTGGAACACAAGGAGCACGTCTATAAAGTCCTATAATGGCTCCGCGAGGCTGGTCTCCAGGCCAATATTAAAAAGTTAGAATTTAGTGTTAAGCGTACAAAGTACCTAGGTTTTATTATTAGTATAGACGGAATTAAGGCCAACCCAGAGAAAACAGCTATAATTGACTAGTAGACACCCCCACAGACTATAAAGGGGGTATAATCATTTTTAGGTTTCTGTAACTTCTACTAATACTTTATTAAGAACTACAGCAGGATCGCCCAGCCTCTTAACCGCCTTACTAGGAAAGACTAGCTATTCCACTTTAACGCCATATATATACAGGCCTTTAATAAGCTTAAAAAGCGGCTGGTATTAGCTCCCCTACTTGCCCACTTTAACCCAGAACGGCCCTTAATGCTAAAAACTGATGCCTTAGACAGTGTAATAGCCGGTGTTTTTTCCCAGAAGCAACTGGACGGAGAATGGCACCCTATTACATACTATTTAAAGACTATAATAGATGCCGAGCTGAACTACCATATCCATAACAAAGAAATGCTGGCTATTATCTCTAGCTTTTAGCACTAGTGTATATAGCTAGAGGGGACCCCTAAGCCTATTAAGGTAGTTTTGGATTATAAGGCCCTAGAATACTTTATAATAACTAAGGCCCTTACGGCCCGCTAGGCACGCTAGGCGGATATCCTATCTTAGTTCAACTTTTTAATTATGTATAGACTAGGCGCTATAAACCGTGCGGATGCTCTTATAAGGCGTAAATAGGACATAGGTAACCAGGCGGCTATAAAAATCTTATTATAGACCTAGGCACTACTACAACCAGAGCACCTTAACCCCTAAATATAGGCAGAACTAAATACGGACCCTTTAGATACTAAGATATGCCCTATTAACTCTATAGAACTTAACCTTATTAATAAACTACTGTAGGCAAACCGTACGGCCCCTTCTCTACAGAAGTACCACGAAAAGGTAAAGGATGCTACTAGCCTATAGTCCCTTAAAAACGGACTGCTTAAGCACCAGGAACGGCTAGTAGTGGCAAAAAAACAGAATTTATAGACTTGGCTTATTGCTGAAGTATATACTTAGGTCTCTACGGCCTACCCTAGAAAAAATAAGACCCGCAGAATTATTGGCGACCGCTACTACTGGCCCAGAATGGTTATAGATATTAACCGCTATATATAGAACTACGACAACTACCGTAGGTCTATAATTCCACAAGATAAGACTCTAGGGCTATTAAAGCCACTTCTAATACCAGAACGCCCCTGGCAGTATATCTCTATAGACTTCCACAAGTTACCTACAGACCGCGACGGATATAATATGGTTATAATCCTAGTTAACCGCTTTAGTAAGCGCCCGTTCTTAATCCCCTATTATAAGAATATTAATGCTAAAGAGGCGGCCTAACTGTATATCTACTATATCTACCAAATTTACGGACTACTAGATACTATTATATCTAACTACAAACCATAGTTTATATTAGCCTTCTAGAACAAGTTTACCTAGATCCTAGGTATTAGGCTAAAGCTCTCTATAGCATACTACCCCTAGACAGACGGTTAGACAGAGATTATAAATTAGTACTTAGACTAGAGACTCCGGCCCTTTATTAACTACTTTTAGGATAACTAGAGCAGACTACTACCTATAATAGACTACGCCCAGGCAACCCTACCCTATAACTCTATAGGGTTTGCACCTATTTAGCTAGAAATAGGATACTTACCCTATATAAGCTTTAACTAGAAGAGACCAGAAGGACTATAAACCATATACAAAAAACTATCTTATAAGGAAGCACAGCAAGATGCTAGACGCTTAGAAGAAGCATAGATAGTAGCCTATAAGAACCTAGAGAAGGCCCAAAAATTGATAGAACAGTAGGCAAATAAGCATAGGCGCGAGCCTGACTTTACTATAGGCGATAAGGTCTAGGTTACAATAAAGAACTAGAAGATAAAACGGCCTAGCCGTAAGCTAGACTATAAAATAGTAGGACCATATAAGATCCTTAATAAAGAAGGCAACTTATATAAGGTTAAACTCCCAGACTTAATTAAAGTCCACCCTGTTTTCTTACTAGATAAGCTACGGAAAGCTATAAATAACCCACTACCTAGATAAAAGAATAAGCCTCCACTACCAATTTAAGTTAATGGCGACAACGAATGGGAAGTTAATAAAATACTAGCCTATAAACTAGTACGAGGAACGCTAAAATACCATGTCTAATAGAAAGGTTACAATCCAGACCCAACCTAGTACCCCGCCTGGAACTTTATAGGTTGCCCCTAGAAGCTTAAAGAATTCCATAATTAATACCCTAACAAGCCAGGACCCCCGAAGTATCTAGATAAGTAGATGGAGTGCTAGTATAGCGAAGATAATAAGCTACCTATCAAGCATACAGATAAGAACACCCTATAGATATAATACGGACATACAAAGCCTGAGGGCAGGCTTTTTCGGAGAGGGGGGTAATATTACGGCGCTAGTAGAAAACGGTGGATTATGGTAGACGTTATGGTAGACGCCGAGTCATATAAGTCCACGTGACTAGAGGACCGCATAAAACTTCGCACGGCGCTGCTATTCTTCTCCCTTCCTTTCTCTAGCTTTGGATCCTCGTTTATAGACTACCAATTGTACAGGCTTGCGCGTCC
>Ga0307507_10001053_pt1 | contig 61220 bp, 14 predicted proteins | sample 7_EM_MG_FD_207223 | JGI IMG/M metagenome (GOLD analysis project Ga0307507, IMG submission 207223) | Populus trichocarpa ectomycorrhiza microbial communities from riparian zone in the Pacific Northwest, United States - 7_EM | ecosystem: Host-associated > Plants > Roots > Unclassified | place...
AAAATCTACAAACATTCAATTCCAAATTTAACTTAACTTTTGCGATAATGTATCTCGCCTCTTAATACTCCATATATAGGGCTATAGTATATATTTATAAAGATTTAATTACCTAAAGAGCCTATTACATCGAACAAAGTATTAATAACTGTTAGTGGGGGCTTAGTAGAGCCAGTTAAAGTTAAAATACATAATCTAAAACATTTGTTTCTTACCAAAGCGAGGCCTATAAGCTCTCAGACGCTCCGCAGAAGATTTTGTTAGGTGATAGGGGGTACGCAGGGGGCTGAAACTAGTGCGCTATTCTAATTGGTCTAGGAGTTAGCAGGAATTAGAACACTATTCTAATTGGTCTAGGAGTTAGCAGGAATTAGAACACTATTCTAATTGGCTTAGGAGTTTTAGAGGGCCTATGCGTTATCCCATGTCACAGAACAAATCTTCTGCGGAGCGTCTGATTTATGAGATAACTTATATACACCTGTAACGTTATTATTATCTTTAATTTCTAATCCTAACTGGATCTTATATTCCTCTTAGGTAGAGGCAGGTCTTTTAGATAAGCTCGCTTTAGGTGCCATTATTAGCTTCCTAAGGTTTGTTGGAACTGTATAATTCGGTTTTAATTCTAGGGTTCTTTTAGGGGTGCAGGTTAAGTACAATCTGGCCTATAAAGTGGGATATTGTTGGGGCCTTCTTAGGCGTAGTAGTAAGTTTTTTGATGTCTGAGTATAACGCGTTAACGTGTTATTGCAGATAAAGGTCTTCTTTTAGGGTGGGATATTATTAAGGCCTTCCCAGGCAATGTAGGGAGAGCTTAGTATAATATAATAGGCTTATACAAATGCTTCTAAACTGAAGCTTGTAGATTGCTACCATATAAAAATACTAAGCTAAGGAGAAGAAGAAGTTTGTTAGATACTAGTAAGATACAAAGGGGTTGCCAAGGCGCTAGTAGTAAGCGAGCCAATGGCGATTTTCCATCCCGGGGATGGAAAATCCTGATTGGTTGGCTCTATAAGTAGTGTTGGCAGAGTATGGCAGAATGTAGCAGGTGACGCGCTCCAGCACCATTATATATATAATTAGGAGCGCTAGTTATTAAGAAGAATCTTATAGCTACTAAAGAGTAATTTATATTTGTCGCTTATAGAAGGTATAGCTAATATATTAAGCGCAAATCGAGCGAGATCCGGTTGGCTCTTATAGTAATCCTACTAGTATTATATAACGTTAAAGTGTTAGTTCTTAGTAAGAAGTATATAGTTAGTAGTAAGATATTCTTTAAAGTAATTAATTGGCGCTAGGCCATTATATTTAGGGTAAGTTATTTTAAGGCGCTTATAAGCTTAGGTAAAGGTATAGATTTTCTCTCTTATAACTAGCGACTATAGAGTTACTAGTATAGATAGTAGTAGAAAGCCTTTGCCTTTATATTTAGCCAAAGCTCTTTTACTATCTCCTTCGCCTTTAAGATCCAAGCTGCCTTTTCTTTATTAGTTATAAAACCACTATATCTTAAGTATTAGGTTAAGAACAATTACTATATAGTAAGCTCCTATATTATTAGCCTTAATATAATACTTCTTATACTTTTACTAGGTAGTCTCTATAAAGGCAGCTAAGTAGTAATAACCTTATACTTTAGCCTTCTTCTTTAATTACTTTAAAGTTTAATAAACCTATACTTAGTTCTCTTAAGCTTAAGTAAAAGCTAGTTCAGGGTTTAGAAGTAATTAGTAAAGCTAGTATACTTACCTTCTACTATAATAGTAGTCTTATTAAATGTTACCAGGTATTTATATAGGTATTTAAGTTATTTCTAGTAGTCAATTATTTTTAAAAGGCTACTTTATATTTGTTACTAGGTGGTAACTACTATAGAACTTTATAATACGTTCCCTATAGTTTAAAAAGCCTAATATAGCCAATAATAATAAGTTCTAACGCGTTTATTTATTTTAAATAAGCTAGTAAGTAGTTGGTATAAGTATATAAGAGAGTTAATTTTCCTTTAGATAAAATAAAATCTAGCGCTAAGCTACTAAATCTTAATATTAAGGCTCTATATAGGATCCCTTACTTATCTCTAAGCTATTAAATTCTACTAATAGGCGTTCTATTTTAATCCTCTAAAAGAAACTATAATATTAAGGAGTTATATAAATATATTATATAAGGTTATAAAGTAATCTAATAGCTCCGCGCTTTTTCTATAACTCCTTGACCTTTTTAAAGTCTATTTTGTAATAAGATTTTACGAATTCTTTATAAAATCTTTCTATATTACTTTAATAATAAAGGCTTAAGTATAAAGGTTTATAATATAGCTAAAGTAATATAGTTAGCGTCCTTTATAAAGCTTTACTAATATATTTAGATATAGTATGTAAAGGATTACGTCAATATATATATCGTTTAACTCTATATTATTAACTATAAAATACCTAATATTACCTACGACCTTGTAGTCGCGGAATATATCTATAAGGACGCCCACTATATTCTTACTAATATACTTATCTATAATTTTACAAAGCCTAAGAACAACATAGCGACGCCTACTATCTTTATTAATAAAATAGCCCACTATTATAATAACCGCGTACGTATTTAATGACGCCTATAAGTGAAAGGAAATTAATATTATACTATAGGCGCTCTTAAGCTCTTTCCTTAATAACTCCTTCCGCTATTTAAATAATTATATAACTTATCCGCGAATTATCTTTCTTACTTATAGAAGAAACTTTTAAAGCCTAGGGTAGAGATAAAATAAGAGCTATTAGAAGTAGGTGTTTTTAAATTAGAAGAAGGTAATATATCAGTAAATAATAAAATTAATCAGGAGAGCCTTAAAGCCTTTAAAGTTATAATTTAGATTAAGTAATCTAACTTATTATTCTTCTTAAAGAGAATCTCGCCCATTATCTTATTTAATTAGTAATCCTTTATAAGGTAACCTATAGCTGTTAACCTTCCTAATAATACTATACAAAGCTCTTACTTATGCTTTAATTACTTATAAATATAGTAGTAGTGTGGTGGTGTAGATTGGACGTCGCCTACTGTCTTGGCATTTTTCTATATTTATAAAGCCTTCGGCTTCCCTCTTTCTTAGATATTATAACGAACCTACCAGTTACCGAAAATACATTCTTTTCTTTCTTTCTTACAGACTGCTTTACTGATTACTTCTAACTGATTACAACCGACTAACTGGCTGACAGCACCATGACTTCCTATCTGAGAGAGACTGTACCCTTCCACAGTAGAAGAACGTTCGCTAATCCGTAGAGGATTTTAACTAGATACCCTTACTTCACTTCTAAATATATAAGGATCGTTATTTAGTATACTTTAGAGCTTTAGTAAGAGCTTTATACTAAATATATTGCTTTCTATAAAGCTTAGACTTATTAAGCGTTTTTAACTTATTGGCTTTTAGGTTAAAGCTCTTAGGCGTAAGGATTATATCGTTAAATATAGGAGGCGATTAAGTTAACAATTATTAATCTATAGTAGTAGTAAGAAAGAAGATAAGGATTAACTAATTAAAGTAATAATAACGATAATAACGGGGATAGAAGGAACAACACTTATATATACTAGAGTTTTTAGATTATATAGCTCGTACCCAATTAAAATCAGATCTTATTGTTAATGTCGCTAATTAGCTCTATCCTTATATAATGCCTACCGAATTAAGTTGGAGAATTAGAGCTCTAAGAGCTTCGCAGCTTTAAATCCGCTCTATTTAACCAGTTAAATTTATAGGATTCACTTTAATCCAAAAACGGCTCCGCTATAGAGCTCTAGAATTAACCTAGTTTAAGAAGATCATTGCTTATAAGGCGCTTGGATTTAGAATAAAGATAAGATTAATACTTATAAAAATAATAAGAGGTATAGTTATAGTATAGGTAAGCTTTTCTAGAGCTCTTAAGAGGTCTAATTTAGTGGTTATAGAAAGGGACAAGTGTTACGGACGCTTTAAGTACAATGTTACAACTACTTGGGGAAGAGTCGCAGGAAGCTAGTTGGTTAATACAGGCACGGTCCAGGATAGAGCCGGTGGAACCATGTAATAAGGAATAGTAAGCGAGTCATATAATGTTATACGCAGTGTACGGAGTATACGCAGTGTACGCCTGTATATAACACGTACCTTACGTACAAGAGAGGATTTCTTAGGAGTATGGTTGTGTATTTAAAGGACCTTAGTCCCTACCATAGATAGTTCTCTCCTTGTAGTAAATCTTAGAATACAATTAGAGTTAATCTGTTAGGTAACTACTCCACCAGTTATTATTACGTTGTTAATATTGTTCTTACCTATATACCTAGCCTAATAATAGGACCTACCATAGTTCCTACTACAAGCTTCTGTTACACATTCACTACTAAGGTTACGGTATTAAATAAGATCAAATAATATGCCACCTAAAGCACCAGTTACAACAACGTTGACGGCAGCCATAACCTCAGGACTAGGAGATACCAGTATAGTAGATATAGATTCTTAAGTAGTTACGCAAGGTCAGTTACAGGAAATGGTTAATCACTTATAGGATAATAATAGGATACTTAAAGAACGCATTAATAGAATTAGAGTAGTAAAGGTTAAGTTACCTTTAATTAAACGGTTCTTAGGGGAGAGGTTAAAGCTTAAGGGATTTCTTACGCAGATGCATTTTAAGGTTATGCAGAAAGGAGCGAAGTTAGCAACACCTACGGATTAGGTAGCGTACGCAGGACTATTCTTAATAGGAAGAGCTCTAGAGTGGTTTAAGCCTTACCTTACAGAGATACAAGCAAATGGTATGATGACTACTAGCCTAGATATACGGTATGTGTTTGCAAGTTAGAACGGATTCGTAGAACGGTTAATGCAAATATTTAGAGACCCTAAAGCAACCATAACTGCAGAACAAAAACTTCAGAACTTAGTATAACGCACTTTAGCAATTAAGTATATAACGCAGTTTTAAACACTAGCTATATAGGTTAAGTGGAATAATAGGGCGCTTATAGCACAGTATAAGTAAGGACTTAAGGCTAAAGTCTAGGACGCAATTATCCTAATAGAAGATGCGGATACTCTAAGAGAGTTAATAGACTAGTTAATAAAGATTAATAATAGGATCTATCAAAGGGAACAAGCCAAGAAAGGGCAAGATAGAGTTCCACAGTTATATAAGGCGTAGAGTACGCAACAATAGATATAGAGTTAAAAACTATGGAATGGCGTAGAGCTAATAGACCTAAGTGGTACTAAAGAAACCTAAAGGTAGGAAAAGAAACTATAGAAACCTAGAGGTTAAGAATCTAGTAATTAAAGGACCTAGGAGTAAAGGCCAAACTAGGGATCTTAGTAGTAGAAGACATTTAGGCGGACTCCATAATAAGAAAAATGGTTTAAAGATAGGGCTTGCATAAATTACGGAAAATAAGGTCATTTTGCCAGAGACTATAGAGGTAGTTAGAGTAATTACGCAGTAAAGGGAACCAGGCCAGCAGATAGCACGTATATATAGAAGGACAATGGTGCACTATAAGGAACAAAAGAATGTTTAATTAACAGTTTCGCGTTTTATTATAATAACGCATACCAAATTTATAAGGATGCTAAGTACGGCGCAAGCTATTAGCTATAGGAGCCATTATTATCTAAGTTTAGAGGAACCAATAAACCAGCTCGTAGATCGGATATTAAAGACAATAAGTTTAACATAGGCGAAGCATTTACCAACAATAAGGCAATAAAGGCAGCTTACTAGGAGCATATAGACCTTAGAGAAGTTAAAACAGAAGTAGAAACTAAGACTATTACCAAACAGGGTTTAGTAACGGGTATTGCAACACTATTAGATACGATTTCCATTGCTTTATAAGATAAAAGGAGCAACGTTTAAAGAAAACTAAGTAAGTAGACAACTACTAGTGCTAGCTTATTACTTAATAAAGGCAAAAGGCCACAGGCTTAAGATTCTTAAGAAGAGATATAAGAAGTTTAAGATTCTTAAAATAAGATAAGACACACCTAAGGACCCATAACGGACGAAAACCGATAGGAAAGGGCAGCTACTTAGTTTATAGATAAACGAATAAGTATAGGACGCAAGTTTAAGAACTATAAGTTCGGGGAATAAATAAGAACGTTAGTAATCCTAGGTGAACGTAGTATTTAGCCTAAAGATTGAATAGTTAATACTAGGATCAAAAAGCAAGATAACTACAAAGATCTAGCTGCAAGACGCAGAAAATAAGAAACTATGGATAAGTTTAGGATAAGAATCATTATATAGCAAGAGCAAAAGCTAGACAAGAGGTCAGCTATACTAGGTTATATAAGGGACAGAGCACCCGTATAAAGAGTTACTAATAGGCTAAGTATAGGGACACCTAGGGCAAAATGGTTAGATAAATTAGAATAAGAAGAGGATCTAGACATCCTAACTAGGTTTAAAGAAAGACATACTAAAGGATATTATAATGTAGTAATAATAAGGTACTTTCTAACGAATAGACTATACATACTAAACCAGTTATATGGAAAGTGGTATAGACAACAACACAATAATAAATAGAAAGACTTTTATATATAGCTAGATAAAAAAGTTGTCTAAGACTAACCTATTACAGAGAAACGTATAAGTTACATTAAAGAAGTATTAATTATAATATTAAGGAACCTAGAAGAGGGATCTAGGGACTGGAGAAGTAAACAATAAATCTTAGTACCCGCAGCAGAGATACCAGTGGTTAGGTTAACTAGGTATAGATTTAAACTTAAAGATAAAAATAAACTAAGAGTTAACCTAAAACATATAGCGTATTATACACTATTGTGGATAGCTTATGTGGAGGACACCTATAACATATATAGAGCACTAAAAGATAAGAACCGGAAGTACCTAGTAAGGATATATTAGGCACCTAAGGAAAGGCGGTTTAGGAATGCTAAGTATATGCATAAATAGCACCCAGTAGAAGTATAAGGTTAAGGAGACTTAACACTTTAACCAGGAAGATTCCTTATAGAAGAATGCCTAAACGGACAATAGTGGTAGGAGTGCCCAGAGAACACTTGTCTATAGTATATAGAGGAAAAGAAATAAACTAAGTATTAGCTAAGGTTAGACTAAGTATAAGCAGGATCTAGCAGCTAATAGTTAGGAAAAGGGGAGGCGTATAGGACTAGAGGGAACTAGTGTTAGAGCCTTAGACCCTTAAAGGAATTTAAAGACAACACCTAAACTTATAAGTTAAGTGGCAAGATTAGTAGTTTAAAGCGTTAGTAGATAGTAGAGTAACTAGGAACCACGTGTTACTAAAAGCAGTAAAAAGAATAGGGTTACCATATAGATAGAAGGAATACCTATATCCACTTATAACAATTTTAGGAGATTAGATAGCCTATAAAGGAGGTATTATTAATCTTAAAATAGGACCTATTTAGCTAACTATTAAAGGGAGACTAGTTAGAATGTCTTTTAATATTCTACTATTGGGATAGGACAAGGTAATACTAGGAATGCCTTAATTACAGGAGTATAATCTAAAGATTAATTAGGTTATAGGTTAGGTCAATATTAGAGATACTTAATAGCGCAAAATGCGACAGTAAACCAAGTTGGTATAGTACTAAGTTGGAGTAACATACGAAGAGACTAAGCGAGGCTTAAGTTATATACCAAAGAAATACCATAAGTATAGTAAGAAGTTATGGTTACTAGAAAGTAAAAAGCTGTTAGAGCATGCAGTATAGGACTATAAGATAGAGTTAGAAGAGGGAATAAGTCTAAAGTTCTTTCTAATTTATAAGCTTACTAAAACAGAGTTAGTAGCGCTTAAAGAGTTTATCCAGGAGAACTTACGCAAGGGATATATTAGACCGTTATAGTTATTAGTAGGATATCCAGTACTATTCATCCTAAAGAAAAATAGAAAACTTAAGATGTGTATAGACTATAGATAGTTAAACAGCATTACTAGAAAGGATAGGTATCCTTTACCCTTAATTAGCGAAATCCAAGATAGGATAGGCAACGCAAAGATCTTTATAAAGATAGATCTAAGGTGGGTATACTATTAGATTAGGATTAAGGAAGGCGATAAATAAAAGGCAGCCTTTAGGTTAAAGGAAGGACTATACAAGCTATTAATTATGCAATTTGGGCTTATAAACACACCAGTAACATTCTAGAAGCGAATTAATAGTGTGTTAGGAGAACACTTAGATAAGTTTATTATAGTATATTTTAACGACATTATTATCTACTTAGAGAACAAGGAAGAACATAGAGAATATATTAAATGGGTTTTAAAGAGACTATAGGAAGAATAGATGCTAGTAGTAATTAAGAAATGTAAGTTCTTTATAAGGAAAACCAATTTTATAGGATTTATTATTAAACTAGGAAAGATTAGCATGGACCTAAAGAAAGTTAAAGCTATAGTAAGTTAGCAAGAACTAGAGAACATTATGCAGTTAAGGTCGTTTCTAGGGTTTTATAACTACTATAGGAGGTTTATAGCATAATGGTTAAAAAGCATTAAGCCATTTACAAGGCTAACAAAGAAAGAGGAACTGTAGGTTTAAGGTAATAAATAGAAGAAGCTATTTTAGGAACTTAAAGAGTTGTTTACTTAAGAACTAGTCCTTAAGATCTATTAACTAAAGTTAGACACAGTTGTTAAGACAAATATATTAGACTTTGCACTAGGAGTATACTTACTATAGAGGCACCAGGACGCATAGCATCCAGTAGCATACTATAGTTGGAAGATAACACTACTAGAGTTAAACTATAACATCTACAACAAGGAGTTATTAGGTATAGTTACAGCACTTAAGAAATAAAGAGTATTCTTATAAGGTATAGAGAAACCATTTATAGTTAAAATAGACTATAAGAACCCTATAGGATTCCTAATAATAAAGGAACTCAACCAAAGATAGGTTAGATAGGTGGAAATGCTTACAAAATACTATTTTAAAATTTAGCATACTAAGGGTACAGATAATGCATAAGTAGACGCTCTAAGTAGAAAAGCTAAACTATAAAATAATAAAAAGCTATTAGGAGCTTTATTATAAAAGAATTAAGATGGATTAATTAGATATAATTATCTAAAGATTATAGTAACTAAGGAAAGTTAAATCCATAAGTCACTAGGGAATAATTAGATATAGAAGATCTAAAAAGCATAGGTAGAGAATCTAAACTTAAAGCAATATAAAAATAGAGAAATAACGTATATACCTAAGTCTATTATAGAGGAGTTTATTAAGGAATTCTATAAGGAAATAACACAAGAACACAACGGAGCTATAGGCTTAGTGTTAAGACTCTAAAAGAAGTACATTATTTAAGAAATCTGGGGACTAGCAAGATAAGTTATAAAGAAATATCTAGATTGCTAAAGGAATAAACTAATAAGGTATAAGCCGTATAGAGGGCTATAACCTATTAAAATACCAGGAAGACTATAGAAAGTTATATTATAGGACTTTATTATTAAGTTACTAAAGTTAAAAGATCCTATTATAGGACAAGATTATAACGCGATTTTAGTAATAGTGGACAAGCTAATAAAGTAGGGATACTTTATAGCATGCACTAAAGAGATATTAGTAGAAGATGTCGCTAAAATCTATATAAAGGAAGTATTCGCAAGATATAGAGCACTAGATAAAATCATATTAGATAGAGATCTAAGATTTATAGCAGCGTTTTAGAAAGTGTTTCTAGTAGAATAGGGAGTTTGCGTAGTAACCTCTATAGCATATTATCCGCAGACGGATGGATAAATGGAAAGACTAAACTAGACACTAGAATAGTATCTAAGGCACTATATTAATTACGCACAGAATAATTAGGTATTGTTATTACCAATTATATAGTTTACATATAATGCAATACCATAAGAAGGAATAGGGACATTACTATTTAAGGCGAATTACGGGTATAAACTAAGAATGTTGTTATTACTACGCCAAGTAAAGAAAACGAGTAGCATAGCTAAATAAAGAATAGAGATGTTAATAAATCTTTATATAGACCTTACGGAAATAGCTAGGCTAGTATAGTAAAGGATAAAAAGGTACTATAATACTAAGAGATCTAAGGGACCAGATCTTAAGGAGGGAGATAAAGTGTGGCTACTATACAAAAATTTCAAAAGTCGACGACTAAGTAAGAAGTTAAACTATATCAGACTAGGACCTTTTAAAATTATATAAAGAATTTTATTAGTTATATATAAGTTAAACCTACTAGCTAAAATAAAGATTTACCCTATATAACATATTGCAATACTAGAGCTAGTATACAGGAATATTAAGCCACTAGTTTATAAGGCAGATATATATAGAGGACAAGAGGAAGACAAATAGCAAGTTTTAAAGATTATTAGTTATAAGGATGTAGATAACGAAACATAGTATAAAGTAAAGTAGATAGGCTATAGTAAGACTACCTAGAAACCACTAAGTAACCTAAAAAACGCTATAGGAAAGGTATAGGAGTATTAGAAGAAAGTAGGTTAGGTAATATTAATAAAAAAGGATTGCCAAAGAATAAGTTACCTAAGGGGGACCTAAGAGGAGCAATTGCTAAGCTACTTAGAGTTATTTCCCTTATAGGAGGAAAGCTAGCCCTTTTATTACCTAGCTTATTAAGACCTTGTTAAACTAGTACCTACTCCTTAGAATAAACCTTTTTATAAACCTTTTTAAGATGGGTTAACTAAGCAAACGCAACCTACTAAGACTTAAAGGAGTAACGTTGAGCCTTAAGGGCCCAAGCGGTCTCTTTAGCAGAACAGTAAAGTTTAGCGCGCGTGGCAGCCAACTTAAACTTAAGCTTTGTAGTAGTAGATTAAATATAAGACCCTATAACAAGTTACTTAGGGAACTTAAAGACTATTAAGAGTTATAAAACGCGCATACTTAGCGTTAGAGATAGAGCGGACATTACAGGATAATTAAATATTTGCTTTAGTGCACTCTAAGTAAAATAAGGGTTGTTAAGACAAGGGACTTACTATTGCAATATATACTAACCCCGCTTTCGCATAACAAGAATATAGAGACGACATTATCTCACTAAGTAATAGTATGGCAGCCACAGTGCGAGCATAACGTTGCGCTTATAAAGAAGAAGAAGCTTTAGGTATAATAAGTAGGGATATTAACTAGACTAATTAAACAGACATTACACCTCTAATAGACAACTTGGAGATATTAGGAATCTTTAAGAACAAAGATAAAGAGGAGGGAGATAGTATTACGGACACTTTAAGTACAATATTATAACTACTTAGGGAAGAGTTGTAGGAAGCTAGTTGGTTAATATAGGTACGGTCTAGGATAGAGCCGGTGGAACTATATAATAAGGAATGGTAAGCAAGTCACATAATGTTATACACAGTATACGGAGTATACGCAGTGTATGCCCGCGTATAACACGTATAACATATACCTCACGTATAAAAGAGGATTTCTTAGGAGTATGGTTGTGTATTTAAAGGACCTTAGTCCCTACTATAGATAGTTCTCTCCTTGTAGTAAATCTTAGAATACAATTAGAGTTAATCCATTAGGCAACCACTCCACCAGTTATTATTATATTGTTGATACTGTTCTTACCTATATACCCAGCCCAATAATAGGACCTACCGTAGTTCCTGCTATAAGGTTCCATTACAACAAGGAGTCGCCTAAGAGGAGTACTCTACTTAATCTTATGTTTAAGTTTTAGATGACTAGATACCTTAAATATATAAGCCTAATTTCTAATTTATATAGGATAATACTCTAATATATAAATTAAAGCTTATAGCTAAGTAGTTTAAAGAAAACGTTATAAATATAATTAATTAGCTAACCTACTCGTCTAATTCAAATCCTATTAAGCACGTCTAGGTATAACTTAAGGAGAAGCTCTATAAACGATTTCTATAGATTGTATATATTCGCGGCTCTAAAGAGGAGGTAATTAAGAAGCTATTTAATGCCTTAGTAATTTGTTAGAACGAGATAGCTCCTACCTTTTTTAAGTCTTTAATTAATAGTATAGAGGAGAGACATAATGCTATAATTAAAGCTTAGGGGTGGTATTGTGGAAGGTAAAGCCCAACACTAAAAAGAAAAGGAATATTTAATCGAGTATAATAAATAAAGAGGGAATGGCGTAAGTTATAATAGTAGAAGAATACGTAGAGAGGAGAAAAGAATTGAATTATATTAAGGTGAGGTTAGAACCTAAGCTCCTTTTATAATATATATAATCCTAAACCTCCTATATATAATAAGGAAAATAACCTAAAATAACTAAGGGCATTTAATACCACTATATTGCCTCCCCTACCTAAAAACGGTATCCCTTAATATTTCCTTATAATTTTCTTAGTAGGTAATAAATGCCTAAAAATAGAAGATAATCTAATACCTAACACTCCTTTAACTTTTTTAAAGTAGCCTATACTCCCTTCTTGATTATCGTTTTTATTTCTTCCCTATTATCTTTATCCATAACATTTTCTGCCTTAATCTCCGTACTTATATTCTCTTATATATTAACAGCTCTACCTTAGAGTTTTAAAGACACTCTTTTTTAGATAGTATATATTTCCGCTTATATTTTCTTCTATAAGGGAGACTATAGCACACTAGAATTAATTGCCTGATCTTATAAAGCAGCACCCCTTTCTAAAATTAGTAAAGGCATTAGGCGATATAATATTGCTAGTTTATTAGTGTCTTCTAAAGTACTAATAATTAGATCCTTTAGTTTACGGTCGATTTCTATAGGTACTACTTTATTATTAAGGGTATTAGGACTAAGGTTCCAAGTAGGATTATCTACTATTCTGCCCTTACTTAAGGGCTATTCTATAAAAGTCTTCCAACTAAAGTATTTAAAAGAGCGCTTTTTGCCTATAGCTGTATATAGACCGGAAATTTATATAGAGGAGTATTAGTAATAGGCTTGTTAGTAGGAGTTAATACCAGAGAAAAGGCGTTTAGATTTATCTATATAACTACTTACTAACTCTTAAGCCTAGGGATTTCTAATCTCCTAGTGTTTAGCAGGATTGCTATTAAGTTTAGTATAATAACTAAGCGGCTTAATATGGCTTAAGAGGCCCGTTGCGTAATAGTAGCTTTTATAAATCGTACTTTACTAGTTCTTAATATCCCTTCCGCTGGTGGTGTCCTACAAGAGGCGGACCGTGCGCGAACACCAGAATCAAAAGTACACGTATGGTCACGTAGCCTTGATCCTATTGATTCTATTGGCCAGTTCTTATCGATAATAGTAGGACGAAATACACCAGCGGAAGGGATAATGGGCGTCTAATTAAGCTTAAACTTAGTATTAGCTCTGGTCTAGACTGTTACTATATTCTTAATATGCCCTCGGCTATTAAGTTCTCTACGCTCTTAAAGTAAACCTACCTATTCTAGTATATGCCTTCTGGGATGATTTACTATCTATAATACTGTTATGTAAGATAAAGTTATTCTATAAAGTTCATATTGTTCAGCCCAGTCACGGCATCTGAAGGAGACACCGAGCATGCAAAACCGTGCCTCCACATAACCCGTTCCAACCAAGCAAGCTAGTGTCAACCTAGCCAGCTCCCCCACATCGCTTCCAGGTATCATAGATGCGTAGCCACGGTGACAAACATCATAAAGGATGGAAACCAAAACCGAGAATAGATCCAAACGCCTGCTCTGCTCGTTCTAGCTCGGTTCAGCTTCCCAAAACAACGGTCTTTCTAAACTCCAAATGCCTGATTGGGAACAAGAATAAGACTCATTAGTCGAAAGCTCCTGAAACACCGCTTTTGGGCAAGCTAGAGCCCTACTCCGATGCCCAGTCTCACGGTACCGCCGCCTCCGTCCCCGTCTTCCTCTCCCACTATTCCTCCTATCAGGCCGGCCCTCACATCTGCATCCGGATCACCGTGCCTCATGCTCTTCAAGACACCTCTAGCTACCTTCAGACCGCCCATAAACTCTCTCGTTGCTCGTAGTAATTCGCTTTCCAATACTTCAGGCTCGGCATCCCAAAGCAGAGCCTCTGGATCCGGTCCTCTAGGAATAGGGAAATCTACCAAAGGCCGCCCGTTCGGCCCTGCGGGCGCGCGAAGGCCATTTCGCGGTGGTGCGGATGAAATGTCGACCCGGCTTGTCAATGAATCCGCAAAGTCATCAGTGGCGAGTGGTCCAACACTGTAGTCATCCATGTCGGAAGATAGAGCAGCGAGGCCATCATCCTGACTCGGGGTGCGTTGGGGGCGAGTAGGTGGCCAATGACGCAGAGCGCCGGAGCCTTCGAATTTGTCCCAAAGATACTCTACCTCTTCTTCGTTATCTGCAGAGATATCGGCGGACAGGGAGATCGGTGGACTATTGGTACCGTATTCGGCATCATAAGGGGCAAAGCCAGCTTCATTTTGGGCTGCAGAATGTGCAACTGAGCGGTTCCAAGTATCCCATGCGGATTGATTGGGACGTTGACGAGTTCCTAGACCATACCCAATATTGTTAGGAGGCGGCTTGGTAGGCTGTTGTGTGGACACGGATTGTGTTTGCGATACTGATGCGCCGCGGCCATGAAAGTTTCCATGATGAGGCGGCGGACCTTGATCAGAGCCGTAACCGTGCTCGGTATCATGATCGTGTGGGGTCAGAAGGCCTGGGAGGGCGTGTGTGGGTTCAGATTGCGACTTAGTATGATAAGAGGTACGATTGTTGTTTTGTGATAGTTGGACTTGGTCTTCAAGATCGAAGGGGTTGCCGTTAGGGAATTCGGTCCCAGCGGTGTAGGCTGAGTCAGTAGCCGAGTCAGTGGCAGAGTCAGCAGTGGAGGGACGTGTCAGTTCAGTGAGATTAGCTAGATCTAAGTCAATCATTGATGTTCGTAGTGGTGAATCGGGGGTAGAGTTAGACTGATAAAAGTCGTCAAATGCACCAATAGGTTCGGTGGCTACATGTCGCAGCTGTGGCCGAAAACCTGGCCCTAGCGATGGGGATGGCTGCAAGGTCGGGCCTTGATCAGACATGCTGCTTCCTTGAGCTTCTAAGGATTCTCTCGGTGGAAAAACGAAGACTCTAGTGCGTGGATTATCATCAGCGGGAGCAGTTAGGATTGGCAGTGTCAAATCCTTATTTGATTGCTGCCGCGTGGTCTGAACGTTCCTAGGCGGTTCTTGGGGCTCATATGAGACTTCCGCCATCGCAGTCTGAAACGTCCATTCTTGCGTTCGACGATTCGGCCTCTCTGTCTGCATTGTTGGGAACCTCCAGTCCTTGGTGGCCCGTTTTGTAACCTGATTATGTTGGAATGTATCAAAATCGTCGTCGTCCTCTTCTTCAAGCTCTTTGATTATACGGTTCATCCTAGTGGCTTTTAACGTGTGTACTTCTGCAAGATCTAGACTTGGTACGTCGACAGCAGTGGGGGCGGCGAAGTCGAGGTCAATTACAGTCTCTCGATTTGGAGCGCCGGGGTTGAAATCTCGCAATATAAGGTCAGACGGAGGGCGATCACTGCCAGGACCACTGTACCTGTATGGCGTGGAGTTTTGGTCGAAAAGTCGATCTAGTCGTCTCTTGCCTCGTTGTACTTGCTCTTCTTTTATCGTCTGCTGTATCTTTGCAAGACGATCAGACGGATCGGCGGCTCTGTTTATTCCACCGACTCCCGGACCTGCCGGCTTGTCGCTGAAAGGATCAGGAAGACCACTATGATCCGCGAACTGTCTGTCAAACTCATCGGTGGTGCTGAAGTTCCAATCACCATCTTCATCATTATCAGGAGCAAGTGGATCAGGTGCTTGCGCACCATAGGGGTTAAAGAGGGATGCGCGCACTCCTCCACCTTGCTCCCATCGGACGTACCGCTCAATAAGCTCTCTTAGCATGACTGTTGGATGCGTCTTTGAAGTATTCGCAAGGTAGGGATGGTCAATGATGTTATCGGCTGTAGGGCGATCATCGGGCCTTCCTTCAAGTACATAGGCGACGAGACTTCGAATACCATCTGAGAATCGTTCGCCTTCCAGACGAGGCATTCCCTTTTCAAGAAGTTTGAGAGGACTCGTTCGGGCAAACGGAGGCAGCCCTGTTGCCATTTCGTGTATCGTGCATCCATAAGCCCAAATATCAACTTCTGTGCCGTACCTGACAGTTACGGGGCGAGCCCTATTCGAGGGGTCTGCTTCCTTCACCCATTCCTGGTGAAGCTCTGGAGCCATCCAGTATGGCGTCCCAACGATTGTAGAGCGTTTTGCGATCGCAGGCTCGAGAACTCCAGAGACACCGAAGTCGCACAATTGTACACGTCCATCCTCTGTGATCAGAATGTTACCGCCTGATGCAGTTTGGTCAGCGCTTGCCCTCATTCGGCATTTGACCCTTTGAAACAACTGATAACATACATTTCAGATCTCTGTGAAGAACGCCAACCTCATGGATGAACTTGAGCGCAAGAGCAAGCTCTCGAGCGATAGCGGTGACAAACTTTTCTTCGAGGCCAGGGTTTGGCGTACTCATCGAGGGTTTCATGAGAGTATAGACACTGCCTCCTGGACAGTATTCACTGACAATCCAAAGTTCTTGGTGTACTGGTCGCGCTTCATGAAATATATTCACATAATTACTAGCCTTGCTGTCACGTAGCTGCTGGAGAACACTGATCTCTTTCAGAGTTTCTGAGAGATTTTTGCTGGTCATCTCCTCGTAGTCAACCTTATCCACATCCATGATCTTCACAGCGACGAGTTCGCCCGTGTTGCGATTCTTGCTGAAATCTTATTTAGCCTTTGCCTAACTAAGAAGGAATCCAGTTGCACGTGTTATAAGACTGTAAACCAACCTCTTGAAGACTCTCCCAAAAGAGCCTTTGCCGATGAGTTCGAGAAAGTCATATGGGGGGGGTTCGTCTCCACTTCGACGTGCTCTCTCTTCGACAATTTCCTGCATTTCCCTCGCCTGCTGCATCTGCTTGAATTTTGTGCCTACCGCAGCCGGCGGCGGCAAAAGGGTGTTGTCCATGGTCATGATTGTTTCCACCTGCGGCGAAAGAATTTTCTCGGATCTGGAGGGCACTTCAGCCAGGAATATGCTGGGCGATTGCTCCTGCGGGGCATGTATAAAATAGTTGAATGGTCTGCTGAAGTTGCGATATGATTGAGGGGCGGTGCTGGATTGGAGGCGTGAAGGGGCGCTGAAGGCTGGAGAAACAGGTGAGACAGGCGAGAAGTCGCTTTCTCTACTCGTGCTTCTTGTCAGTGACGGTGGAAAACGTATACATAATAGCCTTTTCAAAGACGTATTGTCACTTGATCCTCTAGAGGCATTATGCCTCCTCCAGCTATGGCTAGACATCACTACATCGGAATGTCCCGCGATGTTGATGTCGATGTCGTGACGGGGTTAAGAGGAAGGCGTGAACTTACAAAAAATGAGATGTTCAGGTAGCGGCTCCGTCTGGCTATTATAATGAATAATTCATAGTTTTTCCCATCGCTGGGGAATCCCCTCGTGGGTGAGCCGTAGATAGAGGTTGGGAAGCCCCTCGACCGGAGAGCTAGAAGGGATATCAGACTATCTCCCTCACCCAACGGTGACAGAGAGTTGCCGGGGGAGCATTACGACCAGACAAAATGGGAGCGTTAAGAGGACAGGTAGAAGGGGAGTGGCCTAGTGTGAATACTCTACGGGGGTTGAGGTGTGAGGGCACTTGGGGATTATCTCGTTCCCTTGGAGTCTAGAAAATGAGGGCTTCTTGGCACTTTCCGCGAGGCGATTGGCGCAGGGAGATCCCTGTCTTTAACCGCGCTAGTCCCCTTTTGCTTAACGTTGCACGCCCCCCACCCGCCTCTGACGTAGACCCACAGTTGCCAGGGCTAGAACATGACCAAATTGATCGCCGGGGCAATATGGCTCTCTTCACTATATTGTGTATTCACCAGCAGCCTGAAGTGAAATCAAATCGTCATGGCACCAAACGATAGCTGGCTCACCCGCACCATGAACGCCGCGACAGCAGGTATAGGCAATTTCGCCGGAGGAATTGTGAATGCCGTTGGCAATGGCGTTGCTGGAGCAGGTCGCGGCGCTGGCACCAGGTATGGAGTCCTTCGGTATCTTATTCTTCTTGTCGTAGGGTTACTGATTCGTATGTAGCATAACCAACTCATCCCGCGATTGGGGCAATGACATTCGCGGGTATGGAAACAGCATCAAAGACGCGACAGGCGCCTCGGGCCCTCGAGCTTCGACTGCTACCAATCCACTCGGTATGGCAAAGAGTCAGACGAGCGTGAAAATACAACAACAAACCAAGCCAGGAAATTCCCACAGAGGTACAGGAAGGGATCCATTAGGCTTGGGAAGATAAAAATCCATTGGATGGAGAGTGGGCAAGGTTAGGTGTTAGAGGGTTTTCACAAAGTATGGACACTCGTGTACGACAGCAGTTCATCTGACGATATTGGTAGCTATATATTGTCTCCGCAAGCGCGACATCATATCGTTTTACTTGTAGAATTGATAGATTGTCTTAATAATTTATCGTAATTTTGGTTACTTATCTTCCACCTGCGATCCAAGGTGTTTCATAAGGTTGAGATGCGAACGCCACCACATGCAAGATCAGAGAGCGCTCAAGGTATGCGTATGATAGCACTAGAATAGTTAAAATATAATATACACGTGCTAGAGCGCAATCTACATAATTTTTGAAAGGTACCGGAGGGGAGATGGAAGCAAAACAAAATGTATCTAGTCTAGAAGACATCGCAAGAGCAAATAATGCAGAATACAAAGCGTATCGGAAGGCTCATGAGGGTGGTGTGTATATAATTACTCGAATTTCCGGCGCCTTTGAGAACAACGGGGTTGCAAGGTTAGACTAGAGGCTTGCAGGGTCGCGGGTTGGTTCCGATACTTGGGTTGCCACAGTTGACAGAACGGTTTACATATGGAGACAGTATACTCATATTGTCGGCTGATTCTTGCTGACACTTTTGGGGGTTCTAGCACTGGATTCCTTTGCAACGCCGCAGAGTTGTTGATGGCAGACGAGGAGTAAAGGCGCAGTCCTAGAGATACACGACGAGTGATGTGATACCGAAGCTTTCCATGCGTACCTGAAATTTTGTGGTGTGTTGGCGAATGTTCTCTCTAAATAGCCTGGTGGGAATCGAGTTTAAGTACTTGAGGGCGGTAGGTAGTAGGCGATTCTCTGCAAGTGACGAGAATATGTTTGAGATAGGTTCAGTAATAATTCTTATTCGGCTTCCAGAGGAGAGTGCGGATATCGTGGACACCATGAAGAAATGGTGTGACGGAGCTCGTCTAGAAATTGTGTGCCCTGACTTAGATGAATACTGCATATAGATTTTCGGAATGCGTCGAACAGAGCTCAAGTATGTAAGAGTGTGGCGGGACAACCTCTATCCCTTCGCCTGGTAAAATGTGTCCTACGGTTATCGATAAGAGCCAGCCAATAGAATCAATGGGATCAAGGCTCCGTGACCATACGCGTATTTTTGATTCTGGTGTTCGCGCACGGTCCAACTTTCGTAGGACGCTACCAGGCGAAGGGATAATCTGAGTTATTCGTCACACAACATCGAAGCTATCAAGATCGCCAGTGCTGAGGTCTGGGACACCCATCTCTTGCTTAGCCTTGTCTATCAGAGCCTCTACCTCCCCAGCAGGGCACTGCCGTACCATGATTACACGGATAAATTCGGACAACAGATTGAGATCAAGCTCACCGCTTTGCTCCTTGGTCATCGTAGAAGTAAGGGAGCCATCGTGATTCATTCGATTCAATCGTCTTTGCAGTATGACCTTGTAAACTTGCTCGATCTTCAAGATATTATCTTTAAAGAGGCCAACGTGATCGTTAGCCATTTGCTTGAACAAGATACCAGCTGTTCGATAGGTTGGGAAAATACGGAAGCTGGACTTCATCGCATGCAGAGCTACCAGAGCTCCAGGGAGGTCTTTTGTGTGGCCAAAGCAGTACATAATGAGGCTGACGATTTCTCGCCGGGGTCCGGTGAGACCTATGAGGAATCTATCCAATGTTGACTTTTTGTCGATTTGCCTAGACCATTCGAGCATTTGTGCCATCATTTCTCGTGGGTTCGGGAGTGATTCAAAGCCCCAGGTCTGGTAATCGCCAAGCGCGAGCCTGAGTGTTTTCCACAAGTAATGATATGTTGCACCATTTGGGAAGAGAGGCTTAATACCTAGAGGAGGGTGCGTCATAGCTTGATAGCGAGTCCACACTTCTTCATATTTTCCACGTCGGAGATCGACATACATGAGAGAGTTCATAAGAACACAGTTCGGCAGGGCCTCTAGTTGAGTGAGCATTTCCTGTAAGTGCCTGACGTGGTCCCATTGCCATTGATCCGTGTGATGACGAATGAGGAGTGCAAAGGTATTCTGGCTAGCCATAGGTATGGGTCTCTTAAGAAAGAACGGCATGGAAGGTCCATTTTCGTTTTTGGAGCTTCTCGCAGCAGATTTCCCCTGGCTTCGACTACGGTGGTGAAAAGCAGTGTTACGGCCAGAACTATGGTCCATTTTTGTATCTATCATCCGCCACCCCATATCTTCGGCTTTCCGCACGAGCGCCGGCTTTCTCGTTCGGAATAAAGCCGCCAAAAGGAGATCGAAATGTGAAGTTTTGGATTCAAGGCCACGCTCAAACATGAGTTCTATGACCTGAGCAGCTGACTCCACGGCATTCTTTGACACGATCATCTTCATCCAGTGTCTAAATATGCTACTGTGATACTGCTGAGGAAGGGTAGATATTGCGGTAAGTGCGGCTTTATTAACTTCTTTGATACTGTTGCTAAGAAGGTACATGGCTCTTATCCTTCCTATCACCTGGATGTCACGACCTGGAATATCATTATTGGCAAGATGGCCGGCCAAAACCATGTCTCGGAATACAACAGTCGCATGGTCCATCTGTTGGCATTCGAGGAATGCAATAAAGCAAGTATCGTAATCTGCCAAAGCCATCTTTGATGCCAAATGACCCTTCAGGCGGAGGTAGAGAGCCCAGGCATTGCCTCGGTCGTCATGATCCTGAGACCTCGCATGAGCCCGAAGAACAGCGATCATTACACGGGGGTCCCATCCAGGGTAAGCAGCAAACAGCTCTTCCATTATATGTCTTGCCCGGCCGATGTTACTGGACAGCGCGTGCATCCGGACTCCCAGCTCAAGATGCTCGCCTTTGTACCCGTCATGCATCCCGCCAAAGGTTTGCTTGTGCTCCTCTTCCCATCGTTCCAACGCATCCTTTTTCTTTCCAGAAATGTACATAGCCTCCAATTCCGCTAGTCTTTGCCCCAGAGTAGAAGATCTGCCAATTGAGTTCATGTCTTCGACGAGCCGTTTTTGATGGTCCCTGCAATTGGGGTTGGTTTGCGACGGAATCGACTGCGTGTCCCATAATAAGTCCCATGCTCTATCCGGAATAGCCTGGAGTATATTTGGAACATTGCTTTTGGCGTGACAGTACATTCTCCATAACTTAATCCTGTTGGAAACGTTGTGCTTGTCCTTACTTGCCACGATTAAGCAGCGATTGAGGCCATCCAACCACTTTTTCTGCCCAGCCCCCTTAGCCCTGATATTGACCTTGACGGGTTCAACATGGCGCCGTCGATCTCGGATGGCTTCTCCAGCGCCTTGTCTAATATCGACTGTCGTAGAACAACTGGTGGAAGGTCTATGAACTTCCTGAGACAGATTGGGCAGCCACAATAGATGAGACGGAGAAGAGGTCGCGAGAGATGCCAAAGACCGTGCGCGAGGATAGATGGCGGAGGTTATTCCATTTCGACATAGGACCTGAAGCATTGAGCAGGAGTAGAGTTAGAATTTCGAGTTATCAGGGAATGCGCGAATGTTGGTACTGCTTCACTGAGTGACCACCTAAAGTGGAGCCATTAAATGGATATTCGGAAGACCAAGATATGCCCCTCGAGGATTCCTGCAGCCGAAGGCACACAGAAGTGGTGTTGGTTCAGGGAGTCGAGTCGCAAGGCAGAAGACTGAGGCAGATAGAGAAATTCGACGCGATGCTGCTTTCGGTTGCTTGGCATTTGAATACACCTTCCTTTCTTCGCTTCCCGCATCAGCGATAACCTGCCAATTGAAGCAGTCATGACTAGGTATCGGAGGTCGGGGTCAGGTTACACGACCCCCCAAGGCCCGCGACATATCGTCTGAATATCACCCCTTTGGTGGTGGCCCCTACTTTTCGGACGCGTTTTTGAGGCCTAGGTTAGTACTAGGTTAGTATAGAGGTCCTCGTCACGCGCCTTCGACCTCATCGTCGCCTCAACAATCCATTTTTTAACCTACTATAATTCTAATTCTATAATGTAGAGCTCTCTTCTTCTCCTCCTCCTTTAATATTTACGCGTTCGGTAACTTTATTTACCTATACCCACTCCGCGCTTACGCATCTTTCCCCTAACCTCTTGCGGAGATAAAGTCTTTTAAGAATCTTCTTACCCTATAGTCTACTTTACAGTTAAAGGAAGTCCCCCTAGCCTCCTTCTTCTCCTCCTATAGTCTCTAAAACAAATTTAAGGCCTAGATAGCGCGGCTCTAGCATACTATAAGGCGGTATAAGCCAAAGTAAAAAAAGTAGAAAGACTAGTATATAAGACTAAAAGGTAATATAGATAGCGCCTAGGTAATAGAAGATAAGTTTTACCTATTTTTAGAGTAGTAAGTTATTAATTAAGAATTATAGGCTGCTAGCTATTATGTTACGGACAGCTTAAGTACGATGTTACGACTACTTGGGGAAGAGTTAGAAGAAGCTAGTTGGTTAATATAGGCACGGTCTAGGATAGAACCGGTGGAACCATATAACGAGGAATAGTAAGCGAGTTATATAACATTATACGCGGTGTACGCAGTGTATGCAGTGTACGTCTACGTATAACACGTATAACACGTACCTTATATATAAGAGAGGATTTCTTAGGCGTATGGTTGTGTATTTAAAGGACCTTAGTCCCTACTATAGATAGTTCTCTCCTTATAGTAAATCTTAGAATATAATTAGAGTTAATCTGTTAGGCAACCACTCTACTAGTTATTATTATATTATTAACTTCTTATTTACCTACACACCTAGCCTAATAATAGGACCTACCGTAGTTCTTACTATAAGGTTCCATTATATATTTACTACCTAGTTATGGTATTAATAAAGTTAAACAATATGCTACCTAAAGCACTAGTTACAATACTATTAACAGCAATAACTATCTTAGGATTAGGAGATACTAGTATAGTAGATACGGACTTATAAGTGGTTACAAGAGGTTAGTTATAGGAAATAGTTAATTGCTTATTAGATAATAATAGGATACTTAAGGAACGCATTAATAGAATTAGAGTAGTAAAGGTTAAGCTACTGTTAATTAAACGGTTCTTAGGAGAAAGGTTAAAACTTAAAGGATTCCTTATATAAATGCACTTTAAGGTTATACCAGAAGGAGTAAAGTTAGTAATACCTATAGATTAAGTGGCGTATATAGGATTGTTCTTAATAGGAAGAGCACTAGAATGGTTTAAACCTTACCTTATAAAGATATAGGACAGCGGTATAATAACTACTAACTAAAATGTACGGTTTATGTTTACTAGTTAAAACGGGTTTGCGGAAAGACTAATATAGATATTTAGAGACCTGGAAGCGTTAATTATAGTGGAATGGAAGCTTTAAAACTTGGTATAACGTTCTTTAGCAATTAAATATATAATATAGTTTTAGACATTTATAACGCAGGTTAAGTAGAATAATAAGGCGCTTATGGTATAGTATAAACAGGGACTTAAGGCTAAAGTCTAGGATGTAATTATCCTAATAGAAGATGCGGAAAGTCTATAAGACTTAATAGATTAGTTAGTAAAGATTAATAATAGGATCTATTAAAGGGAATAAGCTAAGAAAGGGCAAGATAGAGTTCTATAGTTATATAAGGCGTAGAGTATATATTAGTAAATATAGAGCTAAAAACTATAGAATAGCGCAGAGCTAATAGACCTAAGCAGTACTAAAGAGTCTAAGAAATGGATAAAGAAACTATAGAAACCTAGAGGTTAAGGATTAAGTAATTATAGGACTAGGGAGCAGAGGCTAAACTAGGGATCTTAGCAGCAAAAGACGTTTAGGCGGACTTTAAAATAAGAAAAATGGTTTAAAGATAGAGCTTACATAAATTATGGAAAATAAGGTTATTTCGCTAGAGACTATAGAGGTAGTTAGAGTAACTACGCAGTAAGGGGCACTAGGTTATTAGAGTACGATAACGCGGATATAGGGATGTTGCGTAGAACTAAGGAGTATTTAATTAAATACTTTACGTTTTATTACAATAACGCATGCTAAATTTATAAAGACGCTAAGTATAGCGTAAGCTATTAGCCGTAAGAGCTAGAGTTAAGAGGATTTAAAAAAACTAGAGAGTTAGATAAAGAACAGAATTAACTCTATAAGCTAAATTAAGATATTAAAGTAATATACGGATAAAGATTAGTAATAATAATAATGGAGTTAGAGTACTTATTAATTAATAGCAATAAGGAAGAAAAAGAGGCTAACTGGGAGCACTTATACCTTAGTAATATAATAGAAGTAGAGACTAAAACCACTACAGAACGCGGATTAGTAATGGGTATTATAACACCATTAGATATGGCATCTATCGCTTTATAAAATGGAAGGAGTAATATCTAGAGACGATTAAGTAAGCAGATAACTACTAGTACTAGCTTACCACTTATAAAAGGTAAAAGGCTATAGGTCTAAGATTCTTATAAAGAGATAAGGAAAGCTCTAGACTTGTAGGACGCGATAAGGATAGCTTAAGAACCTATAATAAACAAAAACCGTTAGGAAAGAGTAGTAACTTAGTTTAGTAACAAATAAATAAGTATAGGACGTAAGTTTAAGAACTACAAGTTTAGGAAACGAGTAAGAACGTTAGTAGGAAACTAAGATTTTGAGAAACGAATAAGGACTATAGCAATTCTAGGTAAACACGGTGTTTAGCCTAAAGATTAAAAAGTTAATACTAAAGTTAAGAAGCAAGATAACTTCAAGGATCTAGCTACAAGACGCAGACAATAGGAAACTATAAATAAGTTTAGATAAAGAATTATTGCATAGCAAGAGCAAAAGTTAGATAAAAGGTTAGCTATGCCAGGTTGTATAAGGGACAGAGCACCCGTACGAAGAGTTACCAGTAGGCCTAGTGTAGGGACACCTAGAGTAAAATGGTTGGATAAACTGGAACAAGAAGAAGATCTAAACATTCTAGTTAGGTTTAAAGAAAGACATACTAAAGGATGTTACAACGCAGCGATAACAAGGTACTTTCTTATAGATAGACTATATACACTAAACCAGCTATATGGAAAGTAGTATAGGCAATAACATAATAATAAATGGGAAGACTTTTATATATAGCTAGATAAAAAAGTTGTCTAAGACCAACCTATTACGGAAAAACGCATAAGTTATATTAAAGGAGCATTAATTATAATATTAAGGAACCTAGAAGAGGGATCTAGGGACTAGAGAAGAGAGTAATAAGTCTTAGTACCTGTAGCAGAAATACTAGTGGTTAAGTTAACTAGGTATAGGTTTAAACTTAAGGATAAAGATAAGCTAAGAGTTAACCTAAGTCACCTAGTGCACTATATGTTATCGTAGATAGCTTATATAGATAATATATACAACATATATAGGGCACTAAAAGACAAGAACTAGAAATACCTAGTAAGGATATATTAGGCACTAGAGGAAAAACGGTTTAGAGATGCTAAGTATATATATAGATAGCATCTAGTAAAAGTATAGAGTTAAGGGGACCTAATACTTTAACCCAGAAGATTCCTTATGGAAGAATGCCTAAATAGATGACAGTGGTAGGACTACCTAAAGAATACTTGTCTATAGCACGTAGAGGAAAAGAAATAAACTAAGTATTAGCCAAAAGTGGACTAAGTATAGATAGGATCTAGCAGCTAATAGTTAGGAAAAGGGGAGGCCTATAGGACTAGATAGAACTAGTGGTAAAGCTTTAAACCCTTAAAGGAATTTAAGGACGACACCTAAACTTATAAGTTAAGTAGTAAGATTAACAGTTTAAAGCACTAGTAGATAGTAGAGCAATAAGAAACCATATATTACCAGTAGCAGTAGAAAGGATAGGGTTACTATATAGACAAAAGGAATACTTATATCTACTTACAACAATTTTAGGAGATTAGATAGCCTATAAAGGAGGTATTATTAATCTTAAAACAGGACCTATTTAGTTAACTATTGAAGGGAGACCAGTTAGAATGTCTTTTAATATCTTACCATTAGGAAAAGACAAGGCGATACTAGGAATACCTTAGTTATAGGAGTACAATCCAAAGATTAATTGGGTTATAGGTTAGGTTAATATTAGAGATACTTAATAACGCAAAATGCAGCAGCAAACTAAGTTGGTATAGTACTAAGTCGGAGCAATATACGAAGAGACTAAGCAAGGCTTAAGTTATATACTAAAGAGATACTATAAGTATAGAAAAAAGTTATAGTTACTAGAAAGTAAAAAGCTATTAGAGTATATAGTATAGGACTATAAGATAGAGTTAGAGCCAGGAACTAGTCTAAGGTTCTTTCTAATCTATTAGCTTACTAAAATAGAGTTAGTGGCACTTAAGGAGTTTGTCTAGGAAAACTTATAAAAGGGATATATTAGACCGTTATAGTTATTAGCAGGATATCCAGTACTATTTATCCCAAAGAAAAACGGAAAACTTAGGATGTATATAGACTATAGGCAGTTAAACAGCATTACTAGGAAGGATAGGTATCCTTTACCCTTAATTAACGAAATCTAAGACAGGATAGGTAACGCAAAGATCTTTATAAAGATAGATCTAAGGTAGGCATACTATTAGATTAGGATTAAGAAAGGCAACAAATAGAAGGCAGCCTTTAAGTTAAAAGAAGGACTATATAAGCTGTTAGTTATATAGTTTAGGCTTATAAACGTACTAGTAATGTTCTAGAAGCGAATTAATAATATATTAGGAGAACACCTTAATAAATTTATTATAGTATACCTTAATAATATTATTATCTACTTAGAGAGTAAGAAAGAACATAAGGAATATGTTAAGTAGGTCTTAAAGAGACTATAAGAAAAATAGATGCTAGTAGCTATTAAAAAATGCAAATTCTTTATAAAAAAGACCAATTTTATAGGATTTATTATTAAACTAGGAAGAATTAGCATAGACCTAAAGAAAGTTAAAGCTATAGTAAGTTGGTAAGAACTAGAGAACATTATATAGTTAAGGTTATTCCTAGGGTTTTGCAACTACTATAGGAGGTTTATAGCATAATAGTTAAAGAGTATTAAGCCGTTTATAAGGCTAATAAAGAAAGAGGAACCGTAGGTATAGGAAAATAAGTAAAAGAAACTGTTTAAGGAACTTAAGGAGCTGTTTACCCAGGAACCAATCCTTAAGATCTACCAACTAAAGTTAGAAACAGTTGTTGAGATAAATACGTTAGACTTTATACTAGGAGCGTATTTACTATAAAAGCATCCAGACGCATGGCATCTAGTAGCGTATTACAGTTAAAAGATAACACTATTAGAACTAAACTATAACATCTATAATAAGGGGTTGTTAGGTATAGTTATAGTATTAAAGGAATAAAGAGCGTTCTTACAAGGCATAGAGAAACTATTTATAGTTAAGATAGACTATAAGAACCTTACAGGATTCCTAATAATAAAGGAACTTAACTAAAGACAGGTTAGATAGGCGGAAATACTTATAGAATACTATTTCGAAATTCAGCATACTAAGGGTATAGATAATATACGAGCGGATACTCTAAGTAGGAAAGCTAAACTACAAAGTAAGGAAAAGCCATTAGGGGCTTTACTACAAAAAGATTAAGACAGATTAATTAGGTATAATTACCTAAAAATTGCAGTAACCAGAGAAGGTCAGATCTATAAATTACTAGAGAGTGATTGGATATAGAAGATCTAAGAGGCATAGGTAGAGGATTAGGATACGGAACAGTATAAAAATAGGGAAGCAACCTATGTTCCAAGGTCTATTACAAAAGAGTTTATTAAGTTATTCTATAAGGGACTAACTTAAGAACATAATAGAGCTATAGGCTTAGTATCATGACTTTAAAAGGAGTATATTATTTAAGGAATCTAGGGACTAGTGAGATAAGTTATAAGAGAATGTCCAAATTGCTAAAGAAACAAACTAATAAGGCATAAGCCATACAGAGGGCTATAACCTATTAAAATACCAGAGAGACTATAGGAGGTTATATTATAGGACTTTATTATTAAGTTATTAAAGTTAAAAGATCCTATTACAGAACAAGATTATAATGCGATTTTAGTAATAGTAGACAAGCTTATAAAGTGGGGGTACTTTATAGCATATATAGAAGAAATGTTAGCAGAGGGTGTTGCTAGAATATATATTAAGAAAGTATTTGTAAGATATAGAGCACTAAGTAAGATTATATTAGACAGAGATCTAAGATTTATAGCAGCATTCTAGGAGGTGTTTTTAGCAAAATAAGAAGTTCGCGCAGTAACCTTAACAGTATATTATCCGCAGATAGACGGATAGATAGAAAGGTTAAACTAGACACTAGAATAGTATCTAAGGCACTATATTAATTACGCATAGAACAATTGGGTATTATTACTACCAGTTATATAGTTTATATACAATATAACACTATAAGAAGGAATGGGAACGTCACTATTTAAGGCAAATTATGGGTATAAGCCAAGGTCATCGTTATTGCCACATTAAGTAAAGAAAACAAGTAGCACAGCCAAGCAAAGAATGGAGACTTTAATAAATCTTTATATAGACCTTAAAGAAATAGCTAAACTAGTACAAAAACGAATAAAAAGGTACTATAACGCTAAGAGATCTAAGGGACCAGATCTTAAGGAGGGAGATAAAGTGTAGCTACTATACAAAAATTTTAAGAGTTAACAACTAAGCAAGAAGTTAGACCATGTTAAACTAGGACCTTTTAAAATTACGTAAAGAATTTTATTAGTTACGTATAAACTGAACCTACCAGCTAAAATAAGAATTTACCCTATACAGCATGTTGTAATACTAGAGCCAATATATAGGAATATTAAGTTACTAGTTTATAAGGCGGATACGTATAGAGGGCAAGAAGAAGACAAATGGTAAGTTTTAAAGATTATTAGTTACAAGGACATAGATAACGAAATATAGTATAAAGTAAAGTAGATAGGCTATAGTGAGACTACCTAGGAACCACTAAGCAACCTAGAGAACGCTATAGGAAAGGTATAGGAGTATTAGAAGAAAGCAGGTTAGAAAGCGTTAAAAAAGGATTGCTAAAGGACAAGTCACCTAAAAGGGACCTAAGAGGAGCAACTACTACGTTACTCGGAGTTGTTTCCTTCTCTGGAAGTTCCACTTATTTATTACCTAGCTTAGACAGACCTTATTAAATAAGTTTCCACTCTTTAAAATAAACCTTCTTACGAACCTTCTTAAGACGGGTTAACCGAGCAAAGGCAGCCTGCTGAACCTTAAAGGAGTGACGTTAGGCCTTAAGGGCTAGAGTAGTCTCTTCTAAAGACCGGTAGAGTTTAGCGCGAGTAGCGGCCAGCTCTAACTTAAGCTTCTTAGCGGCAGATTAAACGCGAGACCCTATAATAAGTTACTTAGGGGACTTAAAGACTGTTAAAAGTTATAGGACGCGCACACTTAGCGTTAGAGACAGAGCGAACGTCGCAAGACGAACGAATATTTGCTTTAGTACACTCTAAGCAAGAAGACGGTTATTAAGACAAGGGGGTTACTATTGTAATACACACCAACCCCGCCTTAAAACAATAAGAATATAGAGACGGCATAACCTTACCAAGTAACAGTATGGTAGCAATAGTATAAGCATAACATTACGCTTATAAAGAAGAAGAAGCTTTAGGTATAGTAAGTAAGGATATTAACTAAGTTGGTTAAACGGATATTACACCTCTAGTAGATAACTTGGAGATGTTAGGAATCTTTAAGGACAAAGATAAAGAGGAGGGAGATGGTATTACGGATAGCTTAAGTATAATATTACAACTACTTAGGGAAGAGTTAGAAGAAGCTAGTTAGTTAATATAGGTATAGTCTAGAATGGAACCAGTGGAACTATATAATAAGGAATAGTAAGTAAGTTATATAACGTTATACGCGGTGTATATAGTGTACGCAGTGTATATAGTGTACGCAGTGTATATCTATATATAATATATATAACACGTACCTTACATATAAGAGAGGATTTCTTAGGCGTATAGTTGTGTATTTAAAGGACCTTAGTCCCTACCGTAGATAGTTCTCTCCTTATAGTGAATCTTAGAATACAATTGGAGTTAATCTGTTAGGCAACTACTCTATTAGTTGTTATTGCGTTATTAACTTCTTGTTTACCTACACACCTAGCCTAATAATAGGACCCACCATAGTTCTTACTACAAGGTTCCGTTACATATTAAAAATAGAAGTTAAAACGGAAAAAAATATAGAAAGATAGTAAGCGGGTAAAGAAAAGGTAAATGATAGTTAAGTAGGTAGGGTAGCTAGGGGGGAAGGTAGCTATAGAGGTAGTTATAGGGGTAGCTATAGGTATAGGGGAGGAAGCTATAAAGGAGGAAGGGAAGGTATAGAATAAGGAGGCCCTAAACGCCCTATTTAATAAAACAGTCTAATACTTAGTTATTAATAGCTATATCTCCGCTATTACTAAGCTTTATATATAGTAGTTAGAAGGTAAGACCTCGCAGCCGCTATAGGGGGTAAAGCTCTTAGTAGTACTAAATAGCGTCTACTATAATAAGGACTAGATTTAATATATTAACTTTATTAATTAAGGCCTATTTATAATTATTAATAGCTATAATATTAAAGGGCTTAAAAAGGTAATTACTTAGTACTAGGAGACGGGCTCTAAAAAGCTAGGTTTAGTTAAGTCTTACCTTTAAACTATAGTTAAGTATTTATTAGGTTTATATATACCCTATTTATATAGCTACCGTTTTCTAACTTATTCCTTAAGCTCTACTACTATTACCTATAGTAAAAGTATATAAAACGTTTAGCTTACTAACCTTATTTTTATTAAACTAAAAAATAAAAGGCCTAAACTGGACAAGTTATTACTATATATAATTATATTAATAATATAAGAGAAGTAGAATTAGTATAATAAGGTTAAGTATATAGGCTATATGCGGAACGCTAATCCTATTCTTTATCCCCTCTCTATAATAGTCTTTTACTTCTTTAACTACTAGGGTAAAGATAGTACTAAAAGCTTTCTATCTTTTTAGTAGCTAGAGAACTAATATAGCCTATATATCTTCCCTAGTAGTATTAAAGTACTATAATGGCCACTAAGCTATTATACATAGTTTAAATAAAATAAAAAGATATATTAGGGGGTAGAAATTTACTTAAAAAAGAAGACCTATAGTGCTTATTATTACAGACGCTTTAAGTACAATATTATAACTACTTGGGGAAGAGTTGGAGCAAGCTAGTTAGTTAATAAGGGTATAGTCTAGGATAGATCCGGTGGAACCATATAACGAGGAATAGTAACTAAGGTCATGTAATGTAATCTGTGTAATCTATATAATCTATATAATCTATAATAGAGTAAATAGAGCAGGCAGAGCAGACGGAGCAAGGACTTTCTTAAGAGTATGGATATGTATTTAAGGACCCACAGTCCCTACCTAGATAGTTCTCTCTTTATAGTAAATCTTAGAATATAATTAGAGTTAATCTGTTAGGCAACCACTCCACCCATTATTATTATATTGTTAACTTCTTATTTACCTATATACCCAGCCCATTAGTAAGTCTACCGTAGTATTTCCTATAAGGCTTCATTATATATTCACTACTAAGGTTACAGTATTAATAAAGTTAAACAATATGCTACTAAAAGCACTAGTTACAACACTATCCACGGCAGCTACAACCTTAGGGTCAGGAGGAGACACCAGTATAAGAGATACTAATTTACAGCTAGTTACGGTGGGTTAGTTATAGGAAATGGTTAATTAATTAATAGATAATAATTAAATACTTAAAGACCAAATTAATGGAATTAGAGCAGTAAAGGTTAAGTTACTATCTATTAAACAATTTTTAGGGGAGAAGTTAAAGCTTAAAGAGTTTCTTATACAGATGCACTTTAAGGTTATACAAGAGGGGGCAAAGTTAGTAACACCTATAGACTAAGTAGTATATATAGGGTTGTTTCTAACCAGGAAAGCACTTAAATAGTTTAAATCTTACCTTACTAAGATCTAAACAAATAGAATAATAACTACTAACTAGAAAGTATGGTTTATAGAGAGACTAATACAGATGTTTAGAGACCTAGAAGCAATAACTATAGCGGAAAGAAAACTTTAGAACTTAGTATAACGCACTTTAGTAATTAAGTACATAATACAGTTTTAGACACTTATAATATAGGTTGGGTGGAACAATAAGGCGCTTATAGTATAGTACAGACAGGGACTTAAGGCTAAAGTCTAGGACACAATTATCCTAATAAAAGATGCGGAAACTCTAAGGGAGTTAATAGATTAGTTAGTAAAGATTAATAATAGAATCTATTAAAGGGAACAAGCTAAAAAAGGGCAAGATAGAGTTTTATAGTTATATAAGGCGCAGAGCACGCATTAATAAATATAGAGTTAAAAATTATAGAATGGTAGGCTAGAGCTAATAGACTTAAGCGGCACTAAAGAATCTAGAAGATAGAATAAGAAACTATAAAAACCTAGAGGTTAAGGATTAAGTAATTATAGGACTAAGGAGCAGAGGCCAAACCAGGGATCTTATTAATAGAAGATATTTAGGCAGACTCCATAATAAGAAGATTAGTTTAAATTAGGAGCTTATATAAATTACAGAAAACAAGGTTACTATGCTAAAGACTATAGAGGTAGTTAAAGTAACTATGCAGTAAAAGGAACTGAGTAAGGAAAACCAGGACCAGTAATAAGAAGGTTATATAGTACATTAGAGTATATAGTTAAACACTTCGCGTTTTATTACAATAACATATACTAAATTTATAAGGACGCTAAGTATGGCGTAAGCTATTAGTTATAAGAGCCAGAGTTAAGAGAACTTAAAGGAACTAAAGAGTTAGATAAAGAAAGCAATTAACTCTATAAGCTAAATTAAGATATTACAGCAATATACAGATAAAGATTAGCAATAATAACAATAGAGTTAGAGTACTTATTAATTAACAGCAATAAGGGAGAAAAAGCAGTTAACTAGGAATATATAAACCTTAATAACGCAACAGAAGCAGAGACTAAGACCACCACTAAACGTGGTTTAGTAACAGGTATTATAACACTATTAGATACAGCATCCATCACTTTATAAGACGGAAGGAGCAATATCTAAAGATAATTAAGTAAGCAGACAACTGCTAGTACTAGCTTACCACTTAATAAAGGCAAAAAGCCAAAGGCTTAAGATTCTTAAAAAGAGATAAAAGACGCTTAAAATTCTTAAGATAGAATAAGATATGCTTAAGAACCCATAATAGATAACAACTAATAGGGAAAGGCAGCAGCTTAGTTTAAAGACAAATAAATAAGCACAGGATAACAATTTCTAGGGAGCTAAGATTTTAAAGAACAAATAAAGTCTACAGCTATCCCAGGTAAACGCGGTATTTAGCCTAAAAATTAAAAAATTAACATATCAATTAAGAAGCAAGACAACTTCAAAGATCCTTTTAGAAGATAAAAACAAAAAGAAAGCATAGATAAGTTTAGATAATAAATTATTGCATAGCAAGACTAAAAGCTAGACTAAAGATTAGCTATACTAGGACGTACTAAAGATAGAGCACCTGTATAAAAAATTACTAGTAGGCTAAGGGTAGGAACGCTAAGAGCTAAGTAGTTAAATAAACTAAAACAAGAAGAGGATCTAGGGATCCCTACTAGATTCGCAGAAAGATATACCAAAGGTTACAACAACGCAGTAATAAAGAGATACTTCTTTATGGACAGATTATATATACTTACTAAGCTATACCGTAAGTGGTATAAGCAACAAGGAAATAATAAGTAGGAAGATTTCTGTATATGGTTAAACGAGAAGGTTATACCAGATTAACTAATATTAGAGAAACAGATAAGTTACATTAAAGGAGCATTAGTTATAGTATCTAAAAGTTTAGAAGAGCAGGCTATAGACTAGAGAGAAATAATGCAAGTATTAGTACTAGCAAATAATATAGCAACGTTTAAATCAACATGGGAAAGGTTTAAACTTAAGGATAAAGACAAACTAAGAGTTAACCTAAGGCACCTAGTGCATTACACATTGGCATAGATTATATATATAGATAATATATATAATATACATAGAGCACCTAAAGACAAATATCGCAAGTATCTAATAAGAATATATTGGATAATAGATAAAAAGCGGTATAGAGACGCTAAGTATATACATGGTTAGTATCTAGTAGAAGTTTAGGAGTTAGGCAACTTAATACTTTAACTAGGAAGATTCCTTATAGAAGAATGCCTAGATAGATAACAGTGGTGGGAGTGTCTAGAGAATACTTATCTATAGCACATTAAAGAAAAGAAGTAAACTAAGTATTGGCTAAAAGTGGACTAAGTACAGTTAAGATCTAGCAGCTAATAGTTAGAAAAAGTAAAGGCCTACAGGACCAGAGGGAGCTAGTGGTAGAGCCTTAAACCCTTAAGGGAATTACAGAACGATACCTAAATTTATAAGTTAATTAGCAAGATTAAAAGTTTAAGGCGTTAGTGGATAGTGGAGTAATAAGGAACTATATATTACTAATAGCAGTTAAAAGGATAGGGTTACCATATAGGTAGAAGGAATACCTATATCTATTAACAACAATTTTAGGAGATCTAATAGCCTATAGAGGAGGCATTATTAATCTTAAAACAGGACCTATTTAGTTAACTATTAAAGAAAGACAAGTTGAAATATTATTTAATATCCTACCATTAAGAAAGGATAAAGCAATACTAGGAATACCTTAATTATAGGAATACAATCTAAAGATTAATTAGGTTACAAGTCAAGTTAATATTAAGAATATATAATAATGCAAGATATAACAGCAGATTAAGATGGTATGGTACTAAGTTAGAGCAATATATAAAGAAATTAAGAAAGGCTTAAGTTATATACCAAAAAGATACCATAAGTATGGTAAAAGGCTATAGTTACCTAAAAGTGAAAAACTGTTAGAGCATATAGTATAGGACTATAAGATAGAATTAGAACTAGGAATAAGTCTAAGATTCTTTCTAATCTATAAGCTTACTAAAACTAAGTCAGTAGCACTTAAGGAGTTTATCTAAGAGAACTTATAAAAAGGATATATTAGACCATCGCAGTTATTAGTGGGATATCCGGTATTGTTTATACTAAAGAAAAACGGAAAACTTAGGATGTGCATTAACTATAGATAATTAAATGGTATTATATAAAAGGATAGATATCCTTTACCCTTAATTAGCGAAATCTAAGACCGAATAGGTAATGCGTAAATCTTTATAAAGGTAGATCTAAGATAGGTATATTATTAGATTAGGATTAAGAAAGGAGATAAATAGAAGGCAGTCTTTAGGTTAAAGAAAGGACTATACAAACCATTAGTAATGCAGTTTGGGCTTATAAATGTACTAGCAATATTTTAGAAATGAATTAATAGTGTATTAGGAGAACACCTTAATAAATTTATTATAGTATACTTTAATATTATTATTATCTACTTTATAAGCAAGGAGGAATATAGAAAATATATAGAGTAGGTCTTAAAAAGACTATAAGAAGAAAAGATGCCAGTAGCAATTAAGAAATGCAAGTTCTTTACTAGGGAGACTAATTTTATTAGATTTATTATTAAACTAGGCAAGGTTAGCATAGACCTAAAGAAAGTTAAGGCTATAGTAAGTTGGCAAGAACTAAAGAACATTACATAGTTAAGATTATTCCTAGGGTTTTGTAACTACTATAGGAGGTTTATAGCTTAATAGTTAAAGAATATTAAGCCATTTACAAGGCTTATAAAAAAAGAGGAACTATAGGTATGGGGTAATAAGTAAAAGAAACTGTTTAAAAAACTTAAAGAGTTGTTTACCCAAGATCTAATCCTTAAGATATACTAACCAAAGTTAGACACAGTTATGGAAATAAATGCATTAGACTTTGCATTAGGAGCATGCCTACTATAGAAGTATCCAGATAGATGGCACCCAATAGCATACTATAGTTGGAAAATAACACCACTAGAATTAAATTATAATATCTATAATAAGGAGTTATTAGGTATAGTTACAGCGCTTAAAAAATAGAGAGCATTCTTACAAGACACAGAGAAATTATTTATAGTTGAAACAGACTATAAGAACCTAATGGGGTTTTTAATAATAAAAGAGCTTAATTAAAGATAAGTAAGATAGGTAGAAATGCTCGCAGAGTATTACTTTAAAATTTAGTATACTAAGGGTACTAAAAACGTAAGAGTAAATACACTTAGCAAAAAGGCAGAATTGTAAAATAAAGGAAAGCCGTTAGGAGCTATATTAAGAAAAGACAAAGATAGATTAATTAGGTATAGCTATCCCAAAATTGTAGTAACTAGAGAAGTAGACCAAACCTATAAGGCACTAGAGAGTATATGGTTTTAAAAGATTTAAGAAGCACAGGATAAGGATCCAGACTTAGAACAATATAAGCACTAAGAGGCTATATATATGCCAAAAACAGTTATAAAAGAATTTGTTAAAGAATTCCATAAGGGAATGACTTAAGGGCATAATGGAGCTATAGGCCTAGTGTTAAGACTTTAAGAGGAGTACATTATTTAAGGAATTTGGGGAATAGCGAGACAAGTTATAAAGGAATGTCCAGATTATTAAAGAAATAAACTAATAAGGCATAAGCTATATAGAGGGCTATAACTTGTTAAAATACCAGAAAGACTATAGGAGGTTATATTATAGGACTTTATTGTAAAATTGCTAAAGTTAAGAGATCCTATTATAGGACAAGATCATAACGCGATTTTAGTAATAGTAGATAAGCTAACTAAGTAAGGCTACTTTATAGCGTGTATAGAAGAAATCTTAGCGGAGGGTATGGCTAGAGTCTATATTAAAGAAGTGTTTATAAGACACGGAGTACTAACAAAGATTATATTAGATAGAGATCTAAGATTTATAGCAGTATTTTAGGAGGTATTCTTAGTAGAACAAGGAGTTTAAGCAGCAATATTAACTGTATATCACCTATAGATAGACGGTTAAATAGAGAGACTAAACCAAATTGTTAGAATAGTATCTAAGGCATTATATTAATTATGCACAGAATAATTAGATATATTATTACCAGTTACATAGTTTATATATAATGCTACACTATAGGAAGGAATAGGCATATTACCTTTTAAGGTAAATTATAGATATAAGCCAAGAATATTGTTATTACTACAATAAGCAAAGAAAATAAGTAGCACAGCTAAAGAAAGAATGGAGAACTTGATAAATCTTTATGCACACCTTAAGGAAACAGCTAAACCAGTATAGGAAAGAATAAAAAGGTACTATAATGCTAAGATATCTAAGGGACCAGATCTTAAGGAGGGGGATAAAGTATAGCTACTATACAAAAATTTTAAGAGTTAATAACTAAGTAAAAAGTTAGACTATATTAGATTAGGACTATTTACAGTTAAAGTAAAGATCTTAGAAGTTACGTATAGACTTAACTTACTAGAGAAAATAAAGATCTACCCTATATAGTATATCGCAATATTAGAGCCAGTATATAGGAATATTGAGCCACTAGTCTATAAGGCAGACACATATAGAGGTCAAGAGGAAGATAAATAGAAAGTTTTAAAGATTATTAGTTACAAGGACATTAATAATAAAATATGGTATAAAGTAAAGTGGATAGGCTATAACGAGACTACCTAGGAGCCACTAAACAACTTAAAAAACGCTATAAGAAAGGTATAGGAGTATTAGAGGAAAATGGGTCAGGCAGTATTAATAAAGAAGGATCGCTAAAAAACGAGCCGCCTAAGGGGGACTTAAGAGGAGCACCTGCTAATATATTTAGAGTTGTTTCCCTCCCTAATGGAAGAGGATCTGTTCTTTTATTACTAAGTTCCTAAAGACCTTATTTTATAAGTTTCCACTCCTTAAAACAAACCTTCTTACGCACCTTCTTAAGACGGATTAACTAAGCGGACGCAGCTAAGCAAGAGTTAAGAGCCCATTGTTAAGCAGCGGCAGCTTCTTACTTAGTATTACAAGAATAACAAAGTTCAGCCAGCGCTACTAAGAGTTTGTTATTAAGCCTTATAGTAGTAGATTAAACCTAGGGCCCTAGAAGCAATCAATAAGGGTACTTAAAGACTATTAAGAGTAATAGGACGTGTGTATTTAGTATTAGACACAGAGCGAATGTTGTAGGATAACTAAATATTCGCTTTAGTGTACTCTAAATAGGAAGAGGGTTACTAAGATAAAGGGCTCGCCAACGTAATATAAACTAACCCTTCTTTCATATAACGAGAATACAGAGATAGCATTATCTTACTAAGAGACAATATCGCAGCAATGGTATAAGACTATCGAGCTATAGAAGAAGAAGAAGGAGCTTTAGGCATAATAAGTAACAATATTAACTAAGTTAATTAAACGGATATTACACCTCTAGTAGACAACTTGGAGATATTAGGAATCTTTAAGAATAAAGATAAAGAGAAGGGAGATGGTATTATGGACGCTTTAAGTATAATATTATAACTACTTGGGGAAGAGTTGGAGGGAGCTAGTTGGTTAATAAGGGCATGGTTTAGAATAGATCTGGTAGAACTATATAATAAGGAATAGTAACCAAGGTCACGTAATATAATCTATGTAATCTGTATAATCTGTATAATCTGTAATAGAGTAAATAGAGTAGATAGAGTAGATAGAGCAAGGACTTTCTTAGGAGTATAGATGAGTATTTAAGGACCCATAGTCCCTACCTAGACAGTTCTCTCTTTGTAGTAAATCTTAGAATATAATTAGAGTTAATCTGTTGGGCAACCACTCCACCTATTGTTATTATATTGTTGACTTCTTGTTTACCTATATACCTAACCTATTAGCGAGTCTACTGTAGTATTTCCTACAAGGCTTCGTTACACTTATAAGCAGAGTATCTAATATATTAAGCTTAGCGGCATTAAGAAGACCTAAATTAAATAGGCTGGATGCTAGAATATGTAAGCTTTTGCAGTGTAAAGAATTGCATAAGCGACTTAATTCTAAATCTATGGAAATCAGGCAGAATATATATATAAAAGGTATAGGTAATAAAGGGGAAATTGACTAAGTTGGTGACTGAGTTAGTGACCAAGTCAATATACAGGCGAGTTAGTGGTGGTTTGGTAGGGTACTATAGTTGGTTACAGAATATAGATATAATAATAGGAGCCTACCTTAGCTACCTACCTTATATATTTATATGGTTAATTACTAGCTTCCTAAAGAAAGAAAAGGGCTACTTTTTTTCCTATATATAGGAGGTATTAAAGAAGGCCCTTTATTTAAAGATATAGCCTAAGACTAATATCTAGCTAAAATATATAGAGGCCTACTACCTAGGTAGGGCTAATAATAAAGTTATATAGCTTAACCTTATGGGCTTAGAATTTCTACGCCTCCTCTATATACTTAAGGTAATCCTATTATAGGACTTAGTAATCCTATATAAGTAGTTCCTACTCTAACCCCTATAAAAAGACCCACTCTTTAGCTATAAGAAGTACTAAAGGTTTACTATATAGGTAAAAAGCTTACTGGTTAACGTAGTTATGCTAAATAAGTTAATAATATAGAAATACTAGCTTACCTATAAGGCTGTAGCTAAGTTAAAATATAAGGCCGTAATCTCTAAAATAAAGGGGGTTAAATTATATATATAGATAATTTTAAAACGCCTTAATAAAGTAGAAAGGTTATTAGTATTATTCGCACCTATATAAATCTAGTAAGGATAGACAAGTATCTAAATAAGGCCTATAGAGTCTATACGTCTACCTTTAGGTAAGCCTATGCTGTCTACTATAATGTCTATTATATTTATACCGCCTATTTAGCCGTCTATAATATCCGTACCACCATTTATAATATCCGCACCACCTATTTAGCTATTTACTATATTTATACCACCCACTTAGCCATCTACTATATTTATATTACCCTTACTAGCGTAGGTATAAGCTAATACTTAATTATCTTTCCTATTTATTTTTAACCTATAGGCGCTGCTAAGAAAATATAAAATAGTTTAAGGCGGTAATTTGGTCTTCTAGCTCTAAACTAAGTAGACTTTAAGGCTAGCGAGTAAGTCATTAATTAAAGCTCTTAATCGCTATTAGGGGGTATACTAGCGAGTTAATAGCAAGGCTATATTTTATAGCTATTATAATAGAATAATTAAGAATATAAAATAGCGTATAGAAGACGGTACGGTAAAAAATAAAAGATAGGCTATTAACTAGCTAGAATAGCTATAAGGCCAGCGTTTTTTGGATTAGCTTTATAAGAATATCTAACTATTAACTAGCCCTTAGGGCGGGGGAGGGAAAGAAAGGAAACGGCTCTATATTAAGCAGTATATATATATATAATACTATTTTACTATAGAACTATTATAATAACTAAGACGCCTTAATATAGGACTCTATTAGTAACCGAGACGTCTTAATATAGGACTATACTATAGTAACTAAGACGCCTTAGTATAGGACTATACTCTAGTAACTAAAACGCCTTAATATTACAGACCTTATATTAGCAGTAGTACGGCTATTTAGGGAGGATATAAATGGACTAGTAGTGGAAGCGCGGGAGGCGTTGGAACTAGTTAAACTATGGGATAAGGGGTAACTAAGTTATATAACAGATTATGTTACCGTTTCGGTATATAGGATCTATAGGATATATAAGGAATATTATATACTAAACATACCTTACGTACCCTACGTACTTAGTATTTTATAAGAGTTATATCGTATATTTAAAGGACCACAGTCCCTACCTAGATGGTTCCTTTCTTAGTAGTAAATCTTAGAATATAATTAGAGTTAATTTATTGGGCAACCACTCCACCAGTTATTATTATATTATTAATTTCTTATTTACCTATATACCTAGCCCATTAATAAGTCTACTATAATATATCCTATAAGGCTTTGTGTAAGCTTATAGTGTGGGAGAATTAAGTAAACGACTTGATTGTAAAATGTAGCTCTAAAGCCTCTCTATATACACGAGAAAGGTATGGAAATAAATAAAAGGGGAGACTAATACGTAACTAAAACAGCGTGATACGTAAGTGATACGTAGGCGATACGCAGACAATACGTAAGCAATACGCAAGCAATACACAGGTAAAACAGTGGTGGTTTGGCAGGGTACTATAGTTAGTTACACACCCCCCTAGATTTAATGATGTAGTTAAAGCTGTAGAAAAAATAAAGGTTAAAACTATACCAAAATAGGAAATTTAGATACAATTTAGAAGTAGGGTGATGTTTAAGAATCTTTATTAGATGATATAGTAGCAATTTAATGTCAAATATCCACCAAATTTAATTGCTTTATTTACGCCTCGTACCTTTAACGGGGTAGAATTTTAGTAAGGCTGTTGGCAGGCATCTTGTCTATAGGGACCCATTGTATGTTAATCTTTTTATCTTAGACCTCTTGTCTAAGCTAGTGCTAATAGACGTTAATATATTAAAGCTTGGTGTTAAGCTTTGGTATATCCTGTCTTAGGAGTTATACGGTTTACATATTGTCGCATAGTAGGGTAAATTTACGTTCTAAATTAAGACTAATTGCCTTAAAGAAATTTTGCTACTAGATAATCTTAACAGCAGCCATAAACAGGGAGAGAAGCTCCACTTTAGTAGTTAAGCAAGTTACTAATTGCTGTAGGGTCGCCTTCTAGTTAATTAGTCCACTAAATAGTATAAATAGGTATCCTTAAGAGCTCTATTTAGTGTCTTTATGGTCTATAAATGCTATATTGGATGCTCTGTAAAAGGTAACATCTTCTCCCTTAGGGTTTTTAAAGTAGATATATGCTCTAAATACTTTACCAGAGTATTTAATAGCTATAGATTTTGTTCTAAGGCAATAGGCAGTAGCTTGGTTTAATATATTAAGGTGCTTTTAATTTAGATTGGTAAGGAATTTAGCCAGCTTAGAATGCGTCTTAGTAATATTAGGCCTTTTAAATACGGTAAGGTGCGTAAGAGAACCAACCTATTGCTAGTAGGCTAGTGTAAGGGATCTTTTGGCGGCTGCCAAGGCTAGCCTTCGGCTAGCCCTTGGCACCTCCTTATAAGCTCCCTTGGGCTTACAGCCCTTCCCTCCTCATCGGTTCGTCTCTGTACTCAGGGTATTGCCATACCTACTCTTTACCATATCGTCCTCTTCCATCGACTCTCCTTGTAACTCATGCTCGGCTTGCCTGCTCCCTACCGTACACCTGGGCAATAGCCTTACAGCTAGTGTCCTTTAAGGGTTTATTTGCTAGTCTAATAGAGTTAGTTCTTTGGCAGGAAGTAGTAACTTAGGAAATCTTCCTAGTAGTTAAATATTAAATTAATTAGCTATCTTTTTAATATAAGAATCTTGGCAAAGCCAGAGCTTTCTGCTTAGTTAATCTTGTTTAATTTAGATTTCTAGGAACCACTATAGGTCTCCTAGTGCACAGATCTCATATTAGTGTAGCAGTTTGGCTTTAAATTTTTCTAGTCTTTAAAGGTCCTTCTTGGTAAATAGAATGGCGATATTGTTTATGTAAAAGAAGATAATAAGTTATCTATTAATGTAAAGATAGTTAGTACCTAAGATAGGCTTTAATCCGAATTTAGCTAGTGTACTGGTAAGCTCTTTATACTAAAGTAGTAGTGAGGCTTTTAATCTATATAGCGCTATAAGTGGCTTTAGGATATGTCCGTTTTAATTAAAGCCTTCTAGGTAGTAATAGTAGACTGGCTTGTTTAGTCTTACATTCGTAAATACGTTACAGCGTTATACTATTAAATCTTTAAATTGAATGCGGCTGCTATAGCCATAAGGGCACGGAATATTTAAGCAGCTAGGGTTACTGTATAGGTCTCTTCCTTAGTAATCTGCAGGTCTCCACAGACGCATAGTTAAGCTTTTAGCTTTTATAGATAGCTGTTGCTGTTAAACTTGTATTTAAAGACCTATTTTAGCAGAAGGATCTAGTTGTTAGTTGCTTCTTTTTTTAGGATAGTCTTAAATGTCCTTTGGCGTTTTAGGTCATTATATTCTTTTTCTATAGCCTTTTAAAAGCTAGTAGTTAAAGGGTGCTTTCTTAGCTCTTTTAGATTCTTTAGTTTTAGTAGAAGATTATCTTAATACAAGGAGGATCTAGTTTAGTTAATATCCTTTACTAGTCCTGTAGTAAAGCCAGCGTAGTAACTAAATAAGGTGGGTATATTGGCTAGTGCTACTGCGTACGCTTAACGTTGAATTTTTTTAGAACCTTTTAGTAGGACAAAGTTGGCAGAAGGATTGGCCGGGACCTTATTAGCTTATAAAGCTATATTGGTTGCTCTATTAGATAGTTCTAGTAAGCTTAGCTAGGTAGAACCTGTTTTAATTATATCCACAATATTATCTTAAGGTTCTTTTAGTGTGGTGTTTGTTTCTAGTAGATCTAGAGATACCATTCTACTAGGAGTTAGTAACTGCTTAATATCCTTTAAAGGCTCTGCCAAATCACTTAATGTAGTCATTTGATCTATATTTAAGGTAGGTCTATATAGGATAGATTTATCCTTAGACTTATCCTTATAGAGAGGTTCTAGTAGACTAATTATCTAGATGGTATCTTCTAATGCTTCCCTTAGTAGGTAGTTAATGTTTTAACCCTTAGGGTTATAGAACAAGGTCTTATTAAATATGACATCTCTAGTTTAAATAACTTTATAAAGGCTTGGAATCTAGATTTAGTAGATATTAGTTAAATTATAGCCAACTAGATGTCCAATTAATATATAAGGAGCTAGCTTATCTCTATTTCTAACCTATTTGTTTAGCGTATAGGTCTTACAACCATATTTGTGCATATGGGTAAGTAATAGCGGCTTGCCGTAGACAATCTTGTACGGAGTTTTCCACCCTAGTTGCTTATTTGGCGTTTAATTAAGGGCATAGCTAGCAGTAAGGAAAGCTTCTAGTCCTAGAGATAGGGGTAAGGATGCTTCCAGCTATATAGATCTTAATTATTCTATAAGGGTTCTTTTAGATTATTTAGCTCCGCCATTTTGTTCCTTAGTATATAGTGCTTAGCATTTAAAAGTAATGCCTTTATCTGCATACTATGTCTCTAATATATCTTCCGTAATACTATTTATTAAAAAGCTAGAAGGAGGCTTAAGATTCTATATTAATTATTAAGCTCTAATTATCTATATATTATTCTTAAAATATTTAAGACTTTAGAGCTTTTGCTGTACCCGGCCCAAAAGACTAAAACCAACCAAAAGATCCCTAAAAAACACCTAAAGAATCCCCCTAAGATGCATGTATTATAGGGGAGGCATATATTAAACAACAGTGGTTTACACTTACGCGTGACCGCCAGAACCACGCCTAGCAATAGCCCTCTATAATAAAGATGGGCGAATACCACACTATAAAGCAGAAATACCTCTATTAAGAAGGCATCTAATAAAATACAAAGCCTATTAGATGCGTCTAGTATCTAGAATTACGGGGGAGCAACTGTTAGCTATAATAAACTAATATAGCTAGTAGAATGGCTCCGCCAGTCTAGTGAACCTTAGGCACCCCTCTAGCAAACCCTTAATTAAATCCTCTAACGGCTAAATAAAATTAAAAATAAATAAAAACCCCTCTTATTGGCAAACTGCACCTAGGCCGCCATAGCTGCGCTTTTATAGCATAGGGAACCTACCCCCCTTAAGACAATAACCGGGTATATAATTATAATATAACTAAATATAGAAAAAGTAGAAGGGCTTAGGGGATAATTAGAAACAGAAGTCCTTATAAAAATCTATAAAGAGGTCCATAACACTGTTACAGTCTAACACCTTAGGAGTGGAGACATTAGAGTTACCCTAAAGGACTAATAGTTAAAGAAATAAGCTATAAGGGTAGGGAACAGGCTAAGAGAACGCATTAGCATAAAAGTACTCTATAAGGATTACCTAGTTAAAGTCCTAGCGGTTCCTATAAGCCTTAGGGTAAAAAAGGGACGCTAGGTAGACAACATAGTAATTATATAGGGGATAGTAAGACAAACGGAACGCCTTATACTAGGACTTAAAATTACCTAAATCCAATAGCTTTAATAGAAAAATATAAACTAAGTAAACAATAAGAATAATAAGAGGATATAAGGATTGCTAGAGACTTGCTAGGGAGACGCTAGTTAAACGCATAGCTCCCTTATTATTAGTATACTTACACCAGAAATGCAAAAACTCCTTATCTAAAAAGAAATAATTATAAATGGCCTTATATATAACACAGGGCTCTATAACTATAGACTACGCCTAAAATAATACTATCGCTATATATAATAGGGATACACCTAATCCATATACGTAGTATAGGTGTGCTGCAGCCACTATATAGGCCCCTATAATATAAGACATTACTTAAATTAAGACTAAATAAAATGCGCAAATTGCCACTAAAGTATATATAAGGCGTAGGAGAGAGAAGACTATATTAAATATAGGAGATAAAAGGCAAGAGCTTAATAGCTATAGGAATAGCTATACACTAGGTTATATAAATGGAAACAATAGGCAATAAGCTAGGGGGATATAGGTGCCTTCCTAGCATTTCCTACCTTTAATACTAGGGGGCTAGGCTAGCTATCCTAAGCCTTAACGGGCTAGAAGCGACGCTATGTGATATTACTAGACTAAATAGGGATATAAGGGTTATAGGGGACATAAGGGAGAGGACGCCCTATAGGAAGACCTCTATAAACAGCTACAGTAAGCTTAAGACCAGGACAATTAAGAATTAGACTTAATACGGCAAATATAATATTCACAGCCAACCTATAAAGGGTATATAGCTAACTAGTAAGATTAGGGGAAGAACTGGAGATAATAATAAATTTAGATATAGAAGCGCTAGTAAAAACACAAGACATGGGAATAGAAAGCTCTATATAAAATAAGTAGCAACTAGGGTGTAAATATAAGAGATAGAAGTTCTAAAAATCTTAGAAAAAGTAGAAATAGAAGAAGTAAGGAATAAAAAAGAGATAAAGAACCCTTATTAGGGGTCTGCTACTTATCTATTATATAGTATAACTGCGGCAATATAAACCACTATCTTATAAGGCCCCTACTAGACAGTCTAGACCTAGAAAAATACTATATCCTTGCTATATAAGAGCCGTATTACAATACCTACACATAATTAACATACTGCCCCTAAGGATTCCAGCTCCTATATAAACCAAAAGTAGCTATACACATATGCTTTATAATTAATAAGGCTATTAGCCTATCCTTATAGTTATAGTAGGCAGTTAACCTAGATATTACAGTTATAATAATCTAGATATATAGGGGTCTAGTATAAATTATTAATATATATAACCCTAGGGTTAAAGGGGTCCTATAAACAGAGAATATTATATTAGTAATAAGCCTACTAAAAACCAAAGGTATAGAGTCTATCCTATTAGGAGATATAAACCTCTACCACCCACGGTAGGGGGGTATCCATATTATTACTAAACAATAGGTAGAGTGCCTACTAAAAGCCATAGACATCTAGGGCCTTAAACTAGCCACCCCCCTAGGAGTAATTATATAGCAATAAGGCACCGCCAGAAGTATAATTAACCTTATATTTATAGACAAAGGCCCATATCAGAGACTTAAAAGGTACAACCCTAAAGAAGAATAGGCATTTGCCTTAGACTATATCCCTATCCAGATATAGCTAGACCTAAATATTAAGGCATAACTAAATAGTAAAAGATATATAATAAGGAAGCTTAAGACAGACAGCTTCCTTAATATAGTTAAATAACAACTTTAAGACCTAGAAGAAATTTACCTAATACTAAATAAGCAAGGCTTATTAGCTATCTCTAAGAAAATTAACCAAAGACTAGAAAGGATCTAGGTAGTAATTAAAAACGGGCTAAAAGAGCACCGCCTAATCTTAAAACTAGGCCCCTATACGCAACACGCATAGTCCGCATAATATGCGGTACTTATTACCAGCCAACAACAAGCAAGAAGGAAATATATAAGTAGCTATAATCCTAAAGATAAGAGATAATATAAAGACACAAAAAACTAGTTAAAGAATACCCTAAAAAAAGAAGCAAGGAATAACTAGAGATGGTTTATAAACAAGCACACTTTTAACCTAAGCCTCCCCCATAATAAGGGCCTTTAGACTATAGCAAAATAGGTAAAGAAAAAGGCGGGGCGCCTAGCAGAAGACTTATACCTACCACCCCTATAAAGAGTAGGGGAGTTATAGGCCACTAATAACAATAATAAGAAGGCAAAGATCCTTATAAAAAGGTTCTTCCCCTAACTAGCTCTAGCAGACCTTAGTAATATTATAGGTAAAACACCAGTAACTTACCTATGGGTTAACAGCAATATAATAATAGAGGAAATAGCCAGAACCATTAGCCGCCTTTTAAATAATATAGCACTAGGACTAAATAGGATACTAAATAAGGCCTTAAAGACCTGTGGACTACTTATAGCCCCCTAGCTTATAAATATAGCTAGAGCATACTTTACTATAGGCTACTACCCACAACTCAGAAGATCTATAATAACGGTTATCTTACAAAAAGAAGGTAAAGCAGACTACTTAATCCTAGAAAGCTACCGCCCAATTGCCCTAAAAAACACCCCTAGTAAGGTCTTAGAAAGGGTAATAGCAGACTATATAGCAGACACGGCTAAGGAACACGCCTTACTACTATAAAGTTAAATAGGGGCAAGAAAGAACCGCTCAACACTATTAGCACTTATATTACTCGCCGCTACTATTAAATCTGCATAGGCGATATAGAGGGACTTTATAGTATTAATACTTAGCCTAGATATTAGTGGTGCCTATAACAACATACTTTATAAGCGCCTCCTATATATCCTTAGGGCAAAGGGCTTCCCAAAATAGATTATATAATTTATTTAAGAGTTTACAGGCCAGAAAGAAATATTACTAGTCTTTAGCAGATACCAGAGCCCCCCTATTATAGTTACAACAGGAATACTATAAGGATTACCCCTCTCACCTATACTCTTCCTTTTCTTTATAAGCAACCTACTTAAGTCCTTTAAGGAAGGGACAACCTAGGGGATAGGCTTTATCAATAATACAAACCTAATTATATACAGGCTAACAGCTACAGAACACTAGAGAAAGCCCATAATACCTACATTAAATGGGTAAGAAGATATAGAGTTTAATTCTCACCAAAGAAATACCAGCTAATCTACTTTATAAGAAAACGCAACCAATCTGTAAATCTCTAGCATATAATCCATATCTAAGGCTTTAGGGGCTAACTAGTTCAAGGCCTAAGGGTATTAAGAGTATAGGTAGATAGTAAACTCTGGTGGAGCATATATACGTTATAAGCAGCCCATAAGGGCTAAGCGTAGTACATTACAATATCCAGAATCGTTAATTCTATATAGGGTCCATACTTCTAGAGGTCATGCCTACTATACACAGTAGTTGTCTGGCCAACTATAATGTATAGATCTAGTATTTAGACTACAAGAGAAACCAAAAAAGGCCCCTCTAAATTACTCCTTAAACTACCTAAAAGATCTAAATAGCCTACCTCTAGAGTATAATAGGCGGGTATAAGCAAACAGCCACAGTACTACTTAAGAAGGAAGCTAATATCCCCCCCCTACAATTATATATTAAAGCCGCTATAATGCAAAGGGTGTAAAAGGAGCGCAACTCTAGTGTTATAAAGTATATTAAGTCACGCCTAAATAAACTATAGAGGGACCCTAGGGTACCCCATAGGAGAGCTAACCAATAATCCTAAAGTAGGGAAGATATATTAGAGAAACAGGTAGAAAAAGCAGAAGAAAAATAGTGCTATATTAGGGCCCAGGCCTATATAGAGGAGAAAGGGAAACGTATAAGAGACTAGTAAAGATAATAGCAAGAGAGATAAAGGAGCTAAAGTAGAGCATAAAAGAGTATAGGGAAACTATCTACCGCAATATAGTACTGGTTGGACCAACACTAGAGAGGTGTATGGGAGTTAAAGGTACAAAGGCTGTCTTAGGTAAGAGGAACTTAGGCCATAGCCTAGTTAATACTATAGGGGGTAAATACCTAAGGGCTTTAAGAAGGCCTAATAAAGGCAGAAAATACAATAGTAACACTCCTAAGAACAGGAATAATAGGACTAAAAGAGTGGCTTTACTGGGTAGGTGTCCTAGTAGGTAGCCTAAGATGTAAATATAGCTGGCCAAAACAGACACTAAAATACGTAATACTATTATGCCCCTTACGCACTAACTAAAAAGTAATACTCTTAGTAGCTAGTACAGAGAACTATAATACACTACTCTTAATATAAAAAGGTCTTAAGATAGTTACCCAGTAACTTATTAGCCAAAATGTACTAGACCAGTTCTGGGTTACAAAGGAAATAGTAATAAAAGGCAAAGGGGCGAGCTCTAGGCGCCCCCTAATAACTCTACAGTAGTAGAGTTAAGTTCGCGATACTAGCGCGTCCGTAGGCTTGTTACGGCAGCAGTGGTTCCTAAAAAGGTTAAAAAGTAAGGTAGTAAAGCACTATAGGTAACTCACAGGCGCCTTGTAAGCGCTGTGTAGGCGAGTCCTAAAAGGCAGGGAGATGGATTACGGGGTTTTCTTATATAGAGTTTTCTCCCCACATATATATAAGGAGTAATCCGTGTAGGCCCAATAAGGATCCAAATCGGACGTTAAGTAATAAATTATTATTATTATATCTTCCGTTTATCTAAATACTTATTTATTATTACTCTAAAAAAAGACAACATCTTAGTAGAAATATATTTTAATTAAATGGTAAGTCTTGTAAATGGTAGGTAGGATAGTAGCTTTATCCCTATTCTTAGCGGTATATATAAAGTTAAATTTGGAATATGTGCATAGAAATGCATAATATATCTATTGCCGTTATACCCTGGTACTCTAAGGTAGATAATATTAAATGCTAGCTGTTTAAATGGTTAATTAGCTGGAAATTTATATTCTTGTCTTTAAGAGATCTGCTATATATGCTTTGCTAATAAGCAAACTTTATATTTAATTTTAAGCGGTGCTTATTTATTAGTTTCAAATTTGGTTAGCTCTGCGCCAATAACGTGCTTTAGAAGCTGCGTAATAGCATCAGGTCCTATATAGCTAAGAATTTTATGCCATCTTGTAGCTATAGCTCCGATTAGTTTATAGGCCATTTAGCTTGGCTAAAATCTTCCTATTAAGAAGGTCAATTAAGTTAAATTTAGGGTACTTATAGGCTCTCTATGCATTAGTGCCTAGTGGCCCCCTAGTCGTTTCGCATAGTATACTGTTTCGCCAGTTACTAAACAATATAGCAAGTTTCGTCCTAAGTCGAAATAGATATCGTTATTAGTAGCTCTTAAGAGTGCTACAATATTTATAAATATAGTGGGTACTAGTGCTATATAGGATAGCTTCATTTTTAACTTTCCAGTAGGTATATTAATAGTAATAGTTACTATTCTAAAGGCTTAAAATTTCTTAAAATTTCCGCTAGTAATTAGGTAGTCGTCTTCTACTGCTAGGTAGGAGAAGGTAAAGTCTTCTTTATTATTGCAGACGTAGGTATCTACGCTAGGGTTAAGTATCTAGGCGTTCTGGAGTTTAAAAGGAGTTTAACCAGTACTAAACACAGTAGTATAGCTAGTTAGTTTAGTAGAAGGTAGGGTTTTAGAATCAAAATTAATTATAGATTCTATATTCTAATTATTCTCCTTTACTTCCTATTTTCTTTTTTAAATTTAGTTAACAATATATTTAATCTAAGGTGTAGATGAGATAGCTTTATCTACTTTCTTCTGGATATCTGCCCTTGGTCTCCATCCTTAAGGGCGCTTATACTTGGCAATGTAGTAGCATTTATTAAACTAATATATAAGGCCGTATATACATTCCTTATGCTATCTTAAATTTAAATTAGAATTGCTATTAGAATTAGAACTACTGTTAAAGTCTAAATTGGAATTAGAATTAGAATTTGCGTTCCCTTAAAGAGTTGCAAATATAGAGTTATTAGTAGTTAAGGTAGACAATGCTTACTAGTATATGTGGTAGTGCTCCTTAAATTCCTTAATAAGGTTAATAATAGATAGGGCCTCTTTATCCTTCCGTTTTTTTAAAAATAAGATCTACTTTTAGTGCTCCTGCAAAGCTAAAAGAGATTAGTTTAATTACTTATACAAAATTGTAGTATAGCCTAAAACCTTATACGTCTAGAAGCTCTAATTGTTCTATAAGCTTATAAACGTTCCTCTAGTTATTTAACCATTTTTTAACACTTTACTTTTTGTTGTAGGCTTTAAGAGCCATATATTAATTAAGGACGTTATGCTTTTAACCTAACGTAGTAGGGGCTAGTGCTTTCTTAAGTGCTTGTAGCCGTTTGTGTACTATATTAAGGTTATTAATAAGAGGGAGGTAGGATACCAATATTATGCGAATGACGTAATTGCTAATATCGCTTATGGCCTGCTCTTTCTTCTAGTATATGTGTTAATCATCCTTATACTCTGCGTAGATTTAGTTATATGCAGTAAGCTAAGTTTAGTCTAGCTGTGCTATTAATATAGCTGTAGGAAGTACGTCCGCAGGTATAGGTTATTTTAGAGGTTCTAGATTTAGGAGCTTATTTTTCTTCTTTAATAGGTTAATGTACTGCCATACCTTATTGGTTTTAGCAGTATTTTAAACAATAAAAAACCATAGAAGCTAATTAAATGGCTTGTTAAGAATAAGGTTGATTTTAGATAAAGATTTATTTATATTAGTTATCATTTTTAGAATTTTAACAGTTTAGGTAGGGTCTAGGTTAGCGTCTTGGCGAAACCTTATTTTGACAATTTGATTTGTCTGTTCATTCTGGAAAGTTCTAGTACGTTCATTGGTCAGGTTTGCTCGTCCGTTCGTTTAATAGGTGAAGAAGCTCAAGACACTTGTAAAGGTGGGAAAAGTAGTGACTTCTTGAATGAGGTAGTAGATTGATTGGATAGTGCAATCCAGGGTCATAACTGTAAGCTTGCAGTGTGGGAGAATTGAGTAAACGACTTAATTGTAAAATGTAGCTCTAAAGCCTCTCTATATACACGAGGAAGGTATGGAAATAAATAAAAGGGGAGACTAATACGTAACTAAAACAGCGTGATACGTAAGCGATACGTAGGCGATACGCAGACAATACGTAAGCAATACGCAGGCAATACGCAGATAAAACAGTGGAGGTTTGGCAGGGTACCGTAGTCGGTTACACTTTGTTATATATTTACTACCTAGTTACAGTATTAATAAAGTTAAATAATATACCACTAAAAGTACTAGTTATAACGCTATTAACAGCAGCAACCACCTTAGGTACTAGTGGGAACACCAGTATAAGGGATACTAATTTGTAACTAGTTATGGTTGGATAGTTATAGGAAATAGTTAATAGACTATAGGATAATAATAAGGCACTTAAAGATAGAATTAATAGCATCGGCGTAGCTAAGGTTAAGTTAACCTTAATTAAACAATTCTCTAGGGAGAAGTTAAAACTTAAGGGATTCCTTACGTAAATACACTTTAAGGTTATATAAGAGGGAGCAAAACTAATAATAGTTATAGATTAAGTAGCGTATATAGAACTGTTTCTATTAGGAAGAGTATTAGAATAGTTTAAACCTTACCTTACTAAGATACAGGTAAATAGTATGTTAACTACTAACTAGGAAGTATAGTATATATTCTTAAGTTAGAACGGATTCGCGGAATAGTTAATATAGATATTTAGAGACCCTAAGGTAATAACCACAGCGGAAAAAAAACTTTAAAAACTAGTATAATATACTTTAGCAATTAAGTATACAACGTAGTTTTAAACGCTCGCTATATAGGTTAAATAGAATAATTGGGTGTTTATAGCATAATATAAATAGGGACTTAAAGTAAAAGTCTAGGACGTAATAATTCTTATAAAAGACGTAATAACTATATAAGAATTAATTAACTAGTTAATAAAGATTAATAATAGGATTTATTAAAGTAAACAAGCTAAAAAAGGGTAGGATAGAGTTTTATAGTTATATAAGGTGTAGAACACGCATTAATAAGGTTAAAGTTAAAAACTATTAAATAGTAGACTAAAGCCAATAAACCTAAGCGGTATTAAAGAATTTAAAAAATAGAGTAAAAAACTATAGAAACCTAGGGGTTAAGGATTAAGTAATTATAGGACTAAGGAGCAAAGGCTAAACTAGGGATTTTAGTAGTAGAAGATATTTAGACAAACTCTATAATAAGAAGAATGGTTTAAAAAAGGAGCTTATATAAATTATAAAAAATAGGGTTATTTCGCTAAAGGCTATAGAGGTAGTTAGAGTAACCATATAGTAAAGGGCATAAGGTTGTTAAAGTACAATAGCGTGGGTATAAGTGTATTATATAAGACCAAGGAGTATTTAATTAAGCACTTTGCGTTTTATTATAATAATATATGCCAAATTTATAAAAACGCTAAGTATAGCGCAAGCTATTAGCTATAAGAGCCAAAGTTATAAGAACTTAAGGGAACTAGAGAGTTAGATAAAGAATAGAATTAACTTTATAAGCTAGATTAAGATATTACAGTAATATACGGATAAAGATTAGCGAAAATAACAATAGAGTTAAAGTACTTATTAATTAATAGTAATAAGGAAGAAAAAGGGACTAACTAGGGGTACCTAAACCTTAATAATGTAATAGAAGTAGAGACTAATACTACTATAAAGCAAGGTTTAGTAACGGGCATTATAATACCGTTAGATATAATATCCATTACTTTATAAGATAGAAAAAGTAATATTTAAAGGCGATTAAGCAAGTAGACAACTGCTAGTACTAGCTTACTACTTAATAAAGGTAAAAGGCTATATGCTTAAAATTCTTAGGATAAGATAAGAGACGTTTAAGATTTTTAGGACAAGATAATATATATTTAAGAACCCATAATAGATAAAAACTAATAGAAAAGGGTAGTAGCTTAGTTTAAAGGTAAACAAATAAGCATAGGATAAAGATTTCTAGGGAGCTAAGATTTTAAAGAACAAATAAGGTCTATAGTAATTTTAGAAGAACACGGTATTTAGCCTAAAGGTTAAAAAGTCGATATAATAGTTTAAAGGTTTAATAATATTAAAAACCTAATTATAAGATATAATAGAATAGAAATTATAAAGGAGTTTAGATAATAAACTTTTATATAATAAGAGCAAAGGTTAGGTTAGAGATTAACTATATTAAGATATATAAGAGATAGAGCACCTATATAAAAGGTTACTAATAGGCTAAAGGTAGGTATACTAAGAGCTAAATGGCTTAATGTAACGTGTCCCGCCCTTACGTCGCCAAACAGGCCAAAAGACATGGAGTGCTTGCGAACTTGTCGCAAGCGCGGCGGGATCCAATATATGTACTCTTACACTTAATAACCTAAAATAAAAAAAAGATTTAAGGATTTTAACTAGGTTTACAGAATAATCTATAAAAAGTTATAACAAGGCAGTAATAAAGAGATACTTTCTTATAAATAGGTTGTATATACTTACTAAGCTATACTAAAGGTGGTATAGACAGTATAGAAATAATAAATAGGAAGATTTCTATATATAAATAGACGAGAAAGCCATACTAAATTAAGCTATATTAGAAAATTAGATAAGTTATATTAAGGGAGCATTAATTATAATATTAAAGGACCTAGAAAAATAAGCTATAGACTAAAGAGATATAATATAAATATTAGTACTAGCAAACAAGACAGCTGCATTTAGATTAATATAAGAAAGGTTTAAACTTAAGGATAAAGATAAGCCATAAGTTAACCTAAAACACCTAGTATATTATATATTAGTATGGATTACATATATAGATAATATATATAATATATATAGGAAAAGCGGTACAGAGATGCTAAGTATATATATAGATAGCACCTAGTAGAAGTTTAGGAGTTAGGTAATTTAATACTTTAACTAAAAAGATTCCTTACAGAAGAATGCCTAGATAGATAATAGTAGTGGAAGTATCTAGAAAATATATATCTATGGCATATTAAGGAAAAGAAGTAAACTAAGTATTAGCCTAAGGAGGACTAAGTATGGTTAGGATCTAGCAGCCAATAGTTAGGAAAAGTTAAGGTCTATAAAACTAGAGGGAGCTAGTAGTAAAGCCTTAGACCCTTAAAGGAATTTAAGAACAACACTTAAATTTATAAGTTAGTTAGTAAGATTAAAAGTTTAAAGTGCTAGTAGATAGTAGAGTAATAAGAAACTATATATTACTAGTAGTAGTTAAAAGAATAGAGTTACCACATAGATAAAAAGAATACTTATACCTATTAATAATAATTTTAGGAGATCTAATAGCCTATAAAGGAGGTATTATTAATCTTAAAATAGGACCTATTTAGATAACCATTAAAAAAAGACAAGTTAAAATGCCTTTTAATATCCTACTATTAGGGAAGAATAAGGTAATACTAGGAATGCCTTAGTTACAGAAATATAATCTAAAAATTAATTAGGTTATAGGTTAGGTTAATATTAGGAATACTTAATAATATAAAGTATAATAATAAACTAAGACGGTATAGTACTAGGTTAGAGGAATATATAAAGAGACTAAGCGAAGCTTAAGTTATATACTATAAAAATACTATAAGTATGGAAAAAGTTATAGGGCCTAAAAAGTAAAAAGTTATTAAAGTATATAGTATAGGACTATAAAATAGAGTTGGAACTAGAAATAAGTCTAAGGTTCTTTCTAATCTATAAGTTAATAGAAGATAAGTTAAGAGCACTTAAGGAGTTCATCTAAGAAAATCTATAAAAGGGGTATATTAGACTATTATAGTTATTAGCGGGATATCTAGTACTATTTATACTAAAAAAGAACGGAAAACTTAGGCTATATATTAACTATAGATAGTTAAATAGTATTATAAGAAAGGATAGGTATTCTTTACCCTTAATTAGTAAAATCTAAGATAGAATTAGTAATACGCAAATCTTTATAAAAATAGATCTAAGATAGGCGTACTATTAAATTAGAATTAAGAAAGGCAATAAATAAAAGGCAGCCTTTAGGTTAAAGGAAGGACGATATAAACTATTAGTTATATAATTCGGACTTATAAACACACCAGCAATATTCTAAAAATAGATTAATAGTATATTAGGAGAACACCCTAATAAATTTATTATAGCATACCTTAATATTATTATTATCTACTTAATAAGTAAGGAAGAATATAGAGAATATATTAAGTGGGTCTTAAAAAGACTATAAGAAGAAAAGATATTTATAGCAGTTAAGAAATGCAAGTTCTTTATTAGAAAGACCGATTTTGTTAGATTTATTATTAAACTAGGTAAGATCTAAATAGACCTAAAGAAGGTTAAAGCTATAATAAGTTAGGAAGAACTAGAGAATATTATATAGTTAAGATTATTCCTAGGGGTTTGTAACTACTATAGGATGTTTATTATATAGTAGTTAAAGAATATTAAACCTTTTATAAGACTTATAAAGAAGGAGAAACTATAGATATAGGGTAGTAAGTAAAGGAAACTATTTAAAAAAACTTAAGGAGTTATTCACCTAGAATTTAACCCTTAAAATATATTAACTAAAGCTAAATATAGTTGTAGAAACGGATATATTAAACTTTATATTAGGAGTATACTTATTATAGAAGCACTAGGACATATAGCATCTAGTAATATACTATAGTTAGAAAATAATACTACTAGAGTTAAACTATAATATCTATAATAAGGAGTTATTAGGTTTAGTTATAGCACTTAAAGAATAAAGAGCATTTTTATAAGGTATAGAAAAACTATTTATAGTTAAAACATATTATAAAAACCTAATAGAGTTTCTAATAACAAAGGAACTTAATTATAAATAGGTTAGATAGGCGGAAATGCTTATAGAATATTACTTTAAAATTTAGTATACTAAGGGTACTAAAAACGCAAGAGTAGATATACTTAGTAGGAAGGCAGAGTTGTAAAATAATAAAAAACTATTAGGAGCAATACTACATAAAGATAAAGACGGGTTAATTAAGTGTAATTATCCTAAGGTTACAGTAAATAAAGAAGAAACAGCCTATAAGACGCTAGAAAGTAAGTAGTTAAAAAGGATCTAAGATACATAGGATAAGGATTTAGATTTAAAGCAATATAAGTACTAAGAGGCTACGTATATACCAAAAGAAATTCCATAAGGGAATAACCAAAGGATATAACAGAGCTATAGGCCTAGTGTTAAGACTTTAAGATAAGTATATTATTTAAGGAATTTAGGGACTAGTAAGAAAAGTTATAAGAGAATATCTAGACTGGTAAAGAAATAAACTAATAAGACATAAGCCGTATAGAGGGCTATAACCTATTAAAGTACTAGAAAGACTATAGGAAGTTATATTATAGGACTTTATTATTAAGTTACTAAAGTTAAAAGACCCTATTACTAGATAGAATTATAATATAATCCTTATAATAGTAGATAAGTTAACTAAGTAGAGCTACTTTATAGCATATATAGAAGAAATCTTAGTAGAGGATATAGCTAAAATCTGTATTAAAGAAGTGTTTATAAGACATAGAGTACTAATAAAGGTTATATTAAATAGAGACCCAAGATTTATAGCAGCATTTTAGGAGGTATTTTTAGCGGAATAAAGAGTTTGCGCAGTAATATTAATAGCATATTACCTATAAATAGATAGTCAAATAGAGAGACTAAACCACACTAGAATAGTATTTAAGATATTATATTAATCACGCATAAAATAATTAGGTATTGTTATTACTAGTTATATAGTTTACGTATAATATAATACTATAAGAAGAGATAGGCACGTTATCCTTTAAGGCAAATTACGGATATAAACTAAGAATATTATTATCGCTATATTAAGTAAAAAGATAAGTAGTATAGCTAAATAAAGAATAGAGAACTTAATAAATCTTTATATAATAATTATTCATTGCTTAACGTCCGATTCAAATCCCTATTAGGCCCACGCGGACTACTCCTTATTTACATATAGGGAGAAAACTCTATTTAAGAAAATAAGAAAACCCCATAATCCATCTCCCCGCCTTTTAGGACTCGCATATGGGGCGCCTACAAGTCACCTATAGTGCTCTACTACCTTACTTTATGACCTCCTTGGGAACCACTGCTGCCATAACAAGCCTACGGACGCGCTAGTATCGCAAACTTAACTCTACTACTATAAAGTTATCAAGGGGCGCCTAGTACTCGCCCCTTTACCTTCTATTACCATTTCCTTTGCAACTTAGAACTGGTCTAGTACATTTTAGCTAATAAGCCACTAGGTAACCGCCTTAAGACCTTTTTATATTAAAAGTAGTATATAGATAGAAAAAGGAGCTCTTGCTACACCCGGCCTAAAAAGACCAAAACTAACTAAAAGAACCCTGAAAATCACCTAGAGAATCCCCCTAAGATATATGCATCACAGGGGAGGCACATATTGAATAATAGTGGTTCGCACTCACGCGCGACCGCCAGAACCATGCCTAGTAATAGCCCTCTATAACAAAGACGGGCGAATACTATACTATAAAGTAGAAATATCTCTATTAAGAAAGCATCTAATAAAATATAAAGCCTATTAGACGCGTCTAGTATCTAGAATTATAGGGGAGTAACTATTAGCTATAACAAACTAACGCAGCTAATAGAATAGCTCCGCCAGTTTAGCGAACCTTAGGCGCCCCTTTAGCAAACCCTTAATTAAATCCTCCAACGGCTAAGCAAAATTAAAAATAAATAAAAACCCCTTTTACTGGCGAACCGCACCTGGGCCGCCATAGCTGCGCTTTTATAGCATAGGGAACCCACTCCCTATAAGACAATAACCGGGTATATAATTACAATATAACTAAACACAGAAAAAGTAGAGGGGCTTAGGGGATAATTAGAAATAGAAGTTCTTATAGAGATTTATAAAGAAGTCTATAACGTTATTATAGTCCAACACCTTAGGAGCGGAGATATTAGAGTTACCCTAAAGGACTAATAGGTAAAGGAACGAGCTATAAGAGCAGGGGATAGGCTAGGTAAACATATTAGTATAAAAGTACTCTATAAGGATTACTTAGTTAAAGTCCTAGTAGTTCCCATAAGCCTTAGGGTAGAAAAGGGACGCTAGGCGGATAATACAGCAATTATATAAAAGGTAGTAAGACAAATAGAATGCCTTATTCTAGGACTTAAGATTACCTAAATCTAATAGCTTTAATAGGAAAATGCAAACCAAGTATACAATAAGAATAATAAGAGGATATAAGGGTTACTAAAGACTTGCTAGGGAGACGCTGGATAAACGCATAGCTCCCTTATTATTAGTATATATATACTAGGAATGCAAAAACTCCTTATCTAAAAAGGAATAATTATAAATGGCCTTATATAAAACACAAGACTCTACAACCACAGACCACGCCTAGAATAATGCTATTGCTATATATAATAGGGACATACCTAAACCATATACGCAGTATAGGTGTGCTGTGGCCACTGTATAGGCCCCTATAATATAAGACACTGCTTAAACCAAGACCAAATAAAATGTGTAAACTGCTACCAAAGCATATATAAGGCGTAGAAAAGAGAAGACTATATTAAATATAGGAGACAGAAGGTAAGGGCTTAACAGCTATAGGAACAACTACACGCTAGGTTATATAAATGGAAATAATAGGCAATAAGCTAGGGGGACGCAGGTGCCTTCCTAGCGTTTTCTACCTTTAGTAATAGGGGGCTAGGCCAGCTATCCTAAGCCTTAATAGGCTAGAAGCGGCGCTACGCAATATTATTAAACCAAACAGGGATATAAGGGTTATAGGGGATATAAGGGTTATAGGGGATATAAGGGTTATAGGGTATATAAGGGAGAGAACACCCTGTAGGAAGACCCCTATAGATATCTATAGTAAGCTTAAGACTAGGATAATTAAGAATTAGACTTAACGTGGTAAATATAACATTTATAGCTAACCTATAAAGGGCATATAGCTAACTAGTAAGATTAGGGGAAGAACTAGAGATAATAATAGATTTAGATATAAAAGCGCTAGTAGGAACACAAGATATGGGAATAGAAAGCTCTATATAAAATAAGTAGCAACTAGGGTGTAGATATAAGAGACAAAAGTTCTAAATATCCTAGAGAAAGTGGAAATAGAAGAAGCAAAAAATAAAGAAAAGATAAAGAACCCTTACTAGGGGTCCGCTACCTATCTATTATATAGTATAACTGCGGCAATATAAACCACTATTTTATAAGGCCCCTACTAGACAGTCTAGACCTAAAGAAACACTATATCCTTGCTATATAAGAGCCGTATTATAATACCTATATATAATTAACATACTGCCCCTAAAGATTCCAGCTCCTATACAAACCAAAAGCAGCTATATATATATGCTTTATAATTAGTAAGGCTATTAGCCTATTCTTATAGTTATAGCAGGCAATTAACCTAGATATTACAGTTATAATAATCTAGATATATAGGGGACTAGTATAAATTATTAATATATATAACCCTAGG
>Ga0307507_10001054_pt1 | contig 61171 bp, 17 predicted proteins | sample 7_EM_MG_FD_207223 | JGI IMG/M metagenome (GOLD analysis project Ga0307507, IMG submission 207223) | Populus trichocarpa ectomycorrhiza microbial communities from riparian zone in the Pacific Northwest, United States - 7_EM | ecosystem: Host-associated > Plants > Roots > Unclassified | place...
CACGCAACCTGACGCATGCATACAAGGCGACTTATAGGAGGGTCTTAATAGGCGTGGTGCACGCAACCTAGTATGCATATATATGGGGGAGGTCTTGGAGGAAACACAGGCCAGTCAGACGAGGTCTTAACAGTTAGAGACACAGGCCAGCTTATAGGAAGGGGGGACACAAGCTTGGTTAGTAGGAGAGGGGGGAGTAGGTTGCCTGGCACGGGACCTGGCGTCTCTACGGCCCCCTCCTGCAAGACACGGTCGGCCTGTCATGAGGAGACTCTTACAGGCAACGCGAAACGGGAACTAGCAGTAGTATAGGGTGTTGCGCCCCTATACTACAACTAGCCTCCCGTGGGGCGTAGTGCGTAGTAGCCACTGCTGGCTCTAGGGACCTTACCCCTTGGCTGGGCTCTGACCCCTAGTGCACCTGGTAGGTAGGCAGGATCACGTCCTGGCTGGAGAGACTACTACGTGGCTCGAGAGAACGGATGCGCGTGTCGGTGTACCAACAGACGGGACTGCTCGCTAGGGCGGTATGCCGGTGAGGTACGCTTAAGGAGCAAACAGGAGTTACCTAGGCGGGGGAGGCTTTTGGCCAGGCCTCAACCGTAAAAGGTCTATACGCCTAAAGGTGGGACGACACTAGAAAACTAGGGTGGAGGCTTGGATAAGCAGGCACGTTAAACTCTACTATATAACTACCTAGCGCGACACGCATGGTCCGCACAGTGCGCGGCCCTTGTAGCCGGCCAATGACGAGCAAGGAGGAAATACATAAGCAGCTACAATTCTGAGGACGAGAGATAATATAAAGACACAAGAAACTAGCTAAAGAATACCCTAAGAAAAGAAGCAAGAAATAACTGGAGACAGTTTATAAACAAATACACTACTAACCCGAGTCTCCCCTATAACAAGGGCCTTTGGACTATAGTGAAATGGGTAAAGAAAAAGGCGGGACGCCTAGTAGAAGATCTACACCTACTACCCCTACAAAGAGCAGGCGAACCATAGGCCATAAGCAATAATAATAAGAAGGCAAAGATCCTTATAGAAAGATTTTTCCCTTAACCGGCTCCAGCAGACCTTAGCGACATCACCGGTGAAACACTGGTGACTTGCCTGAGGGTCGACAGCGACATGACAACTAAAGAAATGGCTAGAACTATTAGCCGCTTCTTAAACAACACAGTACTAGGACTAGATAGGATCTTAAACGAAGCCCTAAAGACCTGTAGACCACTTATAGCACCTTAGCTTGTAGATGTAGCCAGAGCATGCTTTGCAATAGGCTACTACCCACAACTTAGAAGATCTATAACAACGGTTATCTTATAAAAAGAAGGTAAAGTAGACTACTTAATCCCAGGAAGCTACTGCCCTATTACCTTAGAAAACACCCTAAGTAAGATCTTAGAAAAGGTTATAGCGGACTATATAGTAGATATAGTAAAGGAACACGCCCTACTACCATAAAGCTAAATAGGGGCAAGAAAGAATCGCTTAACGCTATTAGCACTTACACTACTCGCTACTACTATTAAAACTGTATGGGCTATGCAAAAGGACTTTATAGTATTAATACTTAGCCTAGATATTAGCGGCGCCTATAATAATATACCCTATAAGCGTCTCCTATACATCCTTAGGGCAAAGGGCTTCCTAGAATAGATCATTTAATTTATTTATAAATTTATAGGCCAGAAAGAAACATTACTGGTCTTTAACAGATACTAGAGCCCCCCTATTACAGTCGTAATAGGAATACTATAAGGATTACCTCTATCACCTATACTCTTTCTCTTCTTTGTAAGCAACCTGCTTAACACCTTTAAGGAAGGGGCAACCTAGGGGATAGGCTTTATTAATAACATAAACCTAATTATATATGGGCCAACAGCCGTAGAGAACTGCAAGATATTAAAGAAAGCCTATAATACCTATATAGAATGGGTAAGATGACATAGAGTCTAATTCTTACTAGAGAAATACTAGCTAATCTATTTTATAAGAAAACGTAACTAATCTATAGATCTTTAGCATATAATCCATATTTAAGGCTTTAGGGGTTAACCGGTTCAAGGCCTAAGGGTATTAGGAGTATAGGTAGACAGCAAGCTCTAGTAGAGCGTATATACGGCGTAAGCGGCCCATAAGGGCTAAGTACAGTATATCGCTATATCTAGGATCGTTAATTCTATATAGGGTCTATGCTTCTAGAGGTCACGCCTACTATATACAGCAGTTGTCCGGCTAACCATAACATATAGATCTAGCATTTAGGCCACTAAAGAAACCGAGAAAGGCCCCCCTAAATTACTCCTTAAACCACTCTAAAAGGTCCAAATAGCCTGCCTTAGGAGTATAATAGGTGGGTATAAGCAAACGGCTACAGCACTACTCAAGAAGGAAGCCAATATTCCCCCCTTATAACTATATATTGAAGCCGATGCAATGTAAAGGGTATAAAAGGAATGCAACTCTAATGTTATAAAGTATATCAAGACACGCTTAAACAAACTATAGAGGGACCCTAGGGTGCCCTATAGGAGAAGAAACTAATAACCCTAAAGTAGGGAAGATATATTAGGAAAACAGGTAGAGAAAGCAGAAGAATAGTACGGCACTAGGGCCTAGGCCTATATAGAGAAGGAAGGGAGATGTATAAGAGGCTAGTAAAGATAATAGTAAGGGAGAGAAAGGAGCTAAAGTAAAGCATAAAAGAGTACTAGAAAACCATCTACTGTAATATAATACTGGTTAGACTAACGCTAGAGAGATAAATAGGAGTTAAAGGTATAGAGGTAGACTTAGGCAAGGGGAACCCAAGCCGTAGTATAGGTAATACTATGGGGGGTAAATACCTAAGGGCTCTAAAAGGGCCTAACAAAGGCAGAAAATATAATGGCAACACTCTTAAGGACAGGAATAATAGGACTAAAAGATTGGCTTCACTAGGTGGGTATCCTAGTAGGTAGCCTAAGGTGCGAATATAACTGGCCAAGACAGACACCAAAACACGTAATACTGTTATGCCCCTTATACACTGGCTAAGAAGCAATACTCTCAGCAGCTGGCATAGAAAACTATAATACACTACTCTTAATATAGAAAGGCCTTAAGGCGGCTACCTGGTAGCTTATTAGCTAAAATATGCTAGACCAGTTCCAGGTTATAAAGAAAATAATAATAAAAGGCAAAGGGGTAAGTAATAGGCGCCCCCTAATAACTCTACAGGAGTAGAGTACAGTGTGTAATACTAGCGCGTCCGTAGGTTTGTTACGGCAGCAGTAGTTCCTAAAAAGGTTAAAAAGTAAGGTAGTAGAGCACCACTAGTGACTTATAGGCGACTCGCAAGCGAGCCCTAAAAGGCGGGGAGACGGATTACGGGGTTTTCTCAAATAGAGTTTTCTCCCTATATGTATATAAGGAGTAGTCCGCGTGGGCCCAACAGGGATCCGAATCGGACGTTAAGAAATGAATAATAATATATATAACATTATATAACTTTACTTACCACTCTTTATTATATAGTTCCACTGGATCCATCCTAGATTATACCTATATTAACTAACTAGCTTCCACCAACTCTTCTTTAAGTAGTTATAATATTGTACTTAAAGCGTTTATAACACTATCTCCCTTCTCTTTATCTTTATCCTTAAAGATTCCTAACATCTCTAAGTCTTTTACTAGAGGTATAATATCCGTTTAATTAATTTAGTTAATATCCTTACTTATTATACCTAAAGCTTCTTCTTCTTCGCAAGCACAATACCGCGCTTAAACTGTTACTGCGATACTGTCTCTTAGTAAGATAATACTATCTCTATATTCTTATTGTGTAAAAGAGGGGTTGGTTTATATCGCTCTGGTAAGACCTTTATCTTAGCAACCCTCTTCCTATTTAAAATACACTAAAGCGAATATTTAGTTATTCTATAACGTTCGCTTGGTTTCTAACGCTAAGTATGCGCGTCCTATTACTCTTAACAACCTTCTAGTTCCCTAGTTAATTACTCTTAAGGTTTTATGTTTAATCTACTACTGCAAAACTTAATAGGGAGCTAATGTAAGCTCTTACTAAACTAGAGCGGTCTTGTAACGCTAAATAGAGGGCCCTAGAGGCTTATATTGCTGCCTCCGCTCATCTTCTTTATCTTAAAAAGGTGTGTAAGAAGGTTTATTTTAAGGAGTAGAAACTTATAGAACAAGGTCTTTAGGAACTTAGTAATAAAAGAATAGAAGTTCTTCCTATAGTAAGGGAAACAACTCCAAATACCTTAGTAGGTGCTCCTCTTAAGTCCCCCTTAGGTGGTTCGTTCTTTGGCAATTTCTCCTTATTAATATTACCTAACCTATTCTCTTTTAATACTCCCTTACCTTTCCTATAGCGTTTTTTAAATTGTCTAATGGTTCCTAGGTAGTCTCCTTATAACCTATCTACTTTACTTTATACTAAGTTTCCTTATTAACATCCTTGTGACTAACAATTCTTAAAACTTACTATTTGTCTTCTTTCTATCCTCTATATATATCTGCCTTATAGACTGGTGGCTTAATGTTCCCATATACTAGCTCTAGCATTACGACGTGCTATATAGGGTAGATTTTCATTTTCTCTGGTAAGTTAAGTCTATATATAACTTTTAAGATTTTTGCCTTAATTGTAAATAGTCCTAGTTTAATATGGTCCAACTTCTTACTTAGTTATTAACTCTTAAAATTTTTGTATAGTAGCCATACTTTATCCCCCTCCTTAAGATCTGGTCCCTTAGATCTCTTAGTATTATAGTACCTTTTTATCCTTTCTTATACTAGTTTAGCTGTGCTTTTAAGGTAATTATAGAGATTTATTAACGTCTCTATTCTTTCTTTAGCTATGCTGCTTGTTTTCTTTACTTAGTGTAGTAATAATAACATTCTTAGCTTATATCCATAGTTTGCCTTAAAAGGTAATGTGCCTATCCCTTCCTATAGTGTTACATTATACGCAAACTATATAACTAGTAATAACAATACCCAATTATTCTATACGTGATTAATATAGTGTCTTAAATACTATTTTAATGTTTAATTCAGTCTCTTTGTTTAACTATCTGTTTATGGGTAATACGCGGTTAATATTACCGCTTAAACCCCTTATTCTGCTAAAAATACTTTCTAGAATACTGCTATAAATCTTAAATCTCTGTCTAATACAACTTTACTTAGTACTCTATATCTTACAAACACTTCTTTAATATAAATTCTAGCTATATCCTCTACTAATATTTCTTCTATATACGCTATAAAGTAACCCTACTTGGTTAACTTGTCTACTATTATTAAAATTACGTTATAATCCTGTTCTATAATAGGGTTCTTTAACTTTAGTAACTTAATAATAAAGTCCTATAATATAACCTCCTATAGTCTTTCTAGTACTTCGACTAGTTATAGCCCTCTATATAGCTTATACCTTACTAGTTTGTTTTTTTAACAATCTAGACATTTCTTTATAACTTATTTCGCTAGTCCCTGGATTCCTTAAATAATGTACTCCTTTTAAAGTCTTAACACTAAGCCTATAGCTCTATTGTGTCCTTAAGTTATTCCCTTATAGAATTCCTTAACAAACTCTTCTGCTATGCTCCTTGGCATATATATAGCTTTTTAGTTCTTGTACTGCTCTAACTCTAAATTCTCACTCTATGCTTCTTAGATCTTTTATAACCACTTACTCTCTAGCAACTTATAGTTCTAACTTTCTTCTCTAATTACTGTAATTTTGGGATAATTATACCTAATTAATCTATCTTTATCTTTGCGTAGCATTACTCCTAACGGTTTTTCTTTGTTTTGAAACTCTGTCTTTCTACTTAGAGCGTCTACTTATACGTTATCTGTGCCTTTAGTATACTATATTTTAAAGTAATATTCTATAAGCATTTCTACCTATCTAACCTATCTTCTATTTAGTTCCTTTGTTGTTAGGAACCCTATTAGGTTCTTATAGTCTGTTTTAACTATAAATGGTTTTTCTGTGCCTTATAAGAATGCTTTCTACTCTTTAAGTGCTGTAACTATTCCTAACAACTCCTTATTATAGATATTATAGTTCAACTCTAGTGGTGTTATTTTTCGACTATAGTACGCTACTGGATGCCATCCATCTGGATGTTTCTATAGTAGGTATACTCCTAATATAAAATCTAATACATCTGTTTCCACAACCGTGTCTAACTTTAGTTGGTAGATCTTAAGGATTAGATCTTAGGTAAACAACTCTTTAAGTTCCTTAAATAACCTCCTTTACTTATTACCCCACGTCTATAGTTCCTCTTTTTTATAAGTCTTATAAACGGCTTAATGTTTTTTAACCACTGTGCCATAAACCTTCTATAATAGTTGTAGAATCCTAGGAATAACCTTAACTGTGTAATGTTCTCTAGTTCTTGCCAACTAACTATAGCTTTAACTTTCTTTGGGTCCATGCTAATTTTTTTTAGTTTAATAATAAATTTAACAAAATTAGTCTTTCTAGTAAAGAACTCGCATTTCTTAATTACTACTAGCATCTTTTCTTTTTATAGTCTTTTTAAGACCCACTTAATATATTCCTTATATTCTTCTTTACTTATTAAGTAGATAATAATGTTGTTAAAATATACAATAATAAACTTATTAAGGTGTTCTCCTAATACACTATTAATTTTCTTTTAAAACGTTACTAGTATGTTTATAAGCCTAAACTGTATAACTAGCAGTTATATAGTCCTTCCTTTAACCTAAAGGCTGCCTTCTATTTATCGCCTTCCTTAATTCTAATTTAATAGTACGCCCACCTAAGATCTATCTTTGTAAAGATCTTTGCATTACCTATTCTATCTTAAATTTTGCTAATTAAGGGTAAGGGATATCTATCCTTTTATATAATGCTGTTTAACTATCTATAATTAATACACATCCTAAGTTTTCTATTTTTCTTAGGGATAAACAATACTGGATATCCTGCTAATAACTATAACGGTTTAATATATCCCTTTTATAAGTTCTTCTAGATAAACTCCTTAAGCGTCACTAACTCTATTTTAGTAAGCTTATAGATTGGAAAGAACTTTAAACTAGTTCCTAGTTCTAACTCTATCTTATAGTCCCATACTATATATTTTAACAGCTTTTCACTTTCTAGTAACTATAACTTTCTGCCATACTTGTGGTATCTCTTTGGTATATAACTTAAGCTTCGCTTAATCTCTTTATACATTACTCTAACTTAGTACTATACTAACTTAGCCTACTGTTGTACTTTACGTTATTAAGTATCTTTAATATTGACTTAACCTATAACCCAATTAACTTTTAGATTATATTCCTATAACTAAGGTATTCCTAGTATCGCCTTATCTTTTCCCAATAGTAGGATATTAAAAGACATTTTGACCTATCTCCCTTTAATAGTTAACTAAATAGGTCCTGTTTTAAGATTTATAATGCCTTCTTTATAGGCTATCTAGTCTTCTAAAATTTTTGTAAGTAGATACGGGTGTTTTTTCTATCTATATAGTAACTCTATCCTTTCTACTACTACTAGTAACATATAGTTCCTTATTACTCCACTATCTATTAATACTTCAAACTGCTAATCTTGCCACTTAGCTTTTAGGTACAAGTACTATCCCTAAATCCTTTTAAGGGTCTAAAGCTCTACTACTAGCTCCCTTAGGTTCTATAGGCCTTCCCTTTTCCTAACTATTAGCTGCTAGATTCTTGGTCCACTTTTAGCTAATACTTAGTTCGCTTTTTGTCCTCTATATACTATAAATAAGTGTTTTCTAAATAGTTCCACCACTATTATCTATCTAGGCATTCTTCTGTAAGGAATCTTCCTGGTTAAAGCATTAGGTCCCCTTAACTCTATACTTCCACTAGGTGCCATCTATGTATATACTTGGCGTCCCTAAACCATTTCTTATCTAGTGCCCAATATATCTTTATAGGGTACTTTCGGTTCTTATTCTTTAGTGCTCTATATATATTACATGCGTTATCCACATAAGCTATTTATAACAGTGTATAATATACTAAATAACTTAGGTTAACTCTTGGCTCGTCTTTATCCTTAAGTTTAAACCTCTATTTTGCCAATCTAACTATTGGTCTTTCACTTATAGGTACTAAAATTTGTTATTTACTTCTTTAGTCCTTAGATCCTTCTTTTAGATCTTTTAACGTCATAATTAATGCTCCTTTAATGTAATTTATGCGTTTTTCTATAATGGGTTAGTTTTAGACTACCTTTTTATCCAGCTATATATAAAAATCTTCCTATTTATTACTGTGTCGTTACCTATACCACTTTTTATACAACTAGTTTAACGTATATAGTCTATCTATTAGAAAGTACCGTGTTATTGCTGCATTATAACATCCTTTGGTATGTCTTTCTTTAAACCTAGTTAGAATCCCTAGATCCTCTTCTTATTCCAATTTATTTAGCTACTTTACTCTAGGCGTCCCTACCTTAGGCCTATTAGTAACTCTTTATATAGGTACTCTATCCCTTATATGTCCTAGCGTAGCTAACCTCTTGTTTAGCTTTTGCTCTTGCCATATAATAATTCTTTGCCTAAACTTATCTATAGTTTCTTATTTTCTATATCTTATAGCTAGATCCTTAAAGTCTTCTTACTTTTTAATTCTAGTATTAACTTTTTAATCTTTAAGCTAAATACTATATTTGCTTAGTACTAACGCTATTACTTATTCCCTAAACCCCTAGTTCTTAAACTTGCGTCCTATACTTATATAAAACTTTTCAAACTAAGCTGCTGCCCTTCCCCATTGGTTTTTATCCGTTATGGGTTTTTAGGTATGTCTTATCTTGTCTTAAAAATCTTAACTTCTTCTTATCTCAACTTAAGAATCTTAAGTACTTAGCCTTTTGCCTTTATTAAGTAGTAAGCTAGTACTAGCAGTCGTCTACTTACTTAATTATTCTTAAATATTACTCCTTCTATCTTGTAAAGCAATGGATGCTATATCTAATAGTATTATAACGCCTATTACCAAACCGTGTTTTATGGTGGTCTCGGTCTCTGCTTTTATTATATTATTAAGGTTTAAGTGCCCCTAGTTAGCCTCCTTATTTTTCTTATTGCTATTAATTAATAAGTACTCTAACTCTATTGTTATTATCGCTAATCTTTATCTGTATATTGCTGTGACATCTTAATCTAGCTTATAGAGTTAATTTTGTTCTTTATCTAACTTTCTAGTTTCTTTAAGTTCTTTTAACTCTAGCTCTTATAGCTAATAGCTTGCGCCGTACTTAGCGTCCTTATAAATTTGGTATGCATTATTATAACAAAACGTAAAGTATCTAACCGTACACTCCTATATTCTATATAACCTTTTTATTACTAGTCCTAGTTCTCCTTACTTAGTTCCTTTTACTATGTGGTTACTTTAACCACCTTAGTAGTCTCTGGCATAGTGACCTTTCTTTCTATAATTTATGCAAGCTCCTTCTCTAAACTATTCTTCTTATTATAGAGTCCGCCTAAACGTCTTTTATTAATAAAATCCCTGGTTTAGCCTCTATTCCTTAGTCTTATAATTACTTAATCCTTAACCCTTAGATTTCTATAGTTTTCTACTCTATTATCTAGATTCTTTAGTGCCGCTTAAGTCTATTAGCTCTAGCCTACCATTCCATAGTTTTTAACTTTAACTTTATTAATGCGTGCTCTGCGCCTTATATAACTATAGAACTCTGTCTTGCCCTTTCTTGGCTTATTCCCTTTAATAGATCCTATTATTAATCTTTATTACTTAATCTATTAGGTCTTATAGACTTTCCGTATCTTCCATTAGGATAATTGCGTCCTAGACTTTAGCCTTAAGTCCCTATTTATACTGTGCCATAAGCGCCTTATTGTTCTACTTAACCTATATTGCGAGTGTCTAAAACTATATTGTATACTTAATTGCTAAAGTGCGTTATACTAGGTTCTATAGCTTTCCCTTTACTATAGTTGCTGCTTCTAGGTCTCTAAATATTTATATAAGTCTCTCTATAACCCTATTCTAACTTAAGAACATGTACCAAACGTCCTTATTAGTAGTTGTCATTCCATTAACTTAAATTTCCGTAAAGTAAGGTTTAAACCACTTAAGTACTCTTCCTGTTAAGAATAGTCCTGCGTACACTACTTAATCCATAGTTATTGCTAGCTTTGCTCCCCCTTGCACAACCTTAAAGTGCATTTATGTTAGAAACCCTTTAAGTTTTACCTCTCACTTAAAAACCTTTTAATTGACGGTAACTTGACTTTAGCTACTCTAATGCTATTAATTCTTTCTTTAAGTACCCTATTATTGCCCTATAGCTGGTTAACTATTTCCTATACCTGTCCAACTGTAACTAGTTGCGAATTAGTATCCCTTATGCTAGTGTCCCCACTAGTACCTAAGGTGGTTGCCGCTGTTGGCGTCAACATAACTGGTGCTTTTGGTGGCATATTATTTAACTTTATTAATACCGTAACCAGGTAGTGAATGTATAATGGAGCCTTATAGTAGGTACTACGGTGGACTTATTAATAGGCTAGGTATGTAGGTAAACAGGAAGCCAATAATGTAACAGTACAAGATAACAACTGGTGGAGTAGTTGCCTAACAGATTAACTCTAATTGTATTCTGAGATTCACTATAAGGAAAGGAACTATCTAGGTAGGGACTATAGTCCTTTAAATACACATCCGTACTCCTAAGAAACTCTCCTTATATATAAGGTACGTGTTATACGTGTTATATATACGTTCCGTTTATACACCGCGTACACCGCGTATAATATTATGTGACTTCGCTTACCACTCTTCGTTATATGGTTCCACCAGATCCATCCCAGACTGTGCCTGTATTAACTAACTAGCTTCCGCCAACTCTTCTCCAAGTAGTCGTAACATTGTACTTAAAGCGTCCGTAACACGCGGGACTAAGGAGTGTTTAATTAAGCACTTTGCGTTTTATTATAATAATATATGCCAAATTTATAAGGACGCTAAGTACGGTATAAGCTATTAGCTATAAGAGCTAGAGTTATAAGAACTTAAAGAAACCAAAGAGTTAGATAAAGAATAAGATTAACTCTATAAGCTAGATTAAGATATTACAGTAATATATGAATAAAGATTAGTAATAATAACAATAAAGTTAGAGTACTTATTAATTAATAGCGACGAGGATAGTAAAGGGGCTAACTAGGAGCACCTAAACCTTAATAACTGTAACGGGACTAGCCTAGTTACAGTAGGAATGTCTCGGTAAAACACTCGACAAGATAAACTTGACGCTTTGACCGAATTCTGCCGAATTCTGCCAGCTTAATTGACTTCTGCCAAGTTCTGCCAGATCAATCAAATTCTACCGAAGTCCGTCCGCGTGCGTACGTGCGCACGCATCGACCAAGACCCCTGACTATTTAATTACAAGATTCTCTGGTTATTCCCTTCTCTTCTTTACGCAACGTCTTGTTCTCTTAAAAAGCTATATACCCTTAGATTTAGATAGAATTTATATTGTTCCTTCAAATCTTCCCCAAAGCCTCTTTGCGCCCTTATATTACGTTGCGTTAAAAATAACTACTATTAAAATGGCAAACGAACCTGAATCCTCTTTAATAACTATGAGTATTATGTCCCTAGTTAGGGAACAGTTGACTATAATGCAATAGTTCTTTACGGATGCCTTAGCTTAGTAGCGGGCTGCACTGGAAGCCTAGCATTAGCGATTAATAGAAGCACTCCGCAAAGAACTCCGTAACGTTTAAGCATTTATATTAGAGACCCTGACACCGCCTATAAACAAAATTAATATAACTATATCTAAACCTAGCCCATTAAATATAAACCCTAAACTAGTAATAGTAGCTTAACCTATACCTATAACAAATCTAGTACCTGCCGTGAAATTAAAAAAGCTTCCTAACCCTCTAATATTTAATGGAAATTAAAATAACCTATATCCCTTTATAACCAAGCTCCGTCTTAAACTTTTAATAAACTATAACCAATACCCTACTAAAGCTAGTAAGGTTAGCTATGGAATGTCTTGTTTAAGTAAAGATGCTGCACGAACTATAGACCTATTCTTCTATAATGGCACCTTCGTTAATTTCAAAACCTTTATCTCTCTGCTAGAACGAATATATAATAACGCCAGCTGTAAATACACTGCTATTACTAAACTTAAAAACCTATAATAACGGAACCGAGACTTTATAAGCTTCTTTTTGGAATTTTTAGGCCTTATTAGCGAACTAGATTGGAATGAAGCCGCTAGAGTTGCTGCTCTTTAACAAGCTATTTTGGATAAAATTAGAGCATAGTTAGTAGGTAGGGAACTGCTAAAGGACCTACCTAAATTTGCTATAATGTGTTAACAAATTAATAAGGACCTTTAATATAACAAATAGACTCGTTCTCTAAAGCTAACTACACCTTATGTTTAAAGCTCTGTAAAACCGATATATACCCCAAAGCGCGACCCTTTTCCGAAACCTACGCACGACCCTATGGACCTCGACGCTACTCGATCCTACGCACCCTTAGGAACCAACGAACAAAGAACTTAAGCTGCAAATAGAGAATGCTTTGGATGTGGTAGAAAAGAACATATTCAAAGGAATTGCTGAACTTACCCTTTTAAAAAAGTCTGCTATAGTTCCTCCTGGTCTTTGAATCGCACCTACTCCTTAAATCGCACTTGTTCTTTAAGCCGTACTTACTCCTTAACTTATACTTATTCTATAAATTATACCTGGTTGTTATAAAGCATCTTACCCTTAGCTAACTTGGAAAACAAATTATCCTAGGGCTAAGTTGCGCCTTAGAATAAAAAGTGGAAGAGCATAAGTGTCTAGGCTCTTCTAGCACTAATATATAACACGACTCCCTTGATATACTTAGCGAAATTTAAACACTTAGAAAATGGAAGGAGGTACAAATCCTTATAGACAGTAGAGCTACTAGTATAGGCTTTATTAATACGAACTACGCGAAAACCTAACGCCTAAATTTAAAGAAACTTGATAAGCCCCAAGGCCTACAAGGCTTTAACAGCAAACCCTTAATATATAGCGAATTAACACACTACGCTCTTGTAAAAATGCAGATAGGTAAACACCTTAAATATATTTCCCTATTTATAACACCCCTAAAGTAATATAAGATGATACTTAGATATAGATAGCTAAAACAATATAACCCTTTAATTAGCTAGGTTAAAGAAATACTAAAGTTCCGTATAACCTACTGCTAAAGTCATTGCTTAAAAACCCATTTGCCCTATAAATATGCACACGACTATTTAAATTTAAAATAATATAAATTACCCTTGCCACAAACCTTAAACTAATATAATAAAGCTACGACTGCCAATTGCAGTAAAGAATATAAAGATGTTACGTCAAAACCTCTTAAAATTTGTATAATATAGGCCGCACCCTTTATCTCATTAGCAAAAAGACGAGATTACGAAATCTTTACTATAACCATAGAAGACATTAAGAAAGCACTAGAACCGAAATAGTATATTAATCCTTAACCTCTTATACCCAAAGAGTACCACGATCTAATTAACAAGTTTAAAAAATAATTTGTAGACCAACTAGCCCCGCACTAAGATAAGTATAATTTTAAGATAGAACTTAAGCCTGGTATAACACCAAAGTTCGGTCCGCTATACGGTATATTATAAGAAGAACTGCTTATAATATAACAATACTTTAACAAGCATCTAGAAAAAGGATTTATTCGCCCTAGTTAATCTCCATTTACCTTACCTATACTATTCGTTAAAAATCTAGGAGGAGGCTTAAGATTTTATATTAATTATCAAGCTCTAAACGCAATTATGATTTAAAACCGATATCTAATTCCTCTAATTTAAGAAACGCTTAACTGTTTAACAAAGGCATGGTACTTCACGAAGCTTAACATAGTCGCTGCCTTTAATAAAATCCGTATACGTAAAGGAGATGAGAAGTATACAGCTTTTTGTATATAATAGGGACTTTTTAAATACCTAGTAATACTGTTTAGCGTAAAAAACGGTCCCGGTACGTTTTAGTAATATATTAATAATACACTTTATAAATTCCTTAATGTATTCGTTACCACATATATTAATAATATCTTAATCTACTTATCCTTACTTTCTAAATATTGGAAATATATTAGAATGGTTCTTAAACGCCTACAAGATGCGGGCTTATAATATAATATTAAGAAATGCAAGTTCCACGCGTCCAAGGTTACGTACTTAGGCTTAATTATATCCTATAACAGAATTAAAATGGACCCTAAGAAAGTTGCCGCGATTATAAACTAGGGAAGCCCTAGCAATATATAAGACGTTTAAGGATTTCTAGGATTTGCAAACTTCTATTATTGATTTATTAACCACTTTTTAGAAATTGCCCAGCCATTAATAAACCTAATAAGAAAGAATATGAAATTTAAATGAACCACTAAATATAAACAAGCTTTTAATGACCTAAAGCATCGTTTTATAACTACTCTAATTCTCGCCTACTTTAACCCTAACCTTAAATGCATTATCAAAACAGATTCGTCTGATTATACACTAGGAGGAGTGTTATCGCAATATAATAAGAACGGCGAGCTATATCTAGTAGCCTTTCTCTTTTAGAAACTCGCCCCTACTAAATTAAACTATAAGATATATAATAAGGAACTACTTGTAATTGTTAAATACTTTAAACAATGGCGTCCTAAGCTTAAAGGATTGTTATTCCTAATACGCGTATTAACGGACCATAAGAACCTGCAGTACTTTATAACTATAAAACAATTAACGTAGCACCAAATTCGTTAGGCCGAATACCTCTTATAATTTAACTTTAAGATTACGTACTAACTAGGCAAACTTAATTAGAAGCCTAATATATTAATATAATAATCATAGAACCTACCTGCAAACGCTTTAGATAAACGGATTATAAATTAATTACAGATCTTACTGCCCCCTAAATATTTTAAAAAGCTACGTCCTATATTCCTAGATGTGGAACTTAATAGAAATAAATTAGAAGTTAATAAATAGGAAATGGAAATTGATAAGCTAATGGAATACAAATATAAGAATAATGTATGGATAATAGATATAATAAAAGCAATTTAAATAGGAAAACGACAGCATAAAGATATTATACTTGCTAAATGCAAAATTCGAAACAATCAATTGTACTATTAATAGAAGATAGTAGTTCCGAATTCCAAACCTTTACGATTTAAGATACTCAATTTTATACACAACTCCCCTATAGCAGGGCATCCTAGCTGTGCGAAGACCTATAAGATTGTTCAACAAGCATACTACTAGCCTATAATGCACGACTACGTACAAAAATACGTTCGAGTATATAGGATGTGCGTGCGTGGAAAGACCTCTTATATAAAGAAGTAAGGAGTACTTTGACCGCTACCAATTCCGATATAAAGATAGCGCGACATCTTGATTGACTTTATAGTCGACTTGCCTAGCAGTAATAGGTTTACGAATATTATAGTAGTTATTAACCGCCTTACAAAAATGCGATATATGATTTCTATAGACTTAATTAATACAATATTAGTAGCTGAATGTTTTGTTAAGCATGTCTTTAAGCTATATAGACTTCCTAACTTAATAATATCCAACTATGGAAGCTAGTTTATTTTAGACTTCTGGTAAGCTCTATATAAATAATTAAGCATTTAAATACGACTCTTAACTACATTTTATCTAGAGATAGATAGTTAAACTGAAATTACAAACGTGATTATAGAACAATACCTATAAATGTACTGCTCCTACCTATAAGACGACTAGGAAAAATAGCTGCCTTTAGCTAAGTTTACTGCAAATAATACAATAAACATATTAATAGGCGTGACGCCGTTCTATACAACCTACAGACAAAACCCTTAACTTGGATTTAAACCATAACCCAAAATTAACATAATAGGACCCACGATTAAATGGATCCAGTTAATTAACGCGCACAACTTCGCTGATTAAATAAAGTAGTTAACGGAACTGTTATAAAGTAAATTAATATACGCTTAAACGGTACAGGAATGGCATGCAAACAAAGAACGAGCTCCCATATAGGACTTTAAGGAAGGTAATATAGCTTACCTAAATATACAAAACATACAGACTTAACAGCCCTTAAAGAAACTTAATTAGAAGTTTACGGGGCTATACCAAATTAAGAAGAAACTAAGCCTATACGCCTATAAGCTTAAACTGCTAACTAAGATGAAAATATACCTAATATTTTATATAAGCTTGTTGCAACCTTTAAAAGAGAATCCTATAACTTATAAAGTACCACCGCCACCTCCTATAATTGTTAATAATGGTAACAGTTCTTACTTTATTAACTTAATTAACGATATGTAATAGAAACTATAATCTAAACAATTTAAACTTCTTATTAAGTGGAAAGGATATAAAACACGAACCTAAGAAACCTATAATTAGATTAAGGCCGACGCGCCTTCCCTGGTAAAAGAATTCCATAAGGACTATCCTTTGCGGCCTACTCTGGCTGGATAGACATGATATAAAGGCAAACAACTGCCACCTAACATAAATACACGAAACTCGAATTTAAAAAGAACTCAAAATAAGTTATAACGTTTATAATGCGATTACGTAACACGCAAGATATTAAGGAACTTTAACCGGCGGTTAAAGTTGTCTAATTGGTTAGATCTGCCTTGCCAAGACCGCCACCTAACGCGAAAATACGACACGCGATAAAAAAAAAAAAAAAAATTATAAATTCTCAACCAAATTGAATTATTTTGAACCTTCGGCCAAAGGGGGGGTACTATAACGGGACTAGCCTAGTTACAGTAGGAATGTCTCGGTAAAACACTCAACAAGATAAACTTGACTGAATTCTGCCGAATTCTGCTAGCTTAATCGACTTCTGCTAAGTTCTGCTAGATCAATCGAATTCTACCAAAGTCCGTCCGCGTGCGCACGTGCGTATGCATCAACCAAGACCCCTAACTATTTAATTACAAGATTCTCTGGTTATTCCCTTCTCTTCTTTACGCAATGTCTTGTTCTCTTGAAAAGCTATATACCCTTAGATTTAGATAGAATTTATATTGTTCCTTCGAATCTTCCCCGAAGCCTCTTCGCGCCCTTACAATAACGCAGTAGAAGCAGAGACTAAGACCACTACGGAACGCGGTTTAGTAATGGGTATTATAACACCATTAGATACGGAATCCATTACTTTATAAGATGGAAGAAGTAATACCTAAAGACGGTTAAGCAAGCAGACAACTGCTAGTGCTAGCTTACCACTTAGTAAAGGCAAAAGGCCATCGGCTTAAGATTCTTAAGATAAGATAAGATACACCTAAGGACCTATAACAGACGATAACCAATGGAAAAGGGCAGCAGCTTAGTTTAAAGATAAATAAATAAGCATAGGATAACAGTTCTTAGGGAGCCAAGATTTTAAAGAATAAATAAGGTCTATAGCAATTTTAGGTAAACATAGTATTTAGCCTAAAAATTAGGAAGTTGATATAATGGTTAAAAAGTTTAACAATGTTAAAACCCTATTTATAAGACGCAATAGAACAGAAACCATAGAGGAATTTAAGTAAAGAATTTTTGTATGGTAAGAGTGAAAGCTAGACCAGAGATTAGCTATACTAGGGCGTATAAGAGACCGAGCACCTGTATAAAAAGTTACTAGTAGGCCAAAGGTAGGAACGCTAAGAGCTAAGTAGTTAAGTAATTTGGAAGAGAAGGAGGATCTAGAAATCCTAACCTAATTTACAAAGAGATATACTAAAGGTTGCAACGACGCAGTAATAAAGAGATACTTCCTTATAGACAGATTATATATACTTACAGAACTATACCGTAAGTAGTACAAATAACAAAAAAACGATAAGTGGGAAGACTTTTGTATATAGTTAGACAAGAAATCTATACCGGATTAAGCTATATTAGAAAGACAGATAAGTTATATTAAAGAAGCATTAATTATAATATTAAAAAACCTAGAGGAATAGGCCGAAGACTAGAGAGAAATAATGCAAGTATTGGTACTAGTAAATAATATAGTAACATTTAGGTTAATACGGAAGAGATTTAAACTTAAAGATAAAGATAAGTTAAGAGTTAATCTAAGATACCCAGCGTATTATATATTGGCATAGATTGCATATATAGATAATATGTATAATATGTATAGGATATTTAAAGACAAACATTATAAGCACCCTATAAGGATGTATTGGGGAATAGAAGAAAAGCGGTTTAGGAATATAAAGTATATTATAGTTAGCACCTAGTTGAAGTTTAGGAGTTAGAAGACTTAATATTTTAATCCAGAAGATTCCTTATAGAAGAATACCTAAAGGGATAATAGTGGTAAGAGTGCCTAGAGAATACTTATCTATAGTATATAGAGGGAAAAAAGCGAACTAAGTATTGGCCTAAAGAGGACTAAGTATAGTTAAAATCTAATAGCTATTAGTTAGGAAAAGTGGAGGCCCATAGAACTAGAGAAAGTTAGTAGTAGAGCCTTAGACCCTTAAAGGAATTATAGGACAACACCTAAATTTATAAGTTAAACAGCGAGATCAGAAGTTTAAAGCATTAGTAGATAGTGGAGTAATAAGAAACCATATAGCACCAACAACAGTTAAAAGGATAGGGTTACTATATAGGCAAAAAGAATATCTATACCTGTTAATAACAATTTTAAAAGATCTAATAGCCTACGGAGGAGGCATTATTAATCTTAAAACAGGACCTATTTAGTTAACTATTAAAGGGAGACCAGTTAAGATGTCTTTTAATATCCTACCGTTAGGAAAGGACAAGGCAATACTAGAAATGCCTTAGTTACAGGAATATAATTTAAGAATTAATTGGGTTATAGGTTAGGTTAATATTAAGGATACTTAATAACGTAAGATGTGACAGTAAACTAAGATAGTATAGTACTAAGTCGGAAAGATATACAAAAAAACTGGGCAAGGCTTAAGTTATATACTAAAGAGATATCATAAGTATGGTAAAAGGCTATAGAGCCCAGAAAGTGAAGAGCTGTTAGAGTATACAGTATGGAATTATAAGATAGAATTAGAACTAGAAATAAGTCTAAAGTTTTTTTTAATCTATAAGCTTACTAAAACCGAGTTAGTAGCGCTTAAGGAGTTTATCTAGGAGAACTTATAAAAGGGATATATTAGACTGTTGTAGTTATTAGTAGGATATCTAGTATTGTTTATACTAAAGAAAAACAGAAAACTTAGAATGTGCATTAACTATAGATAGTTAAATAGTATTACTAGAAAGGATAGGTATCCTTTACCCTTAATTAGCAAAATCTAAGATAGAATAGGCAATGCGTAAATCTTTATAAAGATAGATCTAAGGTGGGTATATTATTAGATTAAAATTAAGGAAGGCGATAAATAGAAGGCAGCCTTTAGGTTAAAGGAAGAACTATATAAGCTATTAGTAATATAGTTCGGGCTTATAAATACACTAGTAACGTTTTAGAAAAGAATTAACAGTATATTAGGAAAACACCTTAATAAGTTCGTTATAGTATACCTTAACAATATTATTATCTACTTAATAAGTAAAGAAGAATATGGAGAACATGTTAAGTGGGTCTTAAAAAGACTATAAGAAGAGAAGATACTAGTAGCAATTAAGAAATACAAGTTCTTTACAAAAAAGACTAATTTTGTTAGATTTATTATTAAACTAGGCAAGATCAGCATAGACCTAAAGAAAGTTAAAGCCATAGTAAGTTAGCAAGAACTAGAGAACGTAATATAGTTAAGGTCGTTTTTAGGGTTTTATAACTACTACAGGAGGTTTATTATATAGTGGTTAAAGAATATTAAGCTATTTATAAGGCTTATAAAGAAAGAGGAACCATAGATATGGGGCAATAAGTAAAGAAAACTGTTTTAAGAACTTAAGAAGTTATTTACTTAAGATCTAATCTTTAAGATCTATTAACCAAAGTTAGACACAGTTGTAGAAATAGACATATTAGACTTTACATTAGGAGCATGCTTACTATAGAAGCATTAGGACGCATAGCACCTAGTAGCATACTATAGTTAAAAGATAATACTAGTAGAACTAAACTACAACATCTATAATAAGGAGTTATTAGGAATAGTTACAGCTTTTAAAGAATAGAGAGTATTTTTATAAGGCATAGAGAAACCATTTATAGTTAGAACGGACTATAAGAACTTAACATGGTTCCTAATAATAAAGGAGCTAAACTAAAAATAGGTTAGATAGGCAGAGATGCTTGCAGAATATTACTTTAAAATTTAGTATACTAAGGGTACTAAAAACGCAAGAGCAGATGCACTTAGTTAAAAGGTAGAATTATAAAATAACGAAAAGCCATTAGGCGCTATATTAAGAAAAGACAAGGATATATTGGTTAGGTATAATTAGTAGTAAATTCTTTAATTAACGTCTAATACGGATCCTATCTAGGCCCACGCAGACTACTCCGTACACAAGGGAAAAGTAATATTAACGGGAAAAAACCCTTGCTATTGGGGGGGAAGGAAAAACCCTATAAGCCACCTCAGTAGGATGAAAAACCCCAAATTGCCATGCCTGCACGTAGCCGCGGCCCTACGGGCCTACAGCTACGTCCTCCTCCTTAGATGTTTTGAACTCCTTGGGAACCACTACTTCCTTCTCTAGCTTATCCAGAGCTAGGGTTCACTACGCCCCAGCTAGGCCTTGCTAATTAATTGCCGTATGCTTATAGTTATGTCCCGTATCTTGACTACCCCCCATATGCTATCTCTCTTATTGACCATTGCCATATACGCCTTACCTCCCCCCCCCTAAGGCCTATCGAAGGCGTAAGGGGGATTCATCCGTTCCAATTACCATAATACTGACAGCGGGATATTGTGTGTTGGGTATCTTTTGTGCCTAGGCCCCAGCTAGGCCCTTTCTAAGGGTCACCACTCCGTCGAAAGAAGACAAGGAAAACCGTGGGTCGCAATCCAGGCTGCTAGGTATTTAGTACTTGCAAACGGCGAGTGACCGCATGCTCCGCGGGCGATCGCCCTGGGGGTTAGGAGGGGCCGTATATTTGCTCATTCGTTCGTTCGCGCTTGTCTGTTCGTTAATGTGAGGTCGTTAATGCTTTCCATTGGGGTTTTTAGGGATGTTATCGAAAACTGCTCATCCATGTTGGATTGTACAGGTGCCCTGGATAGAACAGTGTAGTAGTCGTCGTATTATAGAGGGCCAACAGTAGTGATTTTCGAGATCTCACCATCCAAAAATTTCTCACCACCGCCCTTGACGCCCACAACCACCACCAGGTCCTGTCCGCACGCTGTGCGACGTCTCTGCGTTGGCTCTGGATCTGAACTTCGAAGACCAGGTTCGTAGCCGTCACCACGTACAGGTGCAGAGTCCGATTTCGACGGCCGGTTAGGTATAATTATCTAAAACTATTAGCTATAACTAAAGAAGGACCAAATTAAGTTTATAAGACGCTAGAGAGTGATTAGTTACAAAGAATCTAAGAAGCATAAAGTAAGGATTTGGACTTAGAATAGTACGAAAACCAAGAAGCTATATACGTACCAAAGAGTATTGTAGAAGGGTTTATAAAAGACTTTATAAGGGAATAACTTAAGGACATAACAGAGCTATAGGCTTAGTGTTAAAACTTTAAAAGGAGTATATTATTTAAGGAATCTAGGGACTAGTAAGATAAGTTATAAAAGAATATCTAGATTGCTAAAGAAATAAACTAACAAGGCATAAGTCGTATAGAGGGCTATAACCAGTTAAGATACCAGAAAGACTATAGGAAGTTATATTATAGGACTTTATTATAAAGTTGCTAAAGTTAAAAGATCCTATTACCAGATAATATTACAATGCAATCTTAGTAATAGTAGATAAGTTAACTAAGTGGGGCTACTTTATAGCGTATATAGAAGGAATCTTAGTAGAGAATATAGCTAGAATCTATATTAAAGAAGTGTTTATAAGATATAGAGCACTAATAATGTGACGGCGCTGGAGCGCGTCACCTAGTCAGGGGTTCGCTTAGGACTTGGCATATGCATGTAGACGTGGCCTCACCACCTTCTCTTGCTCCTCAGCTTAATATCTTCGTAATACAGCATTTGTTCAAGCGTCACGTTCGCATTCGTTCAAGCTTCAAGTCAGAGGCATTTGTTCGAGCCGTGAGGCATTTGTTCAAGCCGTCACATTATATTAAGCTCCCCAGTCATACACAGGCTGCGGTATCTCAGGTCTCAGGTTCTCAGGTTCTCAGGTTCTCAGGTACCCCAGGCTCGTGTTTCTTTTTTATTACTTTCTTCCATCAAAATAGATCCGATGCAGGCTATCGCAGATTTACAGGCCCAAGTCGGACAGCTGCAAGCAGAGATCCAGTTTTTACGTTCTTCTATTTTGACCACCCCCTCCCGTCCAAAACCCTCCCTTCCCAATCCAGAAAAGTTCAACGGACAATCTTCTATGTTTAATACGTGGTTACCATCAATTAAGGCAAAGCTACGGGTTAATAGCACAGCTATTGGAGATGCAGTTGCGCAGTTCTACTACATATTCTTAAATCTCAACAGCCATGCACAGGCAATGGTTCTCCCCCAGCTCGGGCAGGCAGAAGAGTCGAATAGATGGGATTACAATACAATTCTTGATCAGTTGGCACGCGTCTACAACAACCCAAATAAAGTTTAAGAGGCGGAAGACAAACTGCTGTCCCTACGGCAAGGTCTCGATTTGGTACCGACCTACATATCAAAATTTGAACGCGTTCTGTACAAGGCACATAGGCAGAATTGGCCAGATACCAACAAGATATCGGTATTCAGGAACGGGCTAAGCTCTACCGTCCGCAGTAGGCTTAATCAACAGCTTAATCTGCCACAAAAGTACCCTAATTTTGTTCGAATTGTTCAACAACTGGCTGGCCAATCGTCTTCTTATTCTACCGCACAACCCTCTAATAACGGTAACCGCAACGGCAACTACCAACGCGGATCGGAGCCTATGGATATCGGTGCTATTGGTATTAACGCGATCGACACCCCTAGTTCTCGATCTACCCCACGATCTACTAGTCCTCAATCGGCCCCACGATCCACTAGCTCCCCCACGGGGCCCCGCGCTCGATCTATATCACCAGCTCGCCGAGCACAATATAGATCAGAAGGACGCTGTGTACGCTGTGGAGCGCATGACCACTGGGTTGAAGATTGTCTATTACAGCCATTCAAGAAACAGGTTGATATAACGGCCCTCCGCGACTACAACCGGGCTCTCCAAATACAGGCTTTTCGCGATATGGCTACCTATAATCAGGAGTTTGAAATAGAATCGGATTTGGATATAGATGCGGAGATTGGTCGGTTACAAAGGGGTGAAATTTAATCTACTTTTTCTTGTATACAAGGTAGACAACACTAGGAGAATAAAGCCTGAGGGCAGGCTTTTTCAAAAGGGGGGGTGATGTGACGGCGCTGGAGCGCGTCACCTAGTCAGGGGTTCGCTTAGGACCACCTTCTCTTGCTCCTCAGCTTAATATCTTCGTAATACAGCGTTTGTTCAAGCGTCACGTTCGCATTCGTTCAAGCTTCGAGTCGGAGGCATTTGTTCGAGCCGTGAGGCATTTGTTCAAGCCGTCACAAATAAAGATTATATCGGACAGAGATCCAATATTCGTAGTAGTATTTTAGGAGGTATTCTTAGCAATATAAGGGGTTAAAGCAGCGACGTTAACTATATACTACCTATAAATGGATAGTTAAACAGAGAGACTAAACTAGACATTAGAGTAGTATCTAAGGCATTATGTTAATTATGCGCAAAATAATTGAGTATTACTATTACCAGTTACACAATTTGCGTATAATGCTATACTATAGAAAGGGATAGGCACGTTACCTTTTAAAGCAAACTACAGATATAAGCTAAGGACATTATTGTTACTATAATAAGCAAAAAAAACGAGTAGTATAGCTAAAGAAAGAATGGAGAACCTAATAAATCTCTATAATTACCTTAAGGAAATAGCGAAACTAGTATAAGCAAGGATAAAAAGGTACTATAATGCTAAGAGATCTAAGGGACCAGATCTTAAGGAGGGAGATAAAGTATGGCTACTATATAAAAACTTTAAAAGCCAATAACTAAGTAAAAAATTGGACCACATTAGACTAGGACTATTTATAATTAAAGCAAAGATCTTAAAAGTTATATATAGACTTAACTTACCAGAGAAAGTAAAGATCTACCCTATACAGTATATTGCAATACTAGAGCCAGTATATAGAGACGTTAAGCCACTAGTCTATAAAGCAGACATATATAGAGGACAAGAGGAGGACAAATAGGAAGTTTTAAAAATTATTAGTTACAAGGACGTTAATAATAAAATGTGGTATAAAGTAAAGTGGATAGACTATAATAAGACTACCTAAAAACTACTAGATAATCTAAAGAACGCTATAGGAAAGGTATAGGGGTATTAAAAGAGAAGGGATTAGGCAGTATTAATAAAGAAAGATTATAAAAAAATAAGTCACCTAAAAGGGACCTAAGAGAAGTAGCTACTAAGGTATTTGGAGTTATTTCCCTCTTAGTTAGAAGAGAATCCGTTCTTTTATTGCTAAGTTCCTAAAGACCTTGTTCTATAAGCTTCTACTCCTTAAAACGCACCTTCTTACAAACCTTCTTAAGACAAAGTAGATAAGTAGACGTAGTAATATGGGCTTTTAGGGCCTTTTATTCCGCGTTATAAGAATATTCTAAATCCGCTAGAGCTTAAGTTAGCTTACCATTAAGTTTTATAGCAGTAAATTAAATGTAAGACCCTATTAGCAATTAACAAGAGTACTTAAAGACCCCTATAAGTAATAGAACGTATATACTTAGTATTAGAAACTAAGCAAACATTGTAAGACAATTAAATATTTGCTTTAGTGCACTCTAAATATAAAGAGGGTTGCTGAGATAAAGAACTTGCTAATATAATATAAACTAATCCCTCTTTCGCATAATAAAAACACAGAGATAGCATTATCTCACTAAGAGACAGTATCGCAGTAATAGTATAGGCATAACATTGCGCTTATAAAGAAGAAGGAGCTTTAGGTATAATAAGTAATAATATTAACTAAATTAACCAAACGGATATCACACCTCTAGTAGATGACTTGGAGATATTAGGAATCTTTAAGGATAAAGATAAAAAGAAGGGAGATAGTGTTACGGACGCTTTAAGTACAATGCTATAACTACTTGAGGAAGAGTTAGAAGAGGCTAGTTAGTTAATAAGGGCACGGTTTATGTAACAGTGCAAGTGTAGGAGAATTGAGTGAGCGACTTGATTCTAAATCTATGGAAATCAGGTGGTATATATACATAAAAGGTGTAGACAATAAGGGGTAATTGATTGAGTTATTTGACCGAGTCAGTAACCGAGTCAGTAAGCGAGTCAATATGCAGGCGAGTCAGATTGGCATTCTGGCGGTGTATAGGTAGTTGGTTACACACACCCCTAGATTTAACGGTGTAGTCAAAGCTATAGACAATAAAATAAAGGTAGAGACTATACCAAAATAGGAAATTTCAGATACAATTTAGGAGTAATAAAGGGATAGGGTAATGTTCAAGAGTCTTTATCAGATAATGCAGTAGCAATTTAATGTTGAATATTCACCAAATTTAGTTGCTTTATCCATGCCTCGTACCTTTAACGGGGTAGAATCTTAGTAAGGCTGTCAGCAGGCATTTTGTCTATAGGGACCTACTATACGTCAATCTTTTTATCTTAGACTTCCTGTCTAAGCCAATGCTAATAGACATCGATATGTCGTAGCTTGGTGTTAAGCTTTAGTGTATCCTGTCTTAGGAGTCGTATAGTCTGCATATTATTGTATAGTAGGGTAAAATCGCGTTCTAAATTAAGACTGATTGCCTTAAAGAAACGCTGCCACCAGATAATCTTAACAGCAGCCGTAGACAGGAAGAGAAGCTCTGCTTTAGTAGTTAAGCGAGTTACTAATCTTTATAGGGTTGCCTTCTAATCAATTAGTCCTCCGAATAGGATAAACAGGTATCCTTAAAAGCTCCGTCTAGTCTCTTTATAGTCCGCAAATGCTGCGTTGGATGCTCCGTAAAAGGTAATATCTTCTCCTTTAGGGTTTCTAAAGTAGACGTATGCTCCAAATACTTCGCCAGAGTATTTAATAGCTGTAGATTTTGTTCCAAGGCAATAGGCAATGGCTTGGTTTAATGCATCGAGGTGCTTTTAATTTAGATTAGTAAGAAATTCTGCTAGCTTTAAATGCGTCTTCGCAATGTTAGGTCTCCTAAATATGGCAAGGTGCGCAAGAGAACTAACCCATTGCTAGTAGGCTAGTGTTCTTTAAGGGTTCGTCTGCTAGTTAGACGGAATCAGTTCTTCAGCAGGAAATAGTAACTTAGGAAATCTTCCTGGTTAAATATTAAATCGACTGGCTATTTTTTTAATATAGGAGTCTTGGCAGAGCCAGAGCTTTCTACTTACCCAATCTCGTTCGATTCAAATTCCTAGGAACCATTATAGGTCTCCTAGTGCACGGATCTCATATTAATATAGAAGTTTAGCTTCAAATTCTTTAAGTCTTTAAAGGTCCTTTTTAGCAAATAGAACGGTGATATCGTCTACGTAAAAGAAGACAATAAGTCGTCCATTGGTATAAAGGCAGTTCGTACCTGGGACAGGCTTCAACCCAAATTTGGCCAGTATATTTATAAGCTCTTTATACTAAAGTAGTGGTAAGACCTTTAGCCCGTATAGCGCCATAAGTAGCTTTAGGATATGTCCATTTTAATTAAAGCCTTCTAGGCAGTAACAGTAGACTGGCTTATCTAGTCTTGCATTCATAAATGCGTTCATAGCGTCATACTATCAAATCTCCAAATTGAATGCGGCTGCTATAGCCATAAGGGCACGGAATATTCGAGCAGCTAGGGTTGCTGCATAGGTCTCTTCCTTAGTAATCTGCAGGTCTCCACGGACGCATAGTCAAGCTTTTAGCTTTTATAGGTAGCCGTCGCTATTAAACTTATATTTAAAGACCCATTTCAGTAGAAGGATCTGCTCGTTATATACTTCTTCTTTTGGTACAGTCTCAAATATCCCTCGGCGTTTTAGGTCATTATATTCTTTTTCTATAGCCTTTTGAAAGCCGGTAGTTAAAGAGTGCTTTCTTAGCTCTTTTAGGTTCCTTGGTTCAGGAGGAAGATTATCTCTATACAGGGAGGATCTAGTTCGGTTAATGTCTTTTACTAGTCCTATAGCAAAGCCAGCGTAGTAACCAAATAGGGTAGGTATATTGGCTAGTACTACTGCGTACGCTTAACGTCGAATTCGTTTAGAACCTTCTAGTAGGACAAGGTCGGCAGAAGGATCGGCCGAGACCTCGTTAGCTCGTGGAGCTATATTTGACGGTTCTGGCGAACCTAGCTGGGTAGAAATTGCTTTAATTATATCCAGGATATCGTCTTAAAGTCCTCCTGGTATAGTATTTGTTTCTGGCAGATCCGGAGATACCGTTCTGCTAGGTGTCGGTAGCTGTTTAATATCCTTTATAGAAAGCTCTACTAAGTTATTTAATGTCGTCGTTTAATCTATATTTGAGGTAGGTCTATATAAGATAGATTTATCCTTAGATTTATCCTTATGGAGAGGTTCTAGTAGACTAATTGCCTAGATGGTGTCTTCTAATGCTTCCCTAAGTAGGTAATCAATGTTTTAACCCTTAGGGTTATAGAACGAGGTCTCGTTAAATATAACGTCTCTAGTTCAAATAACTTTGTAAAGGCTTGGAATCCAGATTTAATAGATATTTGTTAAATTATAGCCAACTAGGTGTCCTATTAATGCATAAGAAGCTAGCTTGTCTCCCTTTCTAACTTGTTTGTTTAGCGTATAGGTCTTGCAACCGTATTCGTGCATATAGGTAAGTAATGGTAGCTTGCCGTAGGCGACCTCGTACGGAGTTTTCCACCCTAGTTATTCATTTGGTGTTTAATTAAGTGCATAGCTAGTAGTAAGGAAGGCTTCTGGTCCTAGAGATGGGGGTAAGGATGCTTCCAGCTATATAGACCTTAATTGTTCCATAAGGGTTCATCCAGATCGTTCTGCTCCACCATTTTATTCTTTGGTGTATAGTGCTTAGCATTTAAAGGTAATGCCTTTGTCTATATACCACGTATCTAGGGTGTCTTCCGTTTGTCTAAATACTTATTTATTATCGCTCTAGAAGAAGACAACGTCTTAGTAGAATCATGTCTTAATTAAGCGGTAAGTCTTGCGAATGGTAGGTAGAACGGTAGCTTTGTCCCTATTCTTAGCGGTATATATAAAGTTAAATTTGGAATACGTGTATTAGAAATGCATAATATATCTATTGCCGTCATACCCTAGTACTCCAAGGTGGATAATATTAAATGCTAGCTGTTCGAATAGTTGAGTGGCTGGAAATTTATATTCTCGTCTTTAAGAGATCTGCTATATGTGCTTTGCTAATAAGCAAACTTCACATTCAATTTTAAGCGGTGCTCGTTCGTTGGTTTCAAATTCGGTCAGCTCTACGCTAATAACGTGCTTAGGAAGCTGCGTAATAGCATTAGGTCCTATATAGCTAAGAATTTTATACTATCTTATAGCTATGGCTCCAATTGGTTTGCGGGCTATACGGCTTGGCTAGTACCTCTTAGAGGTTAAGAATGTTAATTAAGTTAAATCTAGGGTACTTATAGGCTCTCTATATATTAGTGCCTAGTGGCCCCCTAGTCGTTTTGCATAGTAGACTGTTTCGCCAGTTACTAGATGGTATAGCACATTTCATCCTAAGTCAAAATGGATGTCGTTATTAGTAGCTCTTAAGAGTGCTACGATATTTATAAAAAAGGTAGGTACTAGTGCTATATGGGATAGCTTTATTTTTAACTTCCCAGTAGGTGTATTGACAGTAATGGTTACTATTCCGTAAGCTTAAATTTTCACGAAATTTCCGCCAGCAATCAGGTAGTCGTCTTCTACTACTGGGTATAAGAAGGTAAAGTCTTCTTTATTATTGCAGACGTGGGTATCTATACCAGGGTCAAGTATCTAGGTGTTCTGGAGTTTAAAAGGAATTTAACCAGTACTAAACACGGCAGCATGGCTAGTTGGTTTAGTAGAAGGTAGGGTTTTAGAATTAAAATTAATTATAGATTCTATATTCTAATTGTTCTCCTTTGCTTTCTATTCTCTTTTTTAGATTTGGTTGACGATACGTTTAATCTAAGGTGTAGATAAAATAGCTTTATCTACTTTCTTCTAGATATCTGCCCTTGGTCTCCATCCTTAAGGGCGCTTATGCTTAGCAATATAATAGCAGTTGTTAAACCAATATACGATGCCGCATATGCATTCCTTGTTCTATCTCGAATTTGAATTTAAATTGCTATTAGAATTGGAATTACCGTTAGAGTCTAAATTAGAATTGTTTTAAAGGGTTACAAATGCAGAGTTATTAGCAGTCGAGGTAGACGATGCTTGCTATATATAGTAGTGCTCCTTAAATTCCTCAATAAGGTTAATAATGGATGGGGCTTTTTTGTCTTTTCTTTTTTTTCTAATTAGGTCTACTTCCAGTACTCCTACAAAACTAGAAGAGATGGCTTTAATAGCTTATACAAAATTATAGTGGGGCCTAAATCCCTGTACGTCTAAAAGCTCCAATTCCTCTACCAGCTTATAGACGCTCCTCCAGTTATTTAACCATTTTTTAATACTCTGCTTTTTGTTGTAGGCTTTAAGAGCCGTGTATTAATTTAGGACGTCGCGCTTTTGACCTAAGGTGGTAGGGGCGAGTACAGTCTTTAACTCTTAAAGGCGTTTGTATACTGTTCCGAGGTCTTTAATAAAAGGGAGGTAGGCTACTAACGTTATGCGGACAATATAATTGCTGATATTATTTATGGCTTACTCTTGCTTCTGGTGCACGTGGAGATCGTCCTTATATTCCGCGTATAGTTGATTATAGGCAATGAGTTGGTTTGGATCTAGCTTGGCTATTAATATAGCAGTAGGAAGCACGTCTCTTAGTATAGGCCGATTTGGAGGTTCTAGCTTCGGAAGCTTGTCTTTCTTCTTTAATAGGTCGATATACTGCCATACATTATTTGTTTTAGCAGTATCTTAAATAATAAAGAATCATTACATCCAATTAAATGGCTTTTTAAGGATAAGGTTGAATTTTGAATAAGGTCCGTCTGTATTAGTTGTCATTTTTAGAATTTAATAGGTCAAGCAGGGTCCTAGGTTAGCGTCTTGGCGAAACCTTATTTTAACGTTTTTTAATTCGTCAGTTCGTTTGTCTGTTAGGTACGTTCGTCGGTTAGGTGCGACCATCCGTTCGTTTAGTAGGTGAAGAAGCTCAAGACACTTGCAAAGGTAGTAGAAGTAGTGACTTCGTAAATAAGGTAGTAGATTGATTAGTTTAGCAGGTAGTGCAATCCGGACTCATAACTATAACAGTGCAAGTGTGGGAGAATTAAGTGAGCGATTTAATTCTAAATCTATAGAAATCAGGTGGTATATATACATAAAAGGTGTAGACAATAAGGGGTAATTGATTGAGTTATTTGACCGAGTCAGTGACCGAGTCGGTGAGCGAGTCAATATGCAGGCGAGTCAGATTGGCATTCTGGCGGTGTATGGGTAGTCGGTTACAGTTTAGGATAGATCTAGTAGAACTATGTAACGAGGAATAGTAACTAAGATTATATAATGTTATACGCAGTATACGCAGTATATAAACAGAATATATGTATATTATATATACTACGTACCTTACGTATAAGAAGGATTTCTTAAGAGTATAGATGTGTATTTAAGGACCTATAGTCTCTACCTAGATAGTTCCTTTCTTTGTAGTAAATCTTAGAATATAAAAGGAGTTAATTTATTGGGCAACCACTCCACCAGTTATTATTACGTAGTTAACTTCTTGTTTACCTATATACCTAGCCTATTAGCGAGTTTAACGTGGTATTTCCTATAAGGCTTCGTTATACTAGAGATATATATTCTTTATAAAGAGTGTTATATTTACGGCCTAATAAATAGTAGGATATAATATTTTAATAAAGACCCTTTTCTATATCTAAGGTAGCGCCAATTATACAGTAGCTATATCCCTAAGATTACACTAATATAAAACCTAGGCAATCTATTCTATAAGTAGAATAATATCTATCCCTAGGAAGCAAAAGACCCTAGGAAGTAAAAGGCTCCTTACTAAAATTAATTTCTACTTTCTATATCTTATTTTGAATACCTATAACTATAGTAATAAATAGCTTAAAATATCTGTTTCTATTTAAGTTGCTTATAAATTCCTATATCTATATTATAAATCTATAATATAGGTTAATATTCTTATAAGTTTCGAGTATACTAAATTAACCGCGCTATAATAAGGTGGAACGGTCCTCTAATAGGATTTAACTTAGTATATTTAATACAGGCTTAAAAGAAGAACTATCTTTTAGGCTACTGCTAGTTATATACCCCTTAATTACTACGCGCACACCTCCTAATTAATATACGTATACCCCCTACTAAATAGGCTTAGATTCTTCCTCTTTAGGTTAGAATATTGTATATATTTAACTTGTTTATACCTAAATTACGAAAATAATACCACGCGCCTATACCTAAATTAATACCTTATATATACATACGTTTCCTTATATCTACCATGGCTCTTAACCCACCTCTATTAAGGCTATATAATTGCATAAACTTTACTTTTAATAATATTAACAAGCTTGCTAAAGATAGGGCTATATGGTATTATAGGTGGCGAAAATAGTAGTAGAAGTTAAGATGCCTCTATAGATGGCTTACTAAGTATTAGTGGTAATATTTTATAGGCTTATAGCGGTTATAGGGCCTTACTATTTTAGCACAACTTTATTAAAGGGTCCTTTAGTGTATTCTAGCTTTGATTTAAACTCTATAAGTTATACTATAGTTAAAATTAAAACTTAATTCTAGTGGTATAGTTATAGAAGTTGCATTTTAAAAGTGTAGTTTTTATAATATAGATATATATAAGTTAAATATATATAATATTATTATTATTCATTGCTTAATGTCCGATTTGGATCCCTGTTGGGCCTACGCGGACTACTCCTTATATACATATAGGGAGAAAACTCTATTTGAGAAAACCCTGTGATCCGTCTCCCCGCCTTTTGGGGCTCGCTTATAAGTCGCCTGCGAGTTACTAGTGGTGCTCTACTACCTTACTTTTTAACCTCCTTGGGAACTACTGCTGCTGTAATAAACCTACGGACGCGCTAGTATTATACACTGTACTCTACTCCTATAGAGTTATTAGGGGGCGCCTATTACTCGCCCCTTTGCCTTTTATTGCTATTTCCTTTATAACCCGGAACTGGTCTAGTATATTTTAGCTAATAAGCCACCGGGTAGCCGCCTTAAGGCCTTTCTATATTAAGAGCAGTGTATTATAGTTTTCTATACTAGCTACTGAGAGCATTGCTTCTTGGCCAGTGCGTAAGGGGCATAACAGTATTATATGTTTTGGTGTCTATTTTAGCTAGCTATATTTGCACCTTAGGCTACCTACTAAGATACCTACCTAGTAAAGCTAATCTTTTAGTCCTATTATTCCTGTCCTTAAGAGTGTTGCCATTATATTTTCTGCCTTTGTTAGGCCCTCTTAGAGCCCTTAGGTATTTACCCCCCATAATATTACCTATACTATAGCTTAGGTTCCCCTTGCCTAAGTCTACCTCTATACCTTTAACTCCTATTTATCTCTCTAGCGTCGGTCCAACTAGTATTGTGTTGCGGTAGATGGTTTTCTAGTACTCTTTTATGCTCTACTTTGGCTTCTTTCTCTCCCTTGCTATTGTCTTTACTGGCCTCTTACGTATCTCCCTTCCTCCTCTATATAGGCCTGGGCCCTAGCGCCGTATTATTCTTCTTCTACTTTCTCTACCTATTTTCCTAATATATCTTCCCTACTTTAGGGTTATTGGTTTCTTCTCCTATAGGGCACCCTAGGGTCCCTCTATAGTTTGTTTAGGCGTGTCTTAATATACTTTATAACGTTAGAGTTGCGTTCCTTTTACACCCTTTATATTACATCGGCTTTAATATATAGTTATAGGGGGGGAATATTAGCTTCCTTCTTAAGCAGTGCTATAGCCGTTTGCTTATACCCGCCTATTATACTTTTAAGGCAGGCTGTTTGGACCTTTTAGAGTGGTTTAAGGAGTAATTTAGGGGGGCCTTTTTTGGTTTCTCTAGTGGCCTAAATGCTAGATCTATACGTCATGGTTAGCTGGACAACTGCTGTATATAGTAGGCGTGACCTCTGGAAGTATGGACCCTATATAGAATTAATGATCCTGGATATGGCAATATACTATACTTGGCCCTTATGGGCCGCTTGCGCCGTATGTGCGCTCTACTGGAGCTTGCTGTCTATCTATACTCTTAATACCCTTAGGCCTTGAACCAGTTGACCCCCAAAGCCTTGGATATGGATTGTATGCTAAAGATCTGCAGATTAGTTACGTTTTCTTATAAAATGGATTAGCTGGTATTTCTCTAGTAAGAATTGGACTCCATGTCGTCTTACCCATTCTATATAGGTGTTATAGGCTTTCTCTAGTGTCCTACAGTTCTCTGCGGCTGTTAGCCCATATATAATTAGGTTTATGTTATTGATAAAGCCTATCCCCTAGGTCGCCCCTTCCTTAAAGGTGTTAAGCAGGTTGCTTATAAAGAAGAGGAAGAGTATAGGCGATAGAGGTGATCCTTGTAGTATTCCTATTACGACTGTGATAGGGGGGCTTTGGTATCTGTTAAAGACTAGTAATGTTTCTTTCCGGCCTATAAATCCTTGAATAAATTGAATAATCCATTCTAGGCAGGTAGTTATATAGTAGAGTTTGACATGCCTGCTTATCTAGGCCTCTACCCTAGTTTTCTAGTATTTAGTCCTAGTTACCTAGGCCTAAAGGCCTAGGGGGCTTTCTATAAGCAGTTGGCTGCTACTACTAATTAACGGGGGGTTTTACTATTCTTTTGGATATCTTATAATGGGGTTAACCTAAGTACTAGACCGCCCCCTAGCGGTCTATATAAGAATCTCCTCCTAGAGTTGGTATGCTTTTGCATGGCTTAGGAGCCTTCTATAGCCTTTAGTTTTACGCCTTTCTTTATTATTTTCGCTGGTATGGGTATAAGCTGCTGCTTCTAGGGGTCGCAACTCCCTTCTTATATGCCTACTAGCGTAATCCTACAAGGGCGTTGTAGCTGTATCCTGTAATATGGAAGCCTTGGGTACCTTCTATAGTTAAGGCCTAGACTAAAAGCCTCCCCTACCTAAGTAATTCCTATTTGCTTCTTAAGTATACCTTACTGGCGTACCGCCCTAGAGGCGAACGGTTCTGTTTATTAGTATATTAATACGCGCATCCGTTTTCTTAAGCCACGTAGTAGTCTCTCTGGCTAGGATGTGATCCTGCCTGCCTACTAGGTGCATTAAGGGTTAGGGCCTAGCTAAGGGGTGAGGTCCTTAGAGCTAGCAGTAGCTACTACGTACTACGCCCTGTGGGAGGCTAGTAGTAATATAGGGGCGCAACACCCTATACTGCTGCCAGTTCCCGTTTTGCGTTGCCTATAAGAGTCTCCTTATAATAGGCCGACCGTGTCTTGCAGGAGAGGGGCTGTAGAGATACTAGGTCCTATACCAGACAACTTGCTCTCCCCTCTCCTACTAACTAAGCTTGTGTCCCCCCCTTTTATAAGCTGGCCTGTGTCTCTAACTGTTAAGTCCTTGTCTAACTGGCCTGTGTTTCCCCTATAGCCTCCCCTATATGTATGTATTAGGTTGCGAGTACTATGCCTATTAAGACCCTCCTATAAGTTGCCTTATGCATATACGTATTAGGTTGCGTGTACTATACCTATTAAAACCCTCCTATGAGTCGCCTGTAAGTCGACTGTGGGTTAACTGTGAGTTAACTATAAGTTAAACGCCATGGGGCTGTCGAAGCTGGCCTGTGTTTCCGCTGCCTAGAGCTTTGCCCGTGTTTCCACCTTATTGAGCCGTCTGGTCGCCGTCGCGTCGCCGTCGCGTCGCTGTCGCTGTACCAGGTCGCGCGCACCACGCCTATTAAGACCCTCTTCTAAGTTACCTGAGTGTACCGGATACCAGATAGGCCCTTATAGAGGGGCCTTAATGAGTTCTCTAGGCAGGGCCTTAACAAGCTCTTTGCGGTAGCCTTAGGGCCTTAATAAGTTTTGTACAAAGTATCTGCAACGCGTTAACCTTAACAAGTTCTTATAAAAGGAGGATCCCTACGCCCTTATTGCGCACACTTTGCGATCTCAGAGCTAGTGCAAGCCCAAGGGTGTCCTGTTATACGCCTAGGACGCGTCCACGTTAACTGGCTGGATAAGGCCAGTTTCGGGCCTGGCTGCAAGCCAGGTAGTTATATATCGGGCGGAATATATATAATATTCTAACATTGTTGGTCACACAGGGTGACTCACCAATAACGACTACTCGAGTAGGTTATAGTGATGTTGGTTAATAGCTTCTTCTATTAGAATGAGGAAGGGCGAGGAGCTTAAGACTCCTTGCTACGCTAGTGCTACGGCGTTATGTGACGGCCGCTTGCCTAATTCCCGATACTAGCAGCTCTTCTTTTGTGGTTGCCATTTATATATAAATACTGCTTGACTAGCGTAACAAATATCAATCCTCCTTACTTACTATTGCTACTGTAATATAAGTCTCGCTGTCCTAAAATTTGCCTTTTAGCACGTGGTGCTTTCTTACTTGGAGTTGCGGGTGGATATTATATTAGGGCCGCTAAGGCGCTAATTATAAGCGAGCTAATAGCGATTTTCTATGCCGGGCATGGAAAATCCTAATTGGCTGCTTTTAAATTGCTATATCTCCTACTCCCTTTTAACCCAACCTTTAACTCGTATATATAGAGTATTTGTGTTAACAAACGTCTCTAGTGCCTTGTTTAGGTTTGCCTTTGTTATTACATCTACTGGGTTGTCTTGGCCATTAATCTACTAGATCTTAAAGAGTTCTTAACGCTTATAGGATTGCTAAAGTGCTATAATATTAATTATAAAACGCTTCTCCTTTGTGGTATTAAGCTTAACTAAACACTTATAGAGGGAATATAAGTCGGTGCATATAATTATAGGGATAACGGAGAGTTTGAGTTAATCTATAATTATCTTTAGGGTAGTTCCAATTATAATTGCTATATTAACTCTACTAACCATTTTATATATCTCTAATGCTAGAACGCTTTAGGTAATACGCTTACTCTTAGTTAAGCTCTAATAGATAAGATTGCTGTAGATTATAAAGTCATTCTCTCTAGTAGATTTATTTGCGATAATAATCTTATATCCTAGCTAGGAGCTAAAATCTTTATTATTTATAAATAATCTATTAACAAATACAAAGAGCTTAGTGGTAGGAAGATTAATAGGCATATAGAGTAGTCCCTAATTAAGATAGTTTATTTGCTAGGAAAGATGCTTATTTAGGGCAAGGACGTTATCCTTAGTTAGTTCCTAGTGTTAAGCGGCAATAAAGAGATTAAATAAAGCCTTAGGTTAACAGATAGAAGCAACATAAGCTCTATAAGCGCGTTGCTCCACGTATCCTTGCTTTAGAGAATTAACGTTAATAATGTCAATCTTCTTACCTTGATCTTTCTGGCGTAAAGCAATAGAATCCTTGTTTAGGGAGAGAATGCATCTATTAAAAAGTAATAGTGTTGTTAAATTAAGCTTTTCCTTTAGCTTTACTATAAGATTTGCCTTTACTAGCTTATCTTCTTTAAGAGCTGAGAATTGGTCATCTCCTAAGATAATTATATTATCGGTTTATATACTAACAATTCTGAATAGAGTTCCCATAGTTATAATAAGGAAGTAGGGATTAAATATAAAAGTAATTATTAAGAGCTTCTCTTTATAGTGCTTACTATAAGTAGCCCACCAATAAGTTCCTGCCTCTGCGATTCAATATAATGGCTTAAGTACAACCATAATTGTATCTTTAGGATATTAGTAGCGAATTTGCTCTAGAAGGTATACTAGTATTAAGCGCTAAAGGCGCGCCTCTAATTGGGTATAGGCCTAAGTAATATCTCTTAAATAAACCGCTATTCTATTCTTTATTAAGGAGGGAGCTAGCGTAATAATAACTTACTAACTAGCTTGTTAAATTATAGGGGATTATATAAAAATTACTTCCTTGCTATTATTATTATAACCTTAAATAACCAGTCTTAACTTCTTAAATAGGGTGTTAGTAGCTTTGCCCTTAATCTTATTAACCATTTTTAACTTAAAGATGTGAACTCCATTAAACTTAGTAGGGTTATACTTCTTAAATTTAAAAACTCCTCCTATAATAAGACCGTCAATCTCCTGCTTATTAGATACTTAAAAAGGAGCTCCTAGAGTTATAATACAGCCTTCCTTTTAAAGCTATTTTGCGAGCTTAAAGTTAGCCTTCTCTTTAGCTGTTATAAAGGCTATTAATAACTCGTCTCTACTCTTAATAGCAGTAATAAATTGCTCTTCGAAATTAACAAGGTATTAGCAATTTTGTAATCCCTTTAGGTAACCTTTACCGCGTTATAGTTGCGGCACATCTACTATAATTGTATTAGGATTATAGTCACCTTCTAGAGTATATTAATTATAGTTCTTTTCTAGGGTATCCTCTAGGGCATCCTATAAAGGCTTAGAACTGTTGTTTTTATAGTAGGGCTTAATAACAGTTAAGCGGAATTAAGTGGGTCTATAGGGTATTTAAAGAGTGCAAGTCTAACTATTAATTGCAATGAGTTTATATAGGCCTAACCATCCTCCCTTTTTACGCCATACGTGTACCTTAGATTGAAGTGGCAGATTAAGCGTAGTTAAGGTATTTAGGCTATTTCTTATTCCTAGTGCGTTATTGACCTGGCGTATAACGTAGAGACATCGCACCTCTTTTATTACTTTGCAAATAGCCTCCGCTCGTTATATAACGGATAGGGATAGTGGAGAATTGTTAGTTATTTAAGGGTAGGCGCTAAAGACTAGTAATATAGGTATAAGCCCATTTAGGCCAGCGGAATTATTAACAGCCTTAACAGCTATCTATAAGATAAGCTCTTCGCTAGCGCCCTCTAGTTCCGAAGAAATAATCTTATATACTCATTATAATAGTGTGTAATATTATTCTACTTTTCTAATACTATTGTGTGCCTTAATAGGGACTTCCTTAACCTTAATTTCTATTGCCTTTGCCTATTGCCAAAACTCTATAAATGAGAAGTTCCTTCCTATATTATAAATAACTCAATTAGGGGGTCCTAGGTAGATATCAATCTAGCATAATTAAAGAGTATCCTATACGTTTCTAGCTGATATATCCTTTAGGAAACATGCAGCTTAAAAGAAGGTTAAAAGGTTAATAACTTAGAGTACTAGCTTGCCGCTAAGATATATAATGTTAATAATAATATAGAAGTTAAAGTTGTAGTTATCTTTAAGGGTGAACCTGAATCGGCCAGGGGACTTCTGGTTTATTTAGCAGTAATAGCAGTACTTTATAAGATGCTTAATCGTCTTAGCCTTGACTTTATAACCTGCTCGCTAAAGAACCCTAAGTAATCTATAAACTAATGGGTAACTGAAGCAATGGTATAGTTAACGTAACTCTAACTTAGTTAAATGGCTTTAAGCAACGCTCCTTTCTGGCTATTAAAGGAGCAACTAAGGGTAACCCTACTTACGTATAACGGGCACCCAATTCTCTCCCTAAATAAGCATATTCTTAAGGTTATTAAGCTTGACGCCTAACTTATTTATATCTTGGATGCAGAATAGAAACGGGGTGTTTGTGGGAATAATATAGAAAGTAATATATCTTAACGGAGTTTGGACCTTAATTATGCCAAGGGAGATTGTAGTACCCTTACTAAAGCGAATTGTATATTGGCCTACCATTAATTAGTTGATCTAAACAGAGCTATTAAGCTACTAAAGAGCTTAAACTTAAGGTTCTCCTACTATAGATACTCCTGCGGCTCTAGTATTTGGTATAATACTATAGAAGATATTTGCTAAGTATCTGTTATTAAAGGAGAACGCGGAACTTTCTTTTAGCTTATTAAAGATATCTAACTTTGTAACAGAATAGAGCGTAGATTAGTTGTTAAGGATAGCAACGGTTTATGTGCTATTTACCTCACCATACTTAATAAAGTATTGGTTGGGAGAGTAGTCCTCAATTTCCATATCCATAAGGAGCTGTTTAGCCTTATTAACCTTACCCTTAAGATCTTCTTTGCCTTTATATTGAACCAGGAAGCTTTAGAAGTAGGCTATAGTAACCTTATAATTTCTAACATTTTATATACTCTAGCGAAACTTATTATATGCCTCCTTTTATCTGTTAAGAGGGTGCCTAGTTAACTAGCAATTTGGCTTCTTATAAATATAGCATTTCTTCTATTAATTGTTTTAAGATAAACCTCCATAAGGACCTCTATAATTACTTTATAGTTAATGTTAATTGTACCCTTTACTATATCCCCTACCCTAGCCACCATATGTTTAATTAGTCTAGTTATAATCATATTAGTTAGTTGGGTCGATTAAAGTAGGTTAAGGTTAGGCATTAAATTGCTATACTTTTTAAGAGCGTAGAGTGGTGCTAATAGAGGATCTTAATTAAGCATATACTCCTTTATAAGTATTTGTAGGATTAAAGAGGGCAAGGTTGCATTCTTTAACACCTTAGTATACGCTAATAACTTAATTATATAGGCTGAAGTCCTTTTAATATAATTTGGATAAACCACACTAAATTATCTAAAGTTGATTAAAGAGCTTTTAAAGACAGTTAAGTTAAGAGGCATCTAGGTTTATAGCAATAATTCTTAGAAAGGTAGTCTCTCTCTACTCTAATATATACTGCTACTTATTCTCTTCTGTTTTGAAGTGGCATCTTATCTTATATATTATTCGGTTGAAATTATATCCTTTTCCTGCCAAACAATTATAATAGAAGGTACTAGTGCGGCCCTTAAGCATAACGGAATAAGTGTTATAATATTAGTTAGGTTCCAGTCCAACCTTCTAGTAACAGTTGTAGAAGATACGCAGCTTTAAATTAAGGATATTATACAGTTCCCCACTAAACCTCTTCTCCTAGTCCGAATAGAGTTTTATAAGCTCTGTAAGCATTTTTAAGGTGCCTCTAAGCGGTATTAGGCTACGTTAAAATTGCATTAGAGATTAAGGTGGGGATTACTTTATAGGCTGCAGTAGAGATACAGAGCTTAATAGAACACAGCATAGTACCTAATCTTCCTATGGTAGAGTTCAAAGGTTATTAAATTGCGAAGCAAGGGGGTCTTGCGCTTGCTCTTAAGGGGCAGTAGTTAAAGTTGCAGGTTAAATTAGTAGGAGTAATAGGTATAGCACGTAAGAACTTATACCTAGAGTAATAGAATTAGAACATGTCTCTATTAGTATATTATTTAGATTCTATTATAAGTTGAGCTTCTTTATATTATATAGTTGGTGCTTAATCTCTTATGGAGTCCATTTATGCTCTTCTTTTGCGTTAATAACTTGCTCCTAAATATTGTCTCTAATAGTATCTCCATCTATAGGGACAAATACTCTGTTCTCCTAAAGGAAGTTACAGAAGTTTTATACAATATTCTTCTTTATAAGGGCCTATGTTTCCTTTGTCTATCCAATAAAGTCCTCCTTCATGCAATACCATAGCACAGTATCGTTGTATTCGCTGTCTGTGTATTGTGCTATGCAGTATAGTAAGAATCCGTTCAGGTCCTATTGCTTGGCGTTTATAGGGTCAATATCTTTATCCCATATCTCTGGGTTAATGTCGTTCTCATACTTCTTTGGGTAGGTTAACGCCATAATAGGAGTAGAATTGACGGGGTGTCGTACGTTAAAGGTAGGTAGGATTTTCGGCTTTATAGGATCTCGTAGGTTTGCTGTTAAAAGGTAGGCAATTTAAGGCGTAGTTAACGCGTTTTAGACGTTGACTTGGGACCCTAGGTTTAGTAACACTTCTAACCTAAAGTACTCGACCAAATCTTCATAAACGCGATTGTTCTATGTAATAGACGCAACTTGGTATCTCCTAGTACTCAGTAACACTTCTGTTACTGGTTTTCCGCAAGCCTAAGGTAGTATAGTATCGCCGGGAACCCCTACATAAGACTATCTCTTCTATCGATAACCTAGCTGCTCTGTAGTTGACTGTGTGTTTAACCACTGATTAGTATTGGTTACATAGGGTGACTCACCAATAATAACTACTCGAGTAGGTTATAGTGATATTGGTTAATAGCTTCTTCTATTGGAATAAGAAAGGGCGAGGAGCTTAAGACTCCTCGCCACGCTAGTGCCGCGGCGTCACGTGACGGCCGCTTGCCTAATTCCCGACAAACATAAAGAAGAAGAATCTAAGCCTATTTAGTAGGGGGTATACGCGTAGTAATTAGGGGGTATACAACTAGCAGCGGCCATCTTTTATTAAAAAATGTCCAATTTAAGTCTATTATGGTTTTGCGGAGAATTAATATCGCGGGATATTGGTTTATTAAGTAGGGTTCCTAAGTAGAGATTGTATTAAAAGGCTTAAAATGGTTTAACGCAGGGAATAAATTAACTATTAATATCCACCCTTACTAAATAAAAGACCCTAGTAAATAAAAGGTTCTCTAATATTTTTATTATGTTACTACTTGTCTAAACCTCAACTAATAGGACTTAAAATTTGTTTATAGGTAGCTAAGATATCTTTACAATTCTAGACTATCTATAAGATTTAAATTTAGGAACGTTGCCCTATAATATAGAATTAAAATCATGCCTTTCTTAACTACTCTTAAGAGTATCTACTATTAAGAAGCCGAACAACGCTAAATAGAGCTAAGTTTAATATTATTTATACAAATAGTATAGAAGAGCCTCTTACTACTATAAATTGTCTAATCTAAATAGTTTATAGAGCTACGAAGAATTTATACTATAAGAAGCCAATTTAATTAAACAGCGATTCCCTATGCTAATTATATTAAATAACCCTAATAAGGTTAGGAAAGATTAGAGAGCAATAGAGCATTATCTTTATAGTAAGCTACGACTAGATTAATACGATCGTTCCATTTTATAACTTACATTAAGCACCTATTCTTCCTTATAGTTAAATAAGCCATACTTATTAGTCCTGCCTTAATGCCTTAAGCGAAGGCCTAGGGATTATATTAGATAAGCTAGGTATTAATCTAGATACTTTCTAAGTCGCGTGGTCTTACATAATTAACTAAGTTAGTTATTAGTTGTTAACTTAGCATACTTAGACTAAGAAACCGATAAATATCCACTACGCGGATTATTGAATATTCGCAAGCTAACCTATTTAATAGATCCATCTGTTTCTTAGTCTAGGCCACTTTAGCAAGCTTTTAGAAGCTAAGCCGCTCTATTTATATAAGGCAAACTATTAACTTTAATAAAATTAATATAAGCAACCGCCACGTCTATTATCCTATAAATACCTATATTAGAATCGCCTTAATCAGCTCTTTAATTAATGGATTTTTTAAAACTAACTACTAACTATAGGTATATCTAAAAGGCGTTAAAGGAACCCCTTATTATGGCTCTGCAGTGGCTCTACTATAGCTCTACTATTGCCTATATATAGTCGCCTACATAATTGTCTATACAAACGGCTTTACATTATCTCTACAGACGGCTTTGTAACGGCTCTATAATAACTCTACAATAGCTTTATAAATAGCTCTATAACAGCTCTACAGACGACTTTATAAACAGCTCTATATAGCTCTACAACGGCTTTATAAATGGCTCTATAACGGCTCTATAAACGGTCTACTTATCTAGCAGAGCTAGTTTTCTTAAGCTTTTAATAATAAACTGCCCTCTTATTAACTAATACTACTAGAGGCAGGAAAGGCTTAAATATATTATAATTAATAGATCTTAATAGGTTTTAGTAGATATAGTAGATAGAGAATAGGTAGTTAGGGTTAAGTTATTAGTACGGATATAGCTAATTATACACTTTAGCAATCCACATTACAGCTATTTTAAAATTAATATTATAAATAGGAAGGTAGGAAGACTTCTTATATAGACCATTTAATTTACTAGAGCTTAGTGTGTAGTTAATAGATTTTTTAAGCTACTTAAACTCGTTATAATAAAAAGAAGTAAATATCTATAATATTAGCTATATAGATATAGCGATGTGCGTTACAAACGTCTACTAAAGTGTCTTAGACTATAATGGGACAGATAGCCTAAACTAATTTAGTACTATTAGGTCGGATTTATCCAGCCTCCCATTATAGTCCAAGTATGCTAAGATAATATTAGTTAATCGTCTTAATAAGATAATATCTTAGGAGTTAGAAACAGTAATATATAGGAGATATTAGGGGCTTAGGAGTATAGGAGTTCGTGTATTTAACTCGGCCTAGAGCTAAGAGTCTATTAAGCAGTCTAGTCAATTTGGGTTTATGCCCTATTGCGTTATAGTGTCTTAGGATAATATGAATTCCAATTAGGCCGTTTATTGCACTAATGTGTATAGCTTTCTCCTAAGCTGGGGTATAGCTAAGTGTAGTCTAGAAAAAGTTACACATGGTTGCTAATAGGGGTCGGCAAAAGTTAAGCGTGGTTACTGATAGAGCCACCAGAAAAAGGTTAGTGGTACTTAACTTTTACCCATACAGAACTCGCATTAGTAACCATAATTTACCATATGTATTAAATATGCGGTATATATGCTAAGTATATACGCATATATAACTATAAGATACCTATATTAGGCGGCTTACTAGTAGATATATATGCTAGGTATATGCTAAGTATATATAGATAATAAAGTATACCCTACCATTTTAGAATAGTAAGTATATATATATACCTATAATAATATATCGCAGTAGTTAAATATCTTTTTAGTAAGTATATATAATATATTAGTGGCGTATATGCTTAGCATATGCTTAGCATATACTATAATATAGTTTACCTTATAAAATATAAAAGTGATGCTTTTGTCAGATAATTCAGATAGAGCTGCTCATTGATGAAATGGGTTGATTGATTGATGATCTTGACTTGATCGTTGATTGATGTCTCTTGTCTTGGGGCCCTAGGGCTGCGAGCTACGAAGAGATTTTACAGTGCACGTGACTCGTGCACGTGACCCACGCTTTTAGAAAATACAGATTATCTGACAGCTTTAAAGGGTAGTATAAATAATGGCCACCACTAGTTACACACCCCCTAATTACTGCTCGCACACCCCCTAATTGATATGCGCACACCCCCCACCAAACAGGCTTAGATCCTTCCTCTTCACGTTAGAACGTCACGTGTGTTTGACTTGTATGCATCTACATCGCGAAAATCAAACTTTTAAAATGCTACTTCTATGACTATACCACAATTAAGTCTTAATTTCAACTATTGTATAACTTGTAAAGTTTAAATTAAAGCCGGAATATGCCAAAGGACCCCTCAGCAAAGTTGTGTTGAAAGGGCAAAGCCCTACGACCGCTGTAAGCCTGTGAAATATTGCCGCCAATATTTGGCAAGCCATCTGCAGAGGCATCTTGACTTCCACCACAATTCTCACCACCTATAATACCACCTATAATACTACCTACTTGCTCCTAAGTCGATTGAGTGGATTGCGCAGTAATCTGTAAGGCAGTACTTGAACTGATTTGGCTGCTACTGCCTCTGCTTGAGGCCTGCGTACTACCTCTGCGCCAACGCCCGCGCCTACACCCGCCCGCGCCCATGCGCCCACGCGCCCACGCCAACGATTGTCAGTTTTTGAGCGGAATTTTCACACTTCATAGCCCTGCCCTTTGGCGAACTCGTTGATATCATCAAGGGCAAAATTTGCGTAATCGTACATCTTTAATGGAGGTGGGTTGAAAGCCATGGTAGATATAGGGAAAAGTATGCAAATGCGAGGTGTTGATTTAGGTATAGGCGCACGACAGTTGCGCGGACACGTGACGTTCTAACGTGAAGAGGAAGGATCTAAGCCTGTTTGGTGGGGGGTGTGCGCATATTAATTAGGGGGTGTGCGGGCAGTAATTAGGGGGTGTGTAACTAGTGGTGGCCTAAATAATTTATAAGGTAGCAATGTCTCTTTAAGGTAAAGATAAAAGTAATAGAGTATAGAGTAAGTATATGCTTAACATATCCAAAGTATGTGCAATATATATGCAATATATTTATTATATTTAGTAGGAAGTATATACTACATATATGCTAAGCATATACCCTACATATACCCCACATATATAACTTATAATATTTTTTATTTATTAAATACTTTAAATTCTAAAATAAAATAAAACCTGTATATGCGCTGCATATGCACAAACTTAGCGTGGTTCAAAGTTGATCGTGATTCGAAAGCTAGTTCGCAAGTTTGGACCACGTTGAACTTTCGGACCACACCGAGCTTTTTCCGGACCACGCCGAGCTGTGAGCCCCTCCCAAGCCCAGACTTGATCATACTCCGTTTCACCAACTTCTCCCCAGGAACAACACAATGTCCTCCCAAGAATCCAGCCCTAAGGAGGCAAACCTAGAAATCTCTTACACCCGCCTATCCCCCTCGCCAGACCCCAATGGCAAGGGCCCATCCCATGCCCATTGTCTTCCTCCATGGCCTTTCAACCTGCCACATGGAATTCTCCCGCACCACCCCTTTCCTCTCCAAGGACTACGATCTCATCCTCGTCGATCTACCAGGGCACTCGGGGTCGAGGGACATCCTCCCCTTTACCCTCGACAACGCCATCAACGCGCTCTCCCATCTCGTCTCGACCAAAGTCGCGGGCGGTAAGGCGCACGTCGTCGGCCTGTCGCTCGGCGGTATCGTAGCGCTGGAGTTTGCGCGACGGTGTCCGGAGCTGGTGCTCAGCCTGTTCTGCACCGGGTGCGCGCCGCTGAGCGGGTACAGGAAATGGTTCATCTCGCGCCCGCGCCTGATGGGCGGGATCGAGATCCTGTCGGGCAAGCTCACTACCGAGTGGATGTTCTGGTCTTATATCGGCGTGGAACCGTTTCCGAGGCTCAGGGAGGAGATGCGAAGGAACCATTCCATGGAGCTGCTGAGCCCGGGGTACGGCGCGTGTACTGAGGTGACCATGGAGAGCGTTGCTGAGATCCGGGGCGTGAGGATCGCTATCGTGGCGGGCGGGAAGAAGGATAGTGTTGAGCAGACGAGGGAAACAGGGAAGGTGCTCGCGAACACGAATCCGGAGTGCAAGGCATTCGTGGTGAGGGACGCAGTTCACTTGTGGGACTTGCAACTCCCAGAACTGTTCGCCCAAGGCGTAAGGGCCTGGGTCGAGGGAAGTGAGATGCCAAAGGAATTCGAACTGCTAAAATGACAGGTGAGAATCTATAAACGGAAAAGGAAAGGAAAAGGGAATAGGAGTGTTGTGTTGACTGTGTCGACTTTCCTCGCTACCTAAGTATTATGTACACGCAACCAGCTCTTCGTACAAACTCCCCAAGACCATTTGCCGCTCAAAGGCAGACCACAACTCGCATCCAAGACAAGCTAACGCCATGCTTCTGTGCTCCAAGAAAATGCCAGATGCGAAAAAAAGAGCGCCGACCAATGCGTTGCGCACTAAGATGGTCCATCGCTGGCCGCTCTGCGCTGCGAAAGAAGAATAACCCTAAACCCACCGGTGCCATCTCGGCACGGCATCAGGAAGTGTGTGTATACATGGAAGCGAACAACTTTTCATCGTACATCTTCTCAGACCATGCCCCACCTACCTTTCAGTCCTTCCAACCACCTGCTGTACAGCGCATCCGCCATACCGCCTTGCTGCTCCATTCCGGGCGGCACGTGGCCCGGCAGCCTTTTCTCATCCACCATTTGCTTTTCTTGCATCTTCACCAGATCCGTCTCGACCATCGCGCTTTGTCGGCGACGGTGGCTCTTAGGTGCGGATTGTTCTGCGCAAGAACGAACCGCTGCTGCGACGGCTCGGTGTGTTGATCGCGGAGACGTCGATGTGCGAGACCGACTGCGATTGCCTGTGACGTGGTGTCGTTGGAACCGATGGCACAGCGAATGAGGGCTTTGCTGGTGAGGGCTGGATACCAGCCGCTGAAGGCTTTGTGGGCGAAGCTTTATTTACTGACCTCTATCTTGCGCTAGTCCATCTGCGATCTTTCCATACAACCCGGGCTTGGCAGCGCCCTTGATCATCCAGTCTTCCGCGATGTAAAATCTCCGTGGGGTTACAAACAGACCCGGATCGAATATTTTTCCGCATGAAATGGCTCTTCCTTATAGTCCGCATGAATAAGAGAAATTTGACTCTATTTGGGCGTTGCTTAGCTTTCTCGAGGCAGGCCTTATGAAGCATATTCAAAAATGGGCAACATTTGAACTGGTATTGCTGGGCAACGGCATGGATTTAGGCATTTATACGTGACTCTACGAAACCAGATATCTTTAGCTACATCAGTCTGCCTTCTTAGGCCTAAAGAGTGGAATATGGAGAATTGCGATTGGTTTTGGTGAGGAAGCTTTCTTTTGCTAGGGTCTTTCGTTTGCTAGGAACAGACGTTAGGCCAATGTTTATATAAGTTATACGTTTTCCAACTAACTTACCTCTTGAGAGCATGCTGAATACTTGACGGCGGTTGTTACATGGCAGTCTAGAACCTTCTTTGCTGCTGACGAAGCTTTCCTAATTGGACGGCCCAAGCCAGCCTGCCTGTTCCAGCTTGGGTTATAAGAAAGAATTACGGATTAATATTTTAGCAGTTAAAAGACGGCGATAAGCCAAGGCTTTATACATTAAATCCTATACTAAAAGGTTTTATAAAACCATATTAAGAACACTAAATTATCTATAATACTTGCGATTAATTGCAGACTGGCATAAAGGCTTAAAAGTAGAGTTATATAAAAATCCTTAGGTTAGCCTAGGTAGTTAGTAGCATGCTTCTAATAGGCTTCTAATAGGTCTTCTAGCAATCCTCGCGTCTTTTCTCTATTTATATTTTTTCTTTATTAAGGTTTTTAGGAGTTTAAAGCAGGGGTTAGATAGATAGATAATATATAACGGCATGCTAATATCTCTTTAAACCCCTTTCGGGACGAGCCCTTATAATCTCCCTCTACTATAAGGTAATAGCAATTGGGGGCCAACTATCCCTTAACACGTCAATTCGGGTCCTCAGGTTATCGATAAGGAGTAGCCAATTAGATCACATAAATTCGGTGCCCGTACTCAGGAATACAAAGCTTTTGATTTTATAATAAATTGATATATAAGCTTATTCTTTGGAGTTGAGTCGCTCAATATGAGGCCCCCAGCAGTCGTCCTTCCTGCAGAATGGTATTTTGCATATACTGCAGCCAAAATGAGTCCTTGGAGGACGCTGCCGCCTCTCCCATTCCTTACTATCGCGAGGCTTCCTTGTAGTATTGGGTGAAAGATCTGATAGAGCCTTTTGACGCCCAATATTCTGCACCTAAGTACACCTGCCGGCCTCTATGTAAGCTAAGCAATAAACCTCCTTTGTAAACAGCTTAATCAGCTTATACTGCGCTGTAGGGACCCATATTATATCCTTTATAGAACGTCGAGATGGGTGTTCGGGTGCTGGGTGCTTTCGCTTCCGAATCAAACGCTCGAATAAGGCTGTGCGGAGGTTGATTTGGAATTGTTTATGGCCTTCTTAACAGCTCGCGCGGCAATCAGTGGGAGTATAAGAGGACAGTAGAAAGCAATTGCCAATTACTGTATTAAGAAGGAAGTGCCATAGAGGCTTCCAAGTTTGCCTATGGGTCCTCTGCGTTGTAAAGTATGAGCGCAATTGATCAGCAATATCAACGCCGCACATATAGTGATTGTACCAGAATATGAAGGTAGGAATAGGCAACATCTTCTCCACATTATCGCCAAAGACCTTCCTAGTCTGTCTGGCGCCACTAGCAGTAAGGGGAGGACGTTTTTGCAAGGTAACTTTGGTTTGGCGACCTGGTGATGTATGACGTTATTAGATTTTAAGCCTTAGAGTTAAATTGTAAAACTTACCGTTATTAACACTACTTATAAAAAGCACTACATTAGCGTCCTTCCAGGCGAACTCCATTACCTAACCGTTCTTAGAGACCGCCCCATAGAGTTCTCCCCATGGTATTTGGGCTGCGTGGGTCAATTTTAGCTCAGCGAGCGCTCGACTGATTTGCTCGGCAGGCACCTTCTTCTTTCCTAATATAGATGAAGCCTCCTAAATATCGCCTTCTAGGTCCCCCTGTTCCTCCCGCACTGTTTTAGTCGTTCGAACGGTTCCTGCGCCTCTAATACCAAGGTCTCGTAGTTTTGTAAGGAGCTTGACGCTTGTAAACAGATTATCAAGCCATACAACGTGCTTTTTAGGTGGGTAGAGGCGTTCCTCTGTTTCGTCTTTTTGGAGGAGGAAATCAAGGACTACTGCCTGCGTCTTTAAAAAGCCTTCCTTATTAACAAAGGATTCATCCAAATCAACCAGGCCCTTCCCATCACCTTTAGCGTGCCACATAAAGTCTAATATATAGCCCTCATTCGCTAAAACCCATATTTTAAAGCCTTCTGGTGTAGGTTTAGATGGAATATTGACGATTTCAAAGGCACGGCCCATAAAGCGCTGGATCGTTTCATCGACGGCAAGGTGGGTTCCGGGGGAGTAGAGCCTTCTGCAAGTAAGCCGAATATGCTCACTAAGCTCATCGATTCGGGTGAACGTCGTTTTAGGTGTTTTATCAGACTTTGGCCATAGTGGTGAGGCTCAAAAGTGGCAATCAAGCTGCTGAAATCAAACAACTCCCATATACTTTTTGACGATATGCTCGGTACCATGCGAGTTTAAATCCTTCCAGTAGTCTTCAATGGCTGATTCTATGGTGATTCCCATATAAATAAGCACACCAAAGTACGCGTAGAGTTCCTGCCTACATATTGGCTGCCATGCGCGTAGGTGTGCCGTTTCCTCATCTGGTGGATAGAGCTCCGCGTGCTTGTTCGTCCACTCTACAAGCTTATCCATAATCTCATCCGTAAAGAAGAGGCTAAATAGCCTAAAAGGATCATGTGTATCGACGTTTGGAGGCAGGTTTGGTGAGCCATGGTTGTCCCAATTGTCAATATGGAGAGGTTTGAATTCGGGCAGCGGCCAGGGCTTAGGAGGTGCTGTTTTCGCCGTCTTGTTTGGGGGGACCTTATATTGAGTCTTCTGAACAAGGTCTACGTCAATTCTAGCACGATTAGAAGGCATAGTGGTGGTGTAATTGATGATTGAATTCTATATAGATACACGCGTTGTTTTGAGAACGATGTTCCGCACGGACCACTTATCCTGAGGACCCTGACGTGTTAAGGGATAAGAAGGGGGGGCAATATAAGGGATATTATTGCGGTCACTTTGGGTTGCCCTTAGGACAACCCCCGGATACCCCTTAGACGTCTATTGGTTACGTGCTAGAGGCACGTGCCCGTAGTATATAGTCTCCACAATCCCAGAGGCCTTACCTCCTTAAGGATTTATCTCTCTTACCAATCTATCCTATTCCACAATCGTGTCCTTATAGCCCCCTATCTACAAAGTCCCCTTATACTTAGTAACCAATATATATACGTTTATATCGAACGGACAATTAGAATAAAAACTCTGTCTATTAAAGAGGGCTCTGGAAGCCCTCTATATACATAAAATAGGTGGCAATAGAATAACGACTACGTCTTTATTTAGTCGGTAATTAATAATGGAAGTAAGTAATGAGATATTCGATAAGACATTTAATAAGACATACGAGGTAAGTAGCGGTGTAGTAAGACATAGGGTTCTAGTCTTAAAGACAGTAGTAAGATGGTAGTAAGGAAGTCCGATTCAGTTCGACAGTTTATCATACCTCTATCAGCATCACCTAATAGTTACAATTAGCTAAAACAAGCTCACAAATATGCTGAAGAAGCGGGTGTGTAATCGGTCTAAGACCTTTAGTAGATACAGACAGTTATCATCCTGATCTGGCCGTCCAATTAGTTTCCTAACCCAATTGAAAGAAGGAAGCTCAACACATACAAGCCGCTAAACATCTTTCCTAAAAACACCATTTCCTCCATGAACTGCATGCATCACTATGACTTTCAAATGCTATTGAACAGGACAAGCTAGCATATTCTTAATGCCTCGCGACTTTTCTTCAAGTGCAGCTTCCATCTTTTTAACTTGCCCCGAGTTGGTTTCTATCTCATCTCTGAGTTTCTGAATCTCTGCCTTGAAGGCTTCCGCTTCTTCTTCGCCTTTCTTCATCTTCTTTTCAAGGGATATTCTATCTTCTTTCTCTATTTTCATCATTGCTTCAAGAGCTTCTCTTTCCTTTGTCATGGCAGCTTCCAGGGCTTCTCGTTCTTTTCTGGACTTCTCGAGTTCCTCTTTCGCCTTTTTCATAATCGTTTGGGATTCTTCAAGTTCTTTCTGTACTTTGTTGATTTTCTCCTGAGTTTCCTCTAATTTCTTTGCATAGAAAAGCATAAGGACTTGACCGGCTGACGTGTCCGCAATAACTCCATGTGCCTTGAATAACTCCCTCTGAAAGTTCAAAACTGCTGGCGTCTTCTCCAGCAGATGTGTTATCACTTTGAGGGCACTAGCATTTCCCCTTGGGAAATGCCTCTGGAAAGTAGCACCCTGTCGCAGGAGTTCGCCCCAATATTCGTCCACGTTTCGTAGGTTATTTTCACGATTTTCACCTTCCTTCTGCGCAATATTGTCCCACATGGTTGTTACCAAGACGATATTACCGTAGTAATCGGGTCCACACAGCTTCTTTAAGAGGCGCAAGCATCTAATAGAGGAGCCCTGCATTCTATTATCTGTGATTCTTTGGACATAGATAACTCCTGTAAGGTAAATCTTCTGTGTATATGCCGCCCGCAAGTAATCACTTATTGTCTCGAGGATATCTGCATCGGAACGACCACTGTCGTCAAAGCCAGGAGTGTCGATCAATTTAACGGTTCGATCACCGATCGTGGTTTCAATTACCTCAACATGCTGGGTACCTATGACAGACTGTTAGTAGGATAACAATATGACACGTTGTATTCAATTCGCAAGAATGGGGGTTACGCACAGGACTCTAGAAAATGCCCAACTTTCAAGTCTTTTCTTCTAGTAGCATCCCGGATGAAGCTAGTTTTCCCTGTTCCCGTTTGGCCCATGAGAGCAATATAAATATCTGGAGAAGGCTCCGGAGGTGAAGGTGGAGATGGCTGCATACCATCGGCGACGCCATCTGTTGTCGAGCTGGATTTCTGGTTTCCCACCGCTGCATCTTCTGCTTGCGATGAATTGGACTCCGCTAAAGAAGCCGGGGGACCTTTACCTATCGTTTTGCTTTCCAGTGAGTCACTCTTGGGACTCTCTGCAAGTTTTTGGGATGGTATTATTGGTAGTTTTCGTTCTGTGGTTTTCGCTGCTGTAGGATTCGGCTTGGGACCCGCAGTGGGGTTTTCCAGGATCTCGGAAGAGGCCTTGTCTTTTGTGCCATTTTCAATTGGCGCTGATTCGGCAGGGTCCGCAGGGGCCATCACGGTCTCGGAGAACGTTGAAGGAAGATGTACGCTGGATGGACAGTTTTGAGAGGTTTAGAGAATCATGTTAACTAAGACAATGAGGACGTCTGGTCGATGTGTGATCCCAGCTTCCGATCTCAGCTGGGTTCAGCCTGGGACCTTGCTTAATGGAGCAAGAGGCTTACAAACAAACCGCACATTGGTATCGCGACGCAGTATGCTGAATGATGCTATGTCCATGACTCGAAATGTTCCCCATATTGCGCCCGGTGAACATTTGGTGAGAATGATTGGCGCACGTTGCCAATGATAAGGACGGCACGAACTTACCGCAGTGACTTTACCGTTCATAGGCTAGGCGTGCATATGAAATGACAGCTCTCAGCCCGATGCACGTGGGATACTGCTGGGCCAGACTACAGGAGGCATTCCGAGTCCCTGCCCTCTCCAGGCGACGCACTATTACGATACATATCAGCACTTTGACGCCGCCGCCAGAAAACAATCCCCTTGCTTTTTTTGCTACCCCTCGCGAAGAATTTGAGCCTCATTGCGCCACATCTTCCTCAAAATCCTAACTGTGAAACGAAAAGGTGTCTAGCAGAATAGGCCCTTTCGCTATCATGATCAGCGGCATCGTGTAAGCTGACGCTTCTACTATTAGCCCTTTTTCCTGTGGTGCTAAATGAAGTGCAAAGGCAGTGGTTAACGGTTCTGATTAGGCCAAAACGTCGACAGTCGTTAATAGCAGTGATGGGCATCACGGGTGTAGGGAAGACCTATTTCATATCCAAGGCCACAGGACAAGACTTGGCTTTAGGAAACTCATTGGAGTCATGTTAGGATGCACCCTGCCATACATCGTTCACATTTAAACAGCATCTACGCTCATGTATCATGGCTAATCATGTTCTCGCTCTAGCCACTACAAAAATTCAACAATATGAAATCCGCTCTGAAGACAGGAATATAATCCTGCTCGACACCCCGGGGTTTGATGACGGGCAGAGGCAGGACATTGATATACTTGAGGAATTTGTTAGGTATCTTAATCGGCTCTCTGCAGATGGTCTCAGTTTAGCGGGTATCATATACCTTCACCGTATTACCGATAATCGGATGCTAGGCTCCGCCCAGAGAAACATTCGCTTACTCGATGCGATGTGTGGTGATGACTTCCTAAAACATGTAATCCTTGTTACAACGATGTGGGATTGCACCGAGAGAAGTATCGCCTTTGCTCGGGAAGATACCCTGAGGAACAATTACTGGAAGCCATTGATAGAGAAGAAAGCAACAACAGAGCGTTTTGGAGACGAAAAGACTCAGGCAAGGGAGATAATTCGCAAGTTGCTGAAACATCCGCCCTCGGACGGGATTACGCTGGATGTCCTGCGCGAAAGTCACAACCAGACGTCTGTTTCAGATACCAAGGCTGGTCGTGTTCTGCTGGAAGATAAATTCAAAAAATTACAAGAATTTGATCGTGAGCTAAATAGCCTACGAGAAACACAAGAGGAAATGCAGAAAACAATTCGGGAAACAGATCAGTCAGAGATCAACCTGATTCGAAGGGAGATCGCGGAATTAGAAACAGAGAGAAATAGATTATGGTCGATCCTAGAAAAATATAATAGTGACGCACCACATAGCACATCATTGGAGCAGGAAGAAAACGCCAGGATTTCATCTGCGGAAGCTCAAATACGGCCAATGAGCCCTAACCAACGAGGTCTGTCAGGCTACGTCAGTGGTGGTGCCTCATTCCACGAGTTTTCGAATAAGCCATCTACTCCGCGTCCGCCTCGGTCTCCCTTTGAAGGATCCCGTATTCCGTCACAAAGACAAGGCTCCCAGAGTAGGCCAACAACGAATTCATTTGAGCCTGACGGAACTTCCTCACCGGCTCGTTTTCACCAAGCCACAGCTTCTGAAGATAATGCCAGGGAGCAATCATCCACCCCCGACCACCCCCTACCTGGAAAACCGTTCAAATACACAAGGTCGGCCTGGAATCCGGAGTACCGTTGTTGGTCATATAATACTTATCATCGTGGTAAGTGGACATGTCAACAGTAGCTGCATGTTACGAGTAAAAATGCTCACTTAATATAGGACAGTGGGTATCAGGATGGTGCTCCAGTGGCCCCCAACAGCAGAGCTCGCCACCAAACTGGCGATATCATGATCCTATACGAGGTGACAGTCAGAACCCTCCATTTACGGATACGTCTGTATATGAGGGAACGTGGCAATATACCTTTGGTAAGCTAATCCTAATTGCATAACTAATGTTAAATTCTCGCTAAAGAATGAAGACGGCCACAACTGGAATAATATATAGTGTACGTTAGTACTCACAAAGCCGTAATAAGAGATGGCTTAATTATAGTAAGAACATTACTATAATCAGATAAGATGAAATATAAAGCTTGTTTTTATAGTTTCCGTCATCAGAATATCATAGGCAATATTTTCTGCTATTAACATGATCTTGAACCAACACGCCTCCAGGAGTTCTGAAATGGTACGTAAGCTTCAGCAATATTCTTTATAGGCAGGTCATTTAAAAGCATCTTTGTAGCTTATTCGAGGTCTAAATACAACGGCCTTCCACCACGCCATTAGGGTGTTCCTAAGGATCATGCAAGCCTCTCTTAGGGCCTTTCACCTTCCTCAGAGCGCCACTGCATATACACTAGTCAAGGTAAGGACTAGTTATAGTACTCCGCTAATTTTTTCTTATCTAAAAGATGAGAACTCGTGGTATTTATGATACTTCAACTGTCCTTGAGGAATAGCTTAGTTAATGGTGTAAAGGGTCCCAACGATAATTCTATCCATTGGCTCTTAACGATATATTCATTCATAAGCAGTGATAATGATTGAATATATATAGGGAACTTAAAGCCTTGTGGTGTAGTATTAATCGTACGCCGCCTATTTAAATATATGGCAAGCAATAGGAAGGGGGGGGTAGAGGACTCTGAAACAATGTTGACTACAGCAAATCGCTACAACACCATGCCAAGACTGATATAGCCCCTATATGCAATATCGTGATTATTCATTCATTCATCATTTGGGACCCCTGATGGTGTATCATTATCCCAACGGAGTATTTATACCCGACATACTGGGCGGACCAAATACGTCATCGTGTCCGTGTGTGCGTTTATTTCAGTTAGAACTATTTCAGGACATGTCTCACGATACTTGCGATGCGATTGACTCTAAGTTCACCGGGTATAGACGGCAATGAGTTGGTTAAAATTATAAGATTATAAGACCTAAAGATAAGACTCCTTCGTGATCTGCTGAGTTCGCTAATTCTAAAGCTGTCTACCCCCTGGATCTTGTCCCCTCCTGCTAGTGCCTGCACAACTGTCTTGTTCTCATTTTAAGCTGTGTCACAAAGCCAGCCTGCCCAGACGAGTCTGGAAATTGAAAGTAACTTTACGGGTTAATGAAGACTAGGAAACTGCTGCTGCGTCCCTAACTACGGACGCATTGTATAAAATGATTTGTCCAATTAATTAGATACATCACTGTCTGTTTGATAAGATCTGCATGCACAAGTTACACAAGTCGCACCTTTATACTAATTTCGCTCTGAGAGCCATTCTCCATTTAACTCATACTGCAGATTTGGCGTCGCTTTTCACTAGCAGCCTTGCTACACTTTCATAGCCTTCCAAAATAGCAAGTTGGACTGCTGTGCATCCGTTCTCATCGATGGCCTCGATATCGATGTCGGAGCCTAAAAGTTGCTGGACAATCGTGGTATAGCCTCGCATACTTGCTTCATGCAACGCAGTCTTCTTGTTGTTAGATTTTATCGTGGGGTTAGCCCCTTTCCCGAGAAGTAAATACGTTACTTCTTCATGTCCTCTTGTTGTAGCTAGATAGAGCGCAGTGCATCCATTTTTGTCTATCGAGTCAATTTTGGCATTGGCTTCTAGTAGCTGCAGTACTATTGCCGTATTACCTCTTTCTGCTGCACGGTGTAGCGCTGTCTTTCCAGAGCCGTCGTTGGCCTCGATATTGGCGCCGTGGTCAAGTAATATTCGCAACAAATTCTCGTTCTCTCTCTCCACTGCCCAGTGCACCGTGCTACATCTACCAGACTTTGCCTCAATATCGGCACCGTTTTCTAAGAGGATTCGAACAATGCTCTCGTGCCCTTTTTCGGCTGCCCTTCCGAGCGCTACCCATTCATGGCTATCTTTCGCGTGTACGTTGGCACCAGCCTCCAATAGGTGGCGCACTATTTGCTCTCGGCCCCTCTCAGTAGCAAGGTGAAGAGCTGTACAACCGAATTCGTCCTGTGCTTCGGAGGAGATGCCTATCTCCAAGAGCAACATAACCACACCCTTTTTGCCTTCTTCAGCGGCAAAATGGAGAGCTGTCCATCCGGCCTGATCCTTAGCGTTGAGCTCAGCGCCTTTTTTTAATAATATTCGAACTATAGTCTCGTGCCCTTCCTTCGCTGCTTGGTGCAAGGCGGTTCGGCCGTCTTCATCCTTGGCGTTAATAATCTTCTTGCTGGACCCTTTGTCCAGGAGCAACTCGACTATCTCTTTCTCTCCTCTGCTAGACGCCACGTGCAATGCTGTCGTTCCGGCATGATCTTTTGCCATGGTATTACCACCTCTTTCTAATAAGAGCTTGACAACTTTGTACTGACCATATTCACTGGCAACTCTTAAACCATTGTTCAGAACAACACCAACCGCCTCCCCCCGGGCCATACTTGATGTCAATGAAAGATCCACTAAATCGCAGAAACCCCAGATACAGCCAACGAAAAAGGTGGATGGTGACCAACTTAATGATAACTTCAATTTTGCTCTGAGTGAATCATCCCAAGCCATTGATTTCAGATAGGGCGTTGCTAAGCGTTTCCATTCCTTGAATGATTGGCCTTCATCAAGGTTATTCAAGACAAATCGATTGAATAACCGCCCAAGAACACCCTGACTGAGACAGCTACCACTTGCTTGGCAATGAGAAGCCCAGTGCAATGTTGCATATTGGCTGAAGATATCATTCGCCTGGGCCACAGCGGCCTTAGCATTGTCACGATCTAATGGAATGGCCACCCAGAGGGCAAGGCATCGTTCAGCAGCAATTGAATGCGCAGTCTCGGAGGAAAATCCGGCGCGGGTTTCCAAGTAGTCGCGGATGGTAACATGCGCAAACCGAAAGACATCCATAACTTCATCGAGGATAACGAAATCACAGCACATATACAAAGCTTCTTCCTTTGAAACACGCGTAAAGTTACCTTCGGAGTCTACACTGACAGCTGCAAGAAGCTCCTCAGTAGAAAGTTGCCTTTGTGCACATAGGAGCCATTTCAAGATTCGGTCTCTGATCGGTCCACTCTTGGGTCCCAGTTGGGTTGATGACTGTAGGTAGATTTCTGAGTAAATATCAGCCAGACCTTTGGGCAGCTTCTCAAGTTCATCCATTATGTCTTCCAAAATCATTCTCCGACTTCGGAAGTTTTGAAGCTGAAAGTTAACCCAACAGAACCTGAAACGCAGAGTTTAGCAATATTCGGGACTTCCATTAAAGGACAAGTAGCTACCCACATTCCCTTAGCACCCTCTATCAACCTATCGATCAATAGCTGCCTCAGCTCTTCGGAAACAGCTCCCCTAAGGATTTCTTTCTTTCGGATACATTCCTCAACTTGATGGTGAACAAACCGCTCGATATCGACAGCATTGTCTTCTTCCCCAATACGCACTTGTAGCGAGTCATTGAGTTGGAAAAGAACATCCCCATCATCTCTACTGGACACCAGTATCTTTACAGGTGTTGCCGATTCTTTAGATATATCTTTTAATGCTCTCAGAAATGTAGACCGTGTGTCCACATTGCATTCGTCAAGTGCATCGATGATGATGGTGACTGACGAGTATGTATTAATTACATCGATGATGAGCTTTGACGTTTCATCCAAAGTTAGCTTCCTTGGCCCGAATCCTTGATCTTGTATATCTATGTACGCTTTCTGAACTAACTCGTGGATAGGGAAGATAGGGTCCGAACAAGATAGTTGTCGTAGGATACTTCGAAGTATCTCCTCTGGGTTTCCTCTTTCGGGCTCTGCAGTGTTACGTACACAGTAAAAGTACGCCACATACTCAGAATCCCGGTTTATTGTTGACTGCAAGTGATTAATTACAAGTGACCTACTAGGATTAGACTCATAGCTTGGTGGTGACCCTAGTTTAAGAAGGGGGAAGGATTCATACACAAGTTTTGTCTTGCCAGATCCAGCTAATCAGAATTGTCAGTCACTATGCAGCTAGAGAAGGTATCACGTCTGGTGATATTTACGAATTCCACGTAGCCACAGAAATTTTCCTGTGCCGGATTTTTCCCAATTATCATATTCGCTTTTCTGGAATAACCACAATCCAGAGTCCTTCAAGCTATTCTGATGGAGTATAATATCGTGGTGTTTTGCATACGGAATAGTCGACAGCCACATCAGGACATCTCTTTGGCTTGGAGCTGGAGAAAGAATACTCAGTTAGATACTCAAAGTAAATATTTGATTAGTGTAATACTGGTGTGGTCATTGTGCAAATCCGATACTTTGCATTTCATCTCAACAATCGATACTCTCAGCTCGGCTAACAGGCTTTTCAAATTGCTGTAGTTCGAAGATTGTCCTGAGAGGGTTAACTTTAAGTCTTGCGACAAATATCGGCCGGAAATCTTACTCGAAGCAAGGGTGCCCAGCTTTTTGGCCATGGCTTCTTGACCTGGAAGGAGAATTTCGTCAGATTAGAGCTCCAAGTGCTCCTACGAGGAAATATACTTTCCGCGTCAGCAAGCTTTGCGAAGCGCTCGACCTCTGACTCTTGCTGTATAATGTTGAGTAGAAGAGGTTCAAATTTCTCTGCGCTGTTCTTGATAGTATCCACCAGGCGAGCTACGGTGATTCTGTTAACTAGTTGCATAACATCAACGTTTAGTTGAGATATACTTGCTGTTCCTTTCTTATAAAACTTTATAGCCTTTGAAAGGTATTTAAAAATCCTTAGGTACAGTTCGACCAAAGCCCGTTCTAAGCCATCATATGATTTTAGTTCCGGGTTCAAGTAAAGATCCTCGAAAATCGCGTAACGGCTGATGAGGTTGCTGATGCGCTCCATGCCTTCGACAACAGCGCTAAATGTTTGATGGTCGGTCAAAATTACCTGAAAGTCCATCAGCACCGGCTGGCTAAATTTAGACTAGGAACCTTGTGCGCAACTTGCAGAATCAACTTAACTCCCGCCCAGGGGAGTGCTGCGTGTCCTGGGTCGTACTGCACCGCAGAGTCAATGATTTTGATGAACTTCCCCACCCAAGTAACTATCTGGTCAAATTTATCCCGCAATACGATTGGCGTCTTGTTGGTCCTTTTAATCGTCCATCTCCCGGCTTCGCTTTGTGTTCTAGTGTCTATAGCCACCTGCTGCAACTCAACCAAAAGGGCTCGAATATTCAAATCGCTCCTGCAATTCGAATTAACGCGTTCAATCTCCTGCACACTCAGTTCTTTTATTGCAATTTCCCACAAATTTTTGCCCGATCTAGGTTAAAGCGTCAATTTGATTTTCGTAAAGCGTTGCTTGGTATCACTAACGGAGCTGCCATAATGCTTTTCTGAACCCAGCGGGTCTGAATGTTAGACAAATGGCTTTCCGACTTTTCTACACACTGAATTGCACGATAGGAGTTTGCCCTTGAGTGTTCAACACAATGCGTTTTGTCCTGTCTCTTTGAAAGAAAATCGGTGCTACCAAAGCATAGAGTACTCTCGAGCTGTAGACATGGTTTCGCTTTCTTATCAATCTCGCTGACTATTTTTGATTATCTTAGTAAGCGACTCAGACAGCGCCTGGCGCGTCTGAGGGCCTATGGTGCGAGTTTTGGCGAGGCTCGACTTAAATTTTCGCAATTTAATATAAGAGACCCTTTCTTATATATATTTAACCACTTAATAACATTAATTTAATATAATAAGTTAATGAAGTAGGTCATATGTAGCTAGCAAGAATATCTCTATTAACTTCTATTAGGTTCTTAGCTACCTTTCAGCCAGGCAGGTATCACGATAGATGACATAAGCTAGCTGATAGGTTTCAGCCAGGCAGGTATCAAGACAAATGACGTTAGCTGACTGGTAGGTAGAGACACAGAATTGAATGAGTGATCTGTTTTATTCAAGGTGGCTCTAAGAGCCCTAATATACATAAGAGAATTGAC
>Ga0307507_10001055_pt1 | contig 61162 bp, 15 predicted proteins | sample 7_EM_MG_FD_207223 | JGI IMG/M metagenome (GOLD analysis project Ga0307507, IMG submission 207223) | Populus trichocarpa ectomycorrhiza microbial communities from riparian zone in the Pacific Northwest, United States - 7_EM | ecosystem: Host-associated > Plants > Roots > Unclassified | place...
TTGCTAGGCAGTAGGAATTAGGTCTTGAAAGTTGGAAAATCGATAGTTTTTGATGGTAAGATGGGTATGCGTAAGTTTGGAAGTGCGGCGCCACCTTTTAGTAAGGTTGCATGTGCGGTGAAGGTTGGATTACCCTACATCTAATTTTAAGTATTCTCTCTATAAGCTATAAGATTTCCACCTAGTCTACCTAAACCTCCCTAGACTACCACGTAAATTAAATAGCTGGATTAAATACTGAGAAGAGGGGTTATATAACTATAATAATTTAGATAATAATAAAGAACTTGGACAAAGCCTAAGGGCAGGCTTTTTTAGGAAAAGGGGGGGGGGGTAATATAATAGTGCAAGAGCGCGTTACCTGCCAAATTCTACTATATTCTGCTACCTATTATATTATCGTATACTATCTGGTACTGCTTCTTACTATTAGCTTACCTACTATTGGCTTGTCTACTACTAGCGACTTGGCGGCTCGCGCTACCTATTTGTTTACACTAACCCTCGCAACCCCCTTTCCTTCTCCTTAGCTTAGTATCTTGTATAGTAGCAATCTATAAGCTTCGGTTTAGAAGCATTTATATAAGTCCATTATAAAAGGTTAAGGATTAAGCGATTATAGAACTAAGGAGTAAAGGCTAAACTAAGGATCTTAATAGCAGAAGACGTTTAGGCGGACTCTATAGTAAGATAAATAGTTTAAAAAATAGGCGTATATAAATTGCGGGAAATAAGGTTATTTGGCTAAAAACTATAAAGATAGTTAGAGTTACTATACGATAAAGGATATAAAGTTATTAGAGTATAATAATATAGATATAAGTATATTATATAGGACTAAGGAGCGTTTAATTAAACACTTTATATTTTGTTATAATAACGTATACGAAATTTATAGGGACGCTAAGTATAGCGTAAGCTACTAGCTATAGGAGCTAAAGTTATAAAAACTTAAGGGAACTAATAAACCATTATACCAGTTAGATATTAAAGATAATAATTTTAAGCCTAGAGAGATATTTAGCAGCGATAAGGTAATAAAGGCGACTTACTAGGGGCGTATAAATCTTAAATATATAACAGAAGTATAGACTAAGACCACTATAGAGCAAGGTTTAATAGTGGAAATTATAACTCTACTAGATATAATATCTATTACTTTGTAAAATAGAAGGAGATAAAACTAAAACGGTCTAAGTAAGCAAATAACTGCTAGTGCTAACTTACTACTTAATAAAGGTAGGAGTTCTCCCACCTTTATATACGGTCCTACTTAATATATACCAAAATCAAATATTGCCAAGCCTCAATTTAAGGCTGTAGAATTATATATCATTGATAAAATCGTCTAGATTTTTAATATAGTAATCTATTAAGTTTCTTTATTTAAATAAGCTACTATATAAGATTTTCCGACCGTAGGAAGTCGTTAAATTTAGTGTTAAGCGTAAGTAGCCCTGGGTATTGGAGGTCGGGGTTAAGCTTGGCGTAACCTTAGTTTACACACAACCCTCTAAAGGTCCGCGATATATCGTCCAAATATTACCCCCCCCCTTAGTGGTGGCCCCTACTTTTCGGACACGTTTTTGAGTAGGTTAGTACTAGGTTAGTATAGAGGTCCTTGTCGCGCGCCTTTGACCTTATCGTCGCCTTAACAATCCATTTTTTAACCCTCTTTCTATTCTCGTGCCTATACTAGCTCCTAGCTTACGCGGGGCTTCTAATTTTATATAGAACGGCCTACTATAATTCTAATTCTATAATATAGAGCTCTATTCTCCTCCTCCTCCTTTAATATTTACGCATTTGGTAGCTTAATTTACCTATACCCGCGCCGCACTTACGTGTCTTCCCCTTAACCTCTTACGGAAATAGAGCCTTTTAAAAATCTTCTTACCCTATAGTCTACTTTATAGTTAAAGGAAGCCCCCCTAGCCTTCTCCTCCTTTTTCTATAGCCTTTAGAATAAATTTAAGGCCCAGATAGCGCGGTTATAGGATATTTATAAGGCCTAGCGCTTAAAGAATACTGTAAGGGTATATAAGCCAAAGTATAAAGAGTGGGAATACTAATATATAAGACTAAAAGGTAATAGAGACGGCGCCTAGGTAATAGAAGATAAGCTTTACCTATTTTTAGAGTAGTAAGTTATTAACTAAGAATTATAGGCTGCTAGTTATTAAAAATAAAAGTTAAAATAGAAAAAGATATATGTCACAGAGTGAGTATAAGTGACGATAATATGTAGCAAAATAGATATTATTAAGCTACGTATATAAACTGTATAATAATATCAAGACGTTGCGTAAGGAAAGAAGGTAAGGAAACGGGAGGAAAGGGGTATATATCGTTAACTTGGTTGCTTAGTTAATATATGCACGGGGCGGAATAGGCTTTGGGTTATAGTCCTAGTGGAACATAGTGGAATATAGTGGAATACAGTAGAGGACAACAAATTGCCGTAGATTGCCGTTACGTAATAGCAAATTACCTCAGATTGCCGTTATGTGCCTTAATTAACTGAGTTGTTAATATAGAGGTTAAGACGATAGAAACAGGTAAATGTATATAAGGTATTACGGAGGTATCCTATAATAGTACCCCCCCTTTAAACTCAAGCTTCTGTAAGATGGGGCTATAGTAGTTCTAGGTGGAGTTTATAAAAGTTTTCTATAGCTTATATAAGTCCTATAGAGTCAATAGGTTCCCATAAGGGCTCAGTAAAGCCTCTATATTTTATAAGGTACATATACTGGCGTTTCCGCTTATTATACTTAATATTATCAATCCTTTTAATAAAGTACTCATCCTCACCATCTACTTTAACTGGTAGAGGAGGGTCCTAGATCTGTCTAGGCAGGGCGTCTAATACAGGGACAGTAGGGTGGAGGACTAATGTATAGAATACGGGGTGGATTTTAACCGTATTAGGGAGCTTCAGTTAGTAGGTATAAGAAGAAATAACCTTTTTAACCTTATAAGGGCTGGCGTTCTTCTAATTAAGTTTCTTAGTAGGCCGTTTTATGTTTAGGTTTCTTATATCTAGCCAGATAAAGTTACTAACTTAATAGGCCGGCGCTAGGGTTCGGTTCTTATTTGCTACGGCTTTATAGACAGATTGGGCCTATATCATTTTATTAGTAAGGAACTCTTATAGTTCTTCTATCTTCTTTATAAATTTAGTTGCTTCTACAACTTATAAGGCTTAATAAGCTAGGCGAGGAACATTACTAAAGGGTTTAAAACCCATTTATGGATACTGGCCGTAGTTAGCTAAGAATAGGGAGACTTTTATAGTTTCCAAAACGGAGTTATTTATAGTAAACTCGGTGAATGCAAGCCAGTCTATCTAGTTATCCTGCAGATATGACGTGTATATCCAAATATATTATTCTATAATAGCATTTACATATTCTGTTTAACCATCCATTTCTAGGTGGTATACTATAAACAACAGTACTTTAATGCGGAGTTGGGTAGTTAGTTCTTTCTAAAATATAGAGACAAACTAGCGGCCTCTATTAGAGATGATTATTTTAGGGAGTCTATGGAGTTTCTATACGTAATCTAGGAACAGTTAGGCAATAGTAGGTGCTGATATATTAGGACAGGCGATTAGGTGTTTTATCTTAGATAGTTAGTCTATAACTACTATAATGTTTATGCAGCCTTTACTTACGAGGAGATTAACAATAAAGTTAATTAAGATGTCCTTCTATCTTTAGTCCGGAATAGGTAGTGGCTTTAAAAAACCGTTATACATCTTATATAAAGCTTTAGCTTATTGGTAGGTATAGCAGCTAGAGACATAGCTCTATACTATATTATACATGTTTGGCCAATAGTATTCCTATTAGAGCAGTTCTAGGGTTTTTCCTTAGCCTAGGTAACCGGCTACTGGTAAATTATATACATGTTTAAGAAGCTTAAGCTTAAGTTTGTTATAGTTAGGTACTACTAGGCGGTTTTAGTAGTACAAGCGGTCTCTATGGGCTTTATATTTACTTAGGGAAATCTTTTTAGAGCGTCTAACGCCATTTTAAATTAGTTTAAGCTTCTCTTAGATAAACTTATTATTTAAGTATTCGTTAACTATAATCTATTTAATTAATTAATTGGTTATTTTAAGGACGTATACCGTAAAATCTTTAGTAGGGGGTTTAAATAGCTTAGGGCGGAGTAGGGTCTGCTTGCGGTAGGAGCGCGCTTTTTCTTAAGCTGGTGCGTCTTATAAATGTTAGGTTAGGGCATTAGGTTTCTAGCCTTAAACGCCTAAGCAGTATATAATTAAGAATTAGAAACGAAACAGATATTCTAACTAGCGGGCTTAACAATAACTTAGCTGTTTTATAGTTGTGAAGTACTATAGATTCTTATAGTCGCTAAGGACCTTAATTGGAAATCCTGCGCCTTCTAGTTTAGGTTGCCATTGTTTAAAATATCTAATAATAGCTAACAATTCCTTATCGTAGATCTTGTAGTTATATTTGGCTAGACTTAGTTGTTTTAAGAAGTATACTATAGGGTGCAGTACTCCTTCCTTGTTATACTAAGACAGAATGCCTCTAGTAATATAGTTAGATAAGTTAGCTTCTATAACACTCTTTCAGTTTAGGTTAAAGTGTTAGAGTATGGGTGCGGTAGTAAATATAACTTTTAGATAGGCAAAGGCCTTTTTATATTCCTTATTAAAGATAAAGGCTTTATCTTTTTAGGTTAAAGCTATAAGGGGTAAAACCAAGGCGGAAAAGTTATTAATAAACTGTTAGTAGAAATTGGCGAAGCCTATAAAGGCCCTTATATCCTTAACGTTCTTAGATTCTTGCCAGTTTATAATTACTTTAACTTTCTTAGGGTCTATTTATATGCCGTCTATAGAAATAATAAGTCTAAGGTATAGGACTTCTGTTTTATAGAACTCGCATTTATCTATATCTAATTATAGGCCGGCTCCACGCAAGGCTTATAGGACTAGTTTAACGTATTTCCAGTATTTGGCCAGATTATTGCTGTATATTAAGATATTGTTAATATAAGCAGTATAAAAGACGTCTAGGTATGGGCGTAGGGTATTATTTATAAAGTATTAAAATAAACTTGGGGCGTTTATAAGGCCAAATAGCATTACTAAGTACTTAAATAGTCCGTATTAAGTACGAAATGCAGTAAGCCATTTGTCTCCTTTCGCGATACGAAGGCGGTTAAATGTGTAGATGATATTAAGCTTTGTGTAGAAGTGAGCCTTACTTAATTAGTTTAGTATCTCTTAAATTAACGGGATTGGGTATTAGTTCTTAACAGTAACAGCGTTAAGAGCTTAGTAGTCTACATAGAAGCGTAAACCACTACTAGGTTTCTTAATAAAGATTACTGGTATAGCTATAGGTAAAGAACTTGCTCTAATAAATCCTTTGTCTAGATGTTTATCTAAGTACTTCTATAGTACCTAGAGTTCGTTTTAGGACATCTTATATAGAGGTCCAAATCCAGGATGTTTTCCTTCTTTAATTACAATTTTATAATTATATAGATGGCGTTCTAGTAGCTTATTAGCTTCTTTTTATAAGAATATATCTAGATAGTTATGGTACTCTACTGGTACCTTTATAGCGGGGTTAGTATACTTCTTTAGTGCTAGGGCCTTTTTAATATTGGCTATTATAATAGCGAAGATTATATGTTTAGGTTTCCTAGTAAGTCATACTAACGGGGTAGCTTTAATTATGTAGATATCTAAGGTATTAAGTAAGCTTAGGTTATCCTTAGTTTCTTATATAGTTTTAGGTTTAGTGTTAGGTACAGAGTTAGTGTTAGATTTAGGTTTGGGTTTTTTAAGTATCCTTTTTATAGTAGAATACCAGTTCTTCTGGTACTTTTGTATATTAAGCTTAAGCTTAGGCTTCTGCTTAGTTTAGGGCGGTATAGTAGTTAGGGTCGGTTTATGTGGTTTAGTACAATTTTTAGGTTCTTAGTAGATGTTAATAGAATTCTTATATTAATGGGATCTGGTAGAATTCTTGGGTTAGTAGAATTAGGTGGACTTTTTAGGTATAGGGTGGACGTTAGTAGAAATTTTGGACTGGTGGATCCTGGTGGAATTTTTAGATTTTAGTTTAGAGTCTAAGTAGTAAGTTATAAGGCACTTCTGCTTATAACGGAAGGCGGTAAATAAAAGCTTAAGGTTGTTCTAATTAATGGTTACCTTATATAGCTTTATCTAGGGTTGTCTAAGGATTACTAGGTAACCTAGAGTAGTTATAAAGAGCTTAACTAATTCTTTATGGTTTAGGTATTGGAGTCTTAGGGCCGCTACATAAGTAATATAGCCTAAGACAATGTGTTTGCCATTAAATCTAAATACATTAATATACTGGTTAAGGGGTGTTAGGGTAAACCTATTGTCTTACACAAAGATCTTATTAATAAATCCTATACTGCTAGCTCCTGTATTAATTAGGACTTAAGTGTTAGCCTATTAACCTTTCTGCCAAAGACGGCAGTTAATGGTTATACTATAATTCTAAGAGTTAGGGTTTGCAATATCTAATGCATTTAACGAGATCCTATAACATAGCTGTCCTAGAGAGCAACTTAACTCCAGGATATACCTTTTAGTAGTAAGCGGGAAGGGGTTCCTATAGAACGTTGGTTATAACTTTGTCCTTATAAGTGGTACTTACTAGATATAGGGCTGGAACTAGGTAAAAATTAGGGGCAGTAACTAGAGGATTAATATGGTAAACGGTTATTAGTATTAGCCGTTTATATATTGTGTTGGGGTATAGGGACGGAGCAGTATCTTAAGATATAGTCCTTGCTTCCACATTTAAAGCAAAGGCCTAGCTTAATGCGTTATTCTTATTTAGGGGACCCTAGTAGAGCATATCTTAGGGTCCCTATGTTAATATCTATGGCGTTAGGGTACTTAGGCTAAGATAATAACTTAGTAGACATTCGCGGAGTTGTTATATTATATTAGGGAGTGGGCTTGGGTGTTAGGCGTAGTATATTATTGTACTATTTATTAATAACATTTACGCAGGCGTTAAGGGCTCCTGGTAGGTCTATACCTATTAGGGAGGTTTTTAATTTAGGGCTTAGGGATTTAATAAGGCTATTAACTAGTGTAAAGTCATTCCAGCCTATTTCCTTTGTGTAACGGTTAAATTCAGAGAAGTATACTGGGAAGCTTTTCTTTTCTTAAGTTATATAATTTATCTTCTTTTAAGCAGTAGCTTAGCGGTTTAGGTTACCATATATAGCTTTAAGAAGTACAACTAGGCTCTATACTAAGTTTAGCTAAAGAGGTTTAATAAGGTCAGCTGCGTCTCCTCCTAGTTAACTTAGGGCGTAGTAGAGTCGATTAGCTTTAGTTAGGTAATAATTAGCATTACTAGTTAGCTTATTCTTAAGTCGGCTTAAAAATAATTAAAGCTCTTATTATTTACTGGTAAATATTAGGGGGTCTAGTAGTTTTTTGGATTATTATAGTATAGTAAACGGATTTATAGGATAAATATCTGCAGCTGGCTTAAGGTTCGCACCCAATAAGCTAGGTCCAGATTTAGTTATTTTTATCTTGTTTATGGGTGGCGTATTAGCAGCCTCTTAAGCTAGTATTTGGTCTTAGGGCCCTAACGCGAGTGCCTTAAGGGTATAGACTTCTTCTTAAAGTGCTTTAATTAATTTCTGGTACCGTGCTTCTTATTTAGCTTATTATTTAGCTATAGTGGCCTAGTTCTATATAAGGGCGTCTATAAAAGACTTCTATATATTTGCCAATTGTTCTTAGAGTGCGGATATAATATTAGCGGCCATTATAGGGGCTTTGAGGTCGTTCTATATTTTGGACAGGGCAGGGTAGGGCAGAGTATAGGTTTTTAACGCAATATAGTGTTACAGAGTGAGTATAAGTGACAATAATATATAGCAAAGTAGATATTATTAAGCTACGTACATAAACTATATAATAATATTAAGACGTTGCGTAAGGAAAGAAGGTAAGAAAACGGGAGAAAAGGGGTATATATTGTTAACTTAATTACTTAGTTAATATATGCATGGGGCGGAATAGGCTCCGGGTTGTGGTCCTAGTGGAACTTAGCAAAATATGGCAGAATATAGTGGAGGACGGCAAATTGCCGTAGATTGCCGTCACGTAATGGCAAATTGCCTTAGATTGCCGTTATGTGCCTTAATTAACTAAGTCGTTAACATGGAGGTTGAGATGGTGGAAACAGGTGGACATGTGTAAGGTGTTACGGAGGTGTCCCGTGACAGTATAGAAGAATAGTAGGCGGGCGAAAAAGAGGTAAAAGATAGTTAAATAGGTAAGGTAGCTAGGGGGAAAGGTAGCTATAAGGGCAGCCGTAGGTATAGGGAAGAAAGATATAAAGAAGAATGGGGAAATATGGGATAAAGAGGCTCTAGACGCCCTATTTAATAAAATAGTCTAATACTTAGTTATAAATAGCTATATCTCTACTATTACTAAGCTTTATATATAGTAATTAAAGGGTAATACCTTACAGCTACTATAGGGGGTAAAGCTCTCAGCAGTACTAAATAGCGTCCACCGCAATAAGGACTAGATTTAATATATTAACTTTATTAACTAGGGTTTATTTATAATTACTAGCGGCTATAATATTAAAGGGCTTAAAAAGTTAATTACTTAGTGTTAGGAGACGGGCTTTAAGATACTAGGTTTAATTAAGTCTTACCTTTAAACTATCCCTTTGCGCGTTAAGAGCTTAAGGCCTATATATAAATACCAGAATTAAAATAACGCGTAATGTGTTTTACTACTTATCTAGAAATCCTAGTTATTTAGATATCCCAATATCCTAACGTGTAGTAACTGTTATATATAAGGCCATACAATTTGTTAATATTCTAGGGTTAAGAAAACAGCTGGATAGATTTTTAATTGAATTATAGCGTTATGGTGGATCAATTGTATAAAGATATGTCTTTAGTAGGGACTGGGATATTAGATAAGTAATTAAACACGTTATCAAATTCAGCTAATCTAAGTGGCTACTTTTTATCGATAAGCTTAGGACCAATTCCAACGTGCTAAGGGATAGCTAAGTATTTATTAGGTTTATATATACCCTATTTAGTCTATATAGCTACTATTTTCTAACCTATTATTTTCTAACCCATTTTTTAGGCTATACTACTATTATCCATAGTAAAAGTAGATAAGATATTTAGCTTACTAATCTTATTCTTATTAAACTAAAGAATAAAGAGTCTAAACTAGATAAGTTAGCGTTATATATAATTATATTAATAATATAAGGAAAGTAAAATTAGTACGGCAAGATTAAGTATATAGGCTATATATAGAATACTAACCCTATCCTCTACCCCCTCTTTATAATAGCCTTCTACTTCTTTAACTGTTAGGGTTAAAATAGCGCTAAGAGCTTTCTATTTTTTTAGTAGCTAAAGAACTACTATAATCTATACGTCATCCTTAACAGTATTAAAGTACTATAATAGCCGTTAAGCTATTATACGCAGTTTAAATAGAATAAAAAGATATTCTAGGGGTTAGAAATTTACTTAAAGGAGAAGACCTATAGCGTCTATAAGTAGAGCGTCTGGTATACTAAGCTTAGTAGTATTAAAAAGACCTAAATTTTATAGGCTAGATACTAAAATACGGACGTAATAATAGAAGCATACCTTAGCTACCTACCCTATATATTTATATAGTTAATTACTAGCTTCCTAAAGAAAGAAAAGGGCTACTTTCTCCCCTATATACAAAAGGTGCTAAAAAAGGCCCTCTATTTAAAGATATAGCTTAACCTTATAGGCTTAGGATTTCTATACCTCTTCTTATCAGAAAAACAGGAAGTAGTATAGGAAATTTAGTTTCGCTAAAAGTGTTTTTGGGGCCCGGGGCCAGCTTTCCGTTATATTAGCTAACCCTCTAGGGCCTAGGGCCAGCTTTTAGCCATATTAGCTAACCCCCTAGGGCTTAGGGCCAGCTTTTAGCTATATTAGCCAAACCCCCAGAGCAATACGCTAGCTTTCTACCATATTAGCAAAGCCTTAAAGCTATACGCTAGCATTATACTAGCTTATAGCTATAAAATAAATATTGTTAGTATTATTGCATTTATTACTATTAGGGTATTAAAATCCTAAAGGCCTCCTGGTAGGCTCTTAGTAGGCTCTTTAGCAGGCTCTTAGCAGGACTTTTATAAGGGATATTATTGTAGTTACCTTGGGTTGCCCTTAGGACAACCTCTGGGCGCCCCTTAAATAGTCACTAGTTACATACCGGAGGCACGTGCCCGTAGTATATAGTCTCTATAATCCTAGAGGCCTTACCTCCTTAAGGATTTGTCTCTCTTACCAATCTATCCTATTCCATAATCATGTCCTTATAGCCCCCTATCTATAAAGTCCCCTTATATTTAAATCCTTCCTACTCCATTTAGAAGGGTAGCTGGCTTTAAGGACTAGATTATTTATTTACATCTTTTGTTTATATCCACCATCCTCCCTTAAAATCTCACGATAACCTAAACGGAAACTCCATAAATACCTTATGGAAAGCTATCGCGCTAAGGCAGGAAGGTCCCTCTAATAGCGAGAGATTATAATAATACAAACCTCTAGGCAAGATGGCTGAACGAGCCCTAATGCCTAGATGCACTAAGAGCTTAAAGACTCTTGTATACCTACGCTTACTAGCAATACTAAGGAAAATATAGACACCCTCTATAACGGTTATAATACTACTAAAAAGCAGCCAGAACCCCTCTAGCCCTACTTAGGCCAATTAGAAGATTAAGCGCTAGAGGCCACTCTAAGATCTTCCTCTAAATTAGAAATGCCAGAAAAATATACTAATACGCCTAATTAGGGAACCAACCGGAACCCTCCTAGAAGACCACTGGCCTATAATTAGCATAGTGGCGGTATATAGACTACTTACAAGCCAAGCGGGCCTACCCCTTTAGGTAATTCAACCTAACTACTAACTTAAGACTTAAGCCTTATAGGGAAACCCGTATTAGCTACTGGTACTAATACTACCTTTATAGCCGGAGCTTCCCTAGGCCCAAGATTAGAAAGTTAAGAGCCCTATACCAATTTTCTCTAAGGAGGATATTAGGAAGCTACTATAAGGCTTGTCACGGAGTGAGCACAAGCGGTGATAATATATAGCGAAGTAGATATTATTAAGCTATGTATATAAACTGTGTAATAAGGTTAAGACGTTGCGTAAGGAAAGAAGGTAAGGAAATGGGAGGAAAGGGGTATATATTATTAACTTGGTTGCTTGGTTAATATATACACAGGGCGGAATAGGCTTTAGGTTATAGTCCTAGCGGAACTTAGCAGAATGTAACGGAATATAGCAAAGGACGGCAAACTGCCATAGATTACCGTTATGTAATGGTAAATTGCCTTAGATTGCCGTTATATGTCTTAATTAACTAAGTTGTTAACATGGAGGTTGAGATAGTAAAAACAGGTAGACGTGTGTAAGGTGTTACGGAGGTGTCCCATAACAGTACCCCCCCTTTAAACTTAAGCTTCTGCGAGATAGAGCTGTGGTAGTTCTGGGTAGAGTTTATAAAAGTTTTCTATGGCTTATATAAGTCCTATAGAGTTAATGGGTTCCCATAAGGGCTTAGTAAAGCCTCTTCATTTTATAAGGTATATATATTTACGTTTCCGTTTATCGTACTTAATGTTATTAACTCTTTTAATAAGGTACTTATCCTCGCCATCTACTTTAACTAGTAGGGGAGGGTCTTAGATCTGTCTAGGCAGGGCGTCCGATATAGGGGCGGCAGGGTGGAGGACTAATGTATAGAATATAAGGTGGATTTTAACCATATCAGGGAGCTTTAGTTAGTAGGCATAAGGAGAAACAACTTTTTTAACCTTATAAGGGCTGGCGTTCTTTCAATTAAGTTTCTTAGTAGGTTATTTCGTGTTTAGATTTCTTGCGTCTAGCCAGATAAAGTTACTAATTTAGTAAGCCGGTGCTAGGGTTTAGTTCTTATTTACTACGGCTTTATAGATAGACTAGGCCCATATTATTTCGTTAGTAAGAAACTCCTATAGTTCTTCCATCTTTTTATAAATTCGTTTACTTCTATAACTTGTAAGGCTTAATAAGCTAGGCGAGGAATATTACTAAAGGGTTTAAAACCCATTTGTAGGTGCTAGCCGTAGTTGGCTAGGAATGGGGAGACCTTTATGGTTTCTAAGACGGAGTTATTTGCTATAAACTTAGCGAATATAAGCCAGTCTATTTAGTCGTCCTATAGATACAACATGTATATCCAAATATATTGTTCTATTATAGCATTTACACGTTCCGTTTAACCATCCATTTCTAGGTAGTATACTATAGACAACAGTGCTTTAATGCAGAGTTGGGTAGTTAGTTCTTTCCAGAATATAAAGACAAACTGTCTGCCTTTATTAGAGATAATTGTTTTAGGGAGTCTATAGAGTTTCCATATATAATCCAGGAACAGTTGGGCAACGATAGGCGTTAACATATTAGGACAGGCGATTAAGTGTCTCATTTTAGATAGTCAGTTTATAACTACTATAATATTTATACAGCTTTTACTTAAGGGGAGATTAACAATAAAGTTAATTAAGATGTCCTTCTATCTTCAGTCCAGAACAGGCAGTGGCTTTAGAAAGCCGTTATATGTCTTATGCAAAGCTTTAGCTTATTGGCAGGTATGGCAGCTAGAGACGTACCTTTATATTATATTATATATATTTAGCCAGTAGTACTCCCGTTAGAGTAGTTCCAGGGTTTTTCCTTAGCCTAGGTAGCCGGCTACTAGTAGGTCGTATACGTATTTAAGGAGCTTAAGCTTAAGTTCATTATAATTAGGGACAACTAGGCGGTTCTGGTAGTATAAGCAGTCTCTATAAGCTTTATATTCACTTAAAGAGATCTTTTTAAAGCGTCTAACGCCATCTTAAATTAGCTTAAGTGTTTCTTAGATAAACTTGTTATTTGGGTATTTATTAATTATAATCTGTTTAATTAATTAATTAGTTATTTTAAGGACGTGTACCATAAGGTCTTTAGCTAGGGGATTAAATAATTCAAGATAAAGCAAGGTTTAATTGCGGTAGGCGCGCGCTTCTTCCTATACTGTTATGTCTTATAAATATTAAGTTAGGGCATTAGGTTTTTAACCTTAAACACCTAGGTGGTATATAATTAAGAATTGGAATTAGGACAGATATTTTAACCAGTAGGCTTAACAGTAGCTTAGCTGTTTTATAGTTATAAAGTACTATAGGTTCTTATAATTGCTAAAAACCTTAATTAGGAATCTAGCTCCTTTTAGTTCTAATCGCCATTGCTTAAAGTATCTAATAATAGCTAGAAATTCTTTATTATAGATCTTATAATTATATTCAGCTAGGCTTAGTTATTTTAAAAAGTATGCTATAGGGTATAATACTCCTTCCTTGTTATATTAAGATAGAATGCCTCTAGTAACGTAATTAGATAAGTTAGCTTCTATAACACTTATTTAGTCTAGGTTAAAGTGTTAAAGCATAGGTGCAGTAGTAAATATAACCTTTAAATAAGCGAAGGCTTTCTTACATTCCTTACTGAAGATAAAAGCTTTGTTCTTTTAGGTTAAGGCTATAAGGGGTAAGACTAAGGCGGAGAAGTTATTAATAAACCGTTAGTAGAAGTTGGCGAAGCCTATAAAGGCCCTTACGTTCTTAACATTCTTAGGTTCTTACCAGTTTATAATTACTTTAACTTTCTTAGGGTCCATTTATATGCCATCTATAGAAATAATAAGTCTAAGGTATAGAACTTCCGTTTTATAGAACTCGCATTTATCTATATCTAATTATAGGCTAGCTCCGCGTAAGGCTTACAGGACCAGTTTAATATATTTTTAGTATTTAGCCAGACTATTGCTATATATTAAGATGTCGTTAATATAAGCAGTATAAAAGATGTCCAGGTATAGATGTAGGGTGTTATTCACAAAGTGTTGGAATAAACTTGGGGCGTTTATGAGGCCGAATGGCATTACCAAGTATTTAAATAGTCCGTATTAAGTACAAAATATAGTAAGCCATTTATCTCCCTTCGCGATATAGAGGCGGTTAAATGCGTGGATAATATTAAGCTTTGTATAGAAGTGAGCCTTACTTAATTGGTTTAGTATCTCTTAGATTAATGGGATTAGGTATTAGTTCTTAATAGTAACAGCATTAAGAGCTTAGTAGTCTACGCAGAAGTGTAGACTGCCGCTAGGTTTCTTAACAAAGATTACTAGTACGGCTATAGGTAAAGAACTTGCTCTAATAAATCCTTTATCTAGATGTTTGTCTAAGTACTTCCATAGTACCTAGAGTTTGTTTTAGGATATCCCATATAAGGGTCCAAATCCAGAATATTTTCCTTCTTTAACTATAATCTTGTAATTATATAAATGGCGTTCTAGTAGCTTATTGGCTTCCTTTTATAAGAATACATCTAGATAATTATAGTATTCTACTAGTACTTTTATGGCAGGGTTAGTGTGCTTCTTTAGTGCTAAGGCCTTCTTAATATCGGCCATTGTAACAGCAAAGATTATATATTTCAGTTTCCTGGCAAGTTATGCCAGTAGAGTAGCTCCAATTATATGGATATCTAAGGTGTTAAGTGAGCTTAAATTGTCCTTAGTTTCTTATGTGGTTTCTTATTTAGGTTTAGGTTTAGTATTAGATACAGAGTTAGTGTTAGATTTAGGTTTAGGTTCTTTAAGTATCTTTTTTATAGTAGAATACCAGTTCTTCTGGTACTTTTATATATTAAGCTTAAGCTTTTACTTGGTTTGGGGTGTAGCAGTTAGAGTTGGTTTATATAGTCGTGTATTATTTCTAGGTTCTTAGTAGACGTTGGTAGAAATCTTATATTAGTGAAATTCGGTGGAATTCTTGGGTAGGTGGAATTTGGTGGAATTCTTGGGTAGGTGGAATCAGGTGGACTTTTTAGGTGTAGGGTGGACGTTGGTGGAAATTTTAGACTAGTGGATCCTAGTGGATTTTTTAGATTTTGGTTTAAGGTCTAAGCAGCAAGTTATAAGGCACTTCTACTTGCAATAGGAGGCGGTAAATAGAAGCTTAAGGTTGTCCTAATTAATGGTTACCTTATATAGCTTTATCTAGGGTTATCTAAGAATTATTAGGTGACTTAGGGTAGTTACAAAGAGCTTAATTAATTCTTTATAGTTTAGGTATTAGAGTCTTAGGGCTGCTACGTAAGTAATACGGCCTGAGATAGTGTGTTTGCTATTAAATCCAAATATATTAATATGCCGGTTGAGGGGTGTTAGGGTAAACCTATTATCTTACGCAAAGATCTTGTTAATAAATCCTATACTACTAGCTCCTGTGTTAACTAGGACTTAAGTACTAGCCCATTAATTATTCTGCTAAAGACGATAGTTAATAGTTATGCTGTGATCCTAAGAGTTAGAGTTTATAATATCTAGAGCATTTAACGAGATCCTAAGGCAGCGCCGTTCTGGAGAGCGACTTAGCTCTAGGATCTTTCTTTTAGAGGTGACCGGGGCGGGGTTCTTATAGAGCGTTAGTTGGAGCTTCGTCCTTATAAATGGTATTTACTAGATATAGGGCTGGAACCAGGTAAAAATCGGGGTTAGTAGCTAGAGCTTGATTGAGACGATCTACTACTTGTTTGTTTATACGTTTGGGACAGCAGGACACCGCCTATACCGGTTGTTTATATATGCGTTTGGGGCAACGAGATAGAGTAGTAACTTAAGAGGTAAGCGTTGCTTCCGCACTTAAAGCAAAGGCCATGTTTAATGCGTTGTTCTTGTTTAATAGATCCTTTTGGGGCGTAAGAGAGGGTTCTAGTGTTAATATCTATGGCGTCTAGGTGCTTGGGCTGAGATAATAACTTAGTGGACATTTATAGGGTTGTCATATTATATTAAGGAGCGGACTTCGGTGTTAGGCGTAATATATTATTATACTGTTTATTAATAACGTTTACGTAGGCGTTAAGGGCTCCTAGTAGGTCTATACCTATTAGGGAGGTTTTTAGTTTAGGACTTAGGGATTTAATAAGGCTATTAACTAGTGCGGAGTCGTTCCAGCCTGTTTCCTTTGCATAATGGTTAAATTTAGAGAAGTATACTAGAAAGCTTTTTGTTCCTTAAGTTATATAGTTTATCTTTCTCTAAGTAGTAGCTTAGCGGTTTAGGTTACTGTATGTGGCTTTAAGAAATATAACTAGACTTTATACTAAGTTCGGTTAAAGGGGTTTAATAAGGTCAGCTATGTCTCCTCCTAGTTAACTTAGGGCATAGCAGAGTTGGTTGGCTTTAGTTAGGTAGCGGTTAGCATTACCAGTTAGCTTATTTTTAAGCTGGCTTAGAAATAATTAGAGTTCTTATTGTTTACTAGTGAATATTAGGGGGTCTAGTAGTTATTTGGATTATTATAGTGCAGTAGACGGATTTATAGGATAAATATCCGCAGCTGGCTTAGGGTTCATACCCAACAAGCTAGGTCTAGATTTAGTCATTTTTATCTCGTCTATAGGTAGCGTGTTAGCAGCCTCTTAGGCTGGTATTTGGTCTTAGGACCCTAACGCGAGTGTCTTTAGGGCGCAGACTTCTTCTTAAAGTGCTTTAATTAATTCCTGGTGCCATGCTTCTTATTTAGCTTCTTATTCAGCTATAGCGGCCTGGTTCTGTATAAGGGCGTCTATAAAAGACTTCTGTATATTTACCAATTATTCTTAAAGTGCGGATATAATATTAGCGGCCGTTGTAGGGGCTTTGGGGTCGTTCTGTATTTTGCAGGGTGGTATATAAGGTTAACGCAACGTAGTGTTACGGAGTAAGCATAAGCGGTAATAATATATAGCGAAGTAGATATTATTAAGCTATGTATATAAACTATGTGATAAGGTTAAGATATTATGTAAGGAAAGAAGGTAAGGAAATAGGAGGAAAGGAGTATATATTGTTAACTTAGTTGCTTGGTTAATATATGCACGGGGTAGAATAGGCTTTAGGTTATAGTCCTAGTAAAACTTAGCGGAATGTGGCGGAATATAGTGGAGGACGGCAAACTGCCGTAGATTGCCGTCACGTGATGGCAAATTGCCTTAGATTGGCGTTATGTGTCTTGATTAACTGAGTCGTTAACATAGAGGTCAAGATAGTGAAAACAGGTAGACATAAGGTGTTATAGAGGTGTTCTGTAACAAGGCTCTTAGAAGCCATATGGGAAGGAGCTACTAATAAATATATTAGAAACCTCTAGGGGTAGGTCTAGATTTAGCAGAGCTTAATCTAGGCTAGATAAAATCTCTTATAACCTGGCCAAAGCTAAGGGCCTCCTAGGGGCTACCTAGTACCTACCTAAGGAGGTATAGAAGACTTAAAGAGATATCTATGTAGTAAATGGAAAAAGGATATAGACTAACTGGCTAAGGCCTTTGGTAGTCTAGAACTCCGCTATAAACCTAACGCCTAACAGTTAGACGACTGGGTTTATAAAGTAGATAACTTCTTTAAGATGCTAATAATATAAGATAATACCAAAGAGCGTACTTAATAGATTATTAGTAAGATTAAAGATTAATCCCTAAACTAGATTGCACCTAATTAGCTTAATAAGGAGCAAATTATTATATAGCCATAGCTGCAAACCTTTCTAAAGAAATGGACTTAAGATCTATATATTATATAATATAATAATACAGAACTATTCTGGAATGGGATATAGCTTAACTGCTATAATTTTTGCTAGTTTATAAACTTTATAAAAACTTATACGCAATTAATGGATCTAGAGCCCTTCAAAAATAAGGACGGTAGCATCTATAAGAAGAAGAAAATTAGATTTATCTAGGCTAGAATTAAGCTTGTAATTTATAATAAAATAAAGCGTATAGGAGCCCTATTGCGGATCACCATATATACAGATTTTAAACAAGCGGTTCTAAACGCTAAGGATATAGTAAGGAACTAGACCTCTTCCGGTAAGAAGCTAGGGGGTAACTAAAAGCATAGGCACTCTAGTAGTAATATAGGGCAGAGCTCTAAAGAAGCCGTTCTTAAAGAGAAATCCAAAATAGTTAAAGTTAGGGACCTTAAGTAATAGGAAAGACTCTTAGGGCCAACCTAATACCTATCCGGCACCCTTATGGGAATACTCTAAAAAGTTAAAAAAAAACTTCTCTAGAGATAAACCTAATTAAAAAAATAAGTAGGGTAATAACCGCACTAATAATCCAAAAAAAGAAAAGCCCTAGTTATGGACCTTTTCTGGCTATAATTAGGGTAAGATATGGAAGGAGAGACTCTCTATATTACTATTAAGCTAGAAATAGTACTCTCTATAGGCGAAGTATGTTAGTTCTAAGTACTATATAATAGCGGCGCTAAAATCAATCTTATATAATATAATTTAGTAAAAGAGTATAAGCTTATCCTATTACTAAGGTGGCGGAAACCTACCATAGGGTTCCTAGATAAGCATTAGATTAAACTATACAATACCTATAAGCTTATAGTGTTAGTGGCCGATATATATAACCGCACCAAGGTGGTTAGCCCGCAACCTTTTTAGGCGGCTAACTTTATAGGCTATAACCTTATTCTTAGATACCCTTAGCTTATAAAAGTAAATTCTAAAATATGCTTTAAGACAGAAGCCTTTAAATGGTAGAATAATAAAGAATTGGAAGGGCGTATTTTACTAATAAGCTTAAAAGACATCCTAGAGGATATAGCTTTAGGAGAAATAGTATATACTCTATACCTAAAGGAGTATTAGATCCAACCCTTGTTCTATAGCAAGATGGGTATAAAGCCTAGTATAGGCGACAACTCTTTTATAACGGATACCCTATAGGAAAATGCCAGATAGGTTATAGAGATATTGTAGGGAGGCGGATCTTAAAGATCTTATAAGATACTTCTGCTACTATAGGCTACTCTGGCTTAAGCAATACGCAGAGAGTATACTATAACACCTTAAACGATATGTTAAAGAGTTCCCTACCCTCCACTGGCTACCGTATAAAACTGTTTAATAAATAGTGGCAACCATATACAAACAGCTACTATAGCGCGCAACGCTGCCTATAAGTATCCTAAGGGACCTCTAGGACTTACCTAATAATAACGCAGAAGGCAAACGCGACCCTAATTTATTAAATATCCTAGTAGGCCTAAGGGACTTACTAAGGGTATTTTTGGGTAGGTAAGTAAAAGTCCTTTAGCGGAACTTAGAATATAATTATATAATTAATCTGGAAGAAGGCAAACAACTACTAAACCTTTATATCTATAACCTCTTTTGTAAAGAGCTTAAGATCCTATAGGAGTACCTTAATGGTTTACTAGAAAAGGGATAAATATAGCCCAGTAAGTTACCAGTAGGCGCGCTAATCCTCTTTATTCCAAAACCAGATAGAACTATAAGGCTATATATAGACTATCACGGTCTTAATAAGATTATAATTAAGAACCGTTACCCGCTACTACTGGTTAGTAAAATGCTGGATTAACTATCTAGGGCGAAGATCTTTATAAAGCCAGATCTATAAGACGCCTATTATAGGCTCTACATTAAAGAAGGGGATAAGTAGAAGACCACTTTTAAAACCTAATACGGCTACTTTAAGTATTTAGTAATGCCCTTTAGGCTAGCTAATACGCCTACAATATTTTAATTATATATTTATAGAGTCTTAGGGGGACTAGTTAACCGCATATATATTATCTATTTAGATAACATTCTAATCTACTTAGAAAATAAGGATTAGCACAAGCAATATATCCACAAAGCACTAGAATATTTAGATAATTAGGGCCTCTATACCAAGGCGTTAAAGTATATCTTTAATACTAAGTAGGTTAAGTTCCTAGGTTACATTATAACGCCTATAGGTATAGTTATAAACCTAATATAGGTGCAGATAATCTAAGAGTGGCTAGAGCTAGAGAGCTACTAAAATATCTAAGTATTCCTAGGCTTTGCCAATTTCTATAGGCGCTTTATTTATAACTACTTAGACTTTACCTAATACCTATCTAACTATATTACTAAAGCTTTCTAAGACCCGGCCTAGGAAGTAAAAAGCCTAAAGGCAGAAAGGAAGAAAACTAAGAAGGGACTAACTAAATGGTATAAACTATAGATATGGCCCAGAATGTTACGGACAGCTTAAGTATAATGTTACGACTACTTGGAGAAGAGTTGGAAGAAGCTAGTTGGTTAATAAGGGCACGGTCCAGGATGGATCCAGTGGAACTATGTGATAAGGAATAGTAGCTGAGGCTACGTGATGTGATCTATGTAATCTGCGTGATCTATGTAATTATAGGATAGAGTAGATAGAGTATATGTACCTCACAGAGCAAAGGGATTTCTTAGGCATAAGGTTGTATATTTAAAGGACCACAGTCCCTACCCAGATAGTTCTCTCTTTATAGTGAATCTTAGAATATAATTAGAGTTAATCTGTTGGGCAACCACTTCACCAGTTATTATTATATTATTGAATTGTTCTTACCTATATACCTAGCCTATTAATAGGACCTACTATAGTTACTGCTATAAGGTTCCGTTACACATTTACTACTAAGGTTATAGTATTAAATAAGGTTAAGCAATATGCCACTAAAGCACCAGTTATGACGCTATTAACGGCAGCCACGACCTTAGGCTTAGGAGGAGACACTAGTATAGCAGATACTAACTCACAGCTAATTATGAGAGGTTAGTTATAAGAAATGGTTAATCGCTTATTAGATAATAATAGGATACTTAAAGAACGCATTAATGGAATTAGAGTAGTAAAGGTCAAGTTACCTTTAATTAAACGGTTCTTAGGAGAGAAGTTAAAGCTTAAAGGATTTTTATATAAATATACTTTAAGGTAATGCAGGAGGGAGCGAAGCTAGTAATATTTATGGATTAAGTAGTATATGCAGGACTGTTCTTAATAGGAAGGGCACTAGAGTGGTTTAAACCTTACCTTACCAAGATATAGATAAATGGTATAATGACTACTAATTAGAATGTACAGTATGTGTTTATAAGCTGGAACGGATTTGTGGAACAGTTAACGTAAATATTTAGAGACCCTAAAGTAATCACTATGGTAGAATAAAAGCTTTAGAACCTAGCACAACGTACTTTAGCAATTGAGTATACAACACAGTTTTAGATGTTAGTAATATAAGTTAAATAGAATAATAAGGCGCTTATGGTATAGTATAAATAGGGACTTAAGGCTAAAGTCTAGGGTGTAATTATTCTAATAGAAGATACGGACACCCTAAGGGAATTAATTAATTAAGTAATTAAGATTAATAATAGGATCTACTAAAGGGAGCAGACTAAGAAGGGTTAGGATAGAGTTCTATAATTATATAAGGCGTAGAGTACGCAATAATAGACATAGAGTTAAAAACTATGGTATGGCGTAAAGCCAATAGACCTAAGTAGTATTAAAGAATCCAAAAGATGGAATAAAAAACCATGGAAACCTAGAGGTTAAGGATTAAGTAATTAAAGGACTAAGGAGCAAAGGCTAAACTAGGGATCTTAGTAGTAGAAGATGTTTAGGCGGACTCTATAACAAGAAATATGGTTTAAAAATAGAGCTTATATAAATTGTAGAAAATAGAGTTATTTTACTAGAGACTGCAGAGGTGGTTAGAGTAACCACGCGGTAAAGGGAACAAGACTAGTAGATAATATATATATATAGAGGGACAATGGTGCGCTATAAGGAATAAAAGAATGTTTAATTAACAGCTTTATATTTTGTTATAATAATGTATACTAAATTTATAAGGATGCTAAGTATGGCGTAAGCTATTAGCTATAGGAGCCAGTGTTATCTAAGTTTAGAGAAACCAATGAACTAGCTTATAGATTAGATATTAAAGACGATAAATTTAATAAAGGCGAAGCATTTACCAATAATGAGGTAATAAGGGCAGCTTACTAGGAGTATATAGACCTTAGAGAAGTTAAAATAGAAGTAGAGACTAAAACCGTTATAGTATAAGGTTTAGAAACAGGTATTATAATACTATTAGATATGATTTCTATTGCTTTATAAGATGATAGGAGTAATATTAGCAAAGGACTAAGCAAGCAGAGAGCTGCTAGTGCTAGCTTATTACTTAATAAAGGCAAGAGGCCACCGGCTTAAGATTCTTAAGACGAGATATAAGACACTTAAGACTCTTAAGACGAGATAAGATATACCTAAGGACCTATAATAGACGAAAACTAATAGAATAGGGTAATGACTTAGTTTAGTAATAAATAAATAAGTATAGGATATAAGTTCAAGAACTATAAGTTTAGGGAATAAATAAGAACATTAATTCTAGGTGAACGTAGTGTTTAGCCTAAAGATTAAAAAGTTAATATAGAGATTAAGAAGCAAGATGACTTTGTGGATCTAGCTATAAGACGCAGAAAATAAGAAACTATGGATAAGTTTAAAGCAAGAATTATCGCATAGCAAGAGCAAAAACTAGACCAGAGATCTAGCATGCCAGGTTATATAAGGGACAGAGCACCTGTACGAAGAATTACTAATAGGCCTAAGATAGGCACGCTAAGAGTAAAATAGCTAAATATACTGGAACAAGAGGAGGATCTAGGAATTTTAACTAGGTTTAAAGAAAGACACTAAAGGTTGTTATAATGCGGTAATAATAAGGTACTTTCTTATAGATAGACTATATATACTAAACCAGTTATATAGAAAGTGGTATAGGTAAAGACACAACAATAAATAGGAAGACTTTTATATATAGTTGGATGAAAAAGTTGTCTAAGACCAACCCATTATAGAGAAACGCATAAGTCACATTAAAGGAGTATTAATTATAATGTTAAGGAACCTAAAAGAAGGATCTAGGGACTAAAGAAGTAAGTAATAAATCTTAGTACCCGTAGAAGAAAGACTAACAGTTAGATTAGTAAGATAGAGGTTTAAACTTAAGAGCGAAGATAAGCCAAGAGTTAACCTAAGTCACTTAGCGCATTATATACTATTATAGATAGCTTATATGGATAATATATGTAATATATATAGAGCACCAAAAGATAAACATTGGAAGTACCTAGTAAGGATATATTAGGCACTAGATAAAAAGAAGTACAGAGATACTAAGTATATATATAGATGGCACCTAGTAGAAGTACAGAGTTAAGGGGACCTAATACTTTAGCCAGGAAGATTCCTTACGGAAGAATACCTAGATAAACAATAGTGGTAGGACTGCCTAGAGAATACTTATCTATAGCATATAGAGGAAAAGAAAAGAATAAAGTATTGGCTAAAAGTGGACTAAGTATAGATAGGATCTAGTAGCTAATAGTTAGGAAAAGGGGAGGCCTATAGGACTTAAGGGAACCAGTAGTAGAGCCTTAGACCCTTAAAGGAATTTAAGGACAATACCTAAATTTATAAGTTAAGTGGCAAGATTAACAGTTTAAAGCGTTAATAGATAGTGGAGCAATAAGGAACTATATATCACTAGTAACAGTGGAGAGGATAGGGTTACTATATAGATAAAAGGAACACCTATATCTACTTATAACAATTTTAGGAGATTAGATAGCTTATAGAGAAGGTATTATTAATCTTAAAACAGGACCTATTTAGTTAACTATTAAAGGAAGACAAGTTCGGATATCTTTTAATATCCTACTATTAGGACAGGACAAGGCGATACTAGGAATGCCTTAGTTATAGGAATATAATCCAAAAATTAATTAGGTTATAGGTTAGGTCAATATTAAGGATACTTAATGATATAAGATGCGACAATAAACTAAGTTGGTATAGTACCAAATTGGAGCAATATACAAGAAGACTGAGTAAGGCTTAAGTTATATACCAAAGAGATACCATAAGTATAGTAAAAAGTTATGGTTATTAGAAAGTAAAAAGCTGTTAGAACATGCAATATAGGACTATAAGATAGAATTAGAACTAGGAACAAGTCTAAAGTTCTTTCTAATCTATAAGCTTACTAAAGTAGAGTTAGTGGCGCTTAAAGAGTTTGTCTAGGAAAACTTATAAAAAGGATACATTAGACCGTTGTAGTTATTAGTAGGATATCTAGTATTATTTATCCCAAAGAAAAACGGAAAACTTAAAATGTGCATTAACTATTAACAGTTAAACAGCATCACTAGAAAGGATAGGTATCCTTTACCCTTAATTAGCAAAATCTAAGACAGGATAGGTAATGCGCAAATCTTTATAAAGATAGATCTAAGATGGGCGTACCATTAGATTAGAATTAAGAAAGGTAATGAATGAAAAGCAGCTTTTAGGTTAAAAGAAGGACTATATAAGCTATTAGTTATGCAGTTTAGGCTTATAAACGCACTAGCGACATTTTAGAAGCGAATTAACAGTATGTTAGGAGAACACCTTAATAAGTTTGTTATAGCATATCTTAATAATATCATCATCTACTTAATAAGTGAAGAAGAATATAGAGAACACGTTAAATGGGTTTTAAAGAGACTACAAGAAGAACAAATGCTAGTAGTAATTAAGAAATGCAAGTTCTTTATAAGGAAGACTAATTTTACAGGATTTATTATTGAACTAGGAAGGATTAGTATGGACCTAAAGAAAGTTAAAGCTATAGTAAGTTAGTAAGAACTAGAGAACGTTACGTAGTTGAGATTATTTCTAGGGTTTTGCAACTACTATAGGAGGTTTATAGCATAATAGTTAAAGAATATTAAGCCCTTTACTTGATTAACAAAGAAAGAGGAACTATAGATATAGGGAAATAAGTAAAGGATGTTATTTAGAGAACTTAAGGAGTTGTTTACCTAGGAACTAGTCCTTAAGATCTATCAACTAAAGCTAGAGATGGTTGTGGAGATAGATGCATTAAACTTTGTACTAGGAGTATATTTGCTACAGAAACATTAAGATATATGGTATCCAGTGGTATATTATAGTTAAAAGATGACACCACTAGAGTTAAACTATAACATCTACAATAAAGAGTTGCTAGGTATAGTTGCAGCACTTAAGGAATGGAGAGCATTCTTGCAAGGCATAGAGAAACTATTTATAGTTAAAACGGACTATAAGAACCTTATAGGATTCCTAATAATAAAGGAACTTAACTAAAGATAGGTTAGATAGGCGGAAATGCTTATAAAATACTATTTTGAGATTTAGCATACCAAGGGAACAGACAATGTATAAGTAGATGCTCTAAGTAGAAAAGCTAAATTGTAAAATAATGAGAAGCCATTAAGGGCTTTGTTGCGAAAGGATTAAGACGGATTAGTTAGGTACAATTATCTAAAGATCGCAGCAATATAAGAAGGACAGATCCATAAATTACTAGAGAGTGATTAGATGTAGAAGATCTAAGAGGTATAGAACAAGGATCTAGACTTAAAGCAGTATAAAAACTAAGAAGTAATGTACGTGCCAAGGTCTATTACAAAAGAGTTTATTAAGTTATTTTATAAGGGACTAACTTAAGGGCACAACGGAGCTATAGGCTTAGTGTTAAGACTTTAAAAGGAGTATGTTATTTAAGGAATCTAGGGACTAGTGAGATAAGTTATAAAGGAATGTCTAGATTGTTAGAGGAATAAATTAATAAGGTATAAGCTGTATAGAGGGCTACAACCTATTAAGATACTAGAAAGACCATAGGAGGTTATATTATAGGACTTTATTATAAAGTTACTAAAGTTAAGAGATCCTATTATAGGACAAGATTATGATGTGATCTTAGTAATAGTAAATAAGCTTATAAAGTGGGGATACTTTATAGCATGCATAGAAGAGATATTAGTAGAAGATGTCGCTAGAATCTATATTAAGGAAGTGTTTATAAGACATAGAGCACTAATAAAGATTATATTAGATAGAGATCCAAGATTTATAGCAGCATTTTAGGAAGTGTTTTTGGCAGAACAAGGGGTTTATGCAGTAATGTCTATAGCATATTATCCGCAAACGGACGGACAAATAGAAAGATTAAACTAGACACTAGAACAGTATCTAAGGCACTATATCAATTATACACAAAACAATTGGGTATTACTATTACTAGTTATATAGTTTGCATACAATGCAATACTATAAGAAGGAATGGGAACGTTACTATTTAAGGCGAATTACGGATATAAGCCAAGAATATCATTATCACTACGTTAAGCAAAAAAGACAAGTAGCACAGCTAAGTAAAGAATGGAGACTTTAATAAATCTTTATGCAAACCTTAAAGAAATAGCTAAATTAGTACAAGAATGAATAAAAAGGTACTATAATACTAAGAGATCTAAGGGACTAGATCTTAAGAAGGGAGATAAAGTATAGTTACTATACAATTTTTTTAAAAGTTAATGACTAAGCAAGAAATTAGACTACGTTAGACTAGGACCTTTTAAAATTATATAGAGAATTTTATTGGTTATATTTAAGTTGAAGTTACAAGCCAAAATGAAGATCTACTCTATATAGTACATTGCAATACTAGAACTAGTATACGGAGATGCCAAACTACTAGTCTATAAGGCAGATATATATAGAGGGCAAGAAGAAGATAAATAGCAAGTTTTAAAAGATTATTAGTCACAAGGATATAGATAGTGAAATGTAGTATAAAGTAAAGTGGATAGGCTACAGTAAAACTACCTAGAAACCACTAAGTAACCTAAAGAATGCTATAGGAAAGGTATAGGAGTATTAGAAGAGAATGGGTTAAGTAGTATTAAAAAAGGATCGCTAAAGGATGAGTCACCTAAGGGGAACCTAAGAGGAGCAACTACTACGTTACTTAGAGTTATTTCCTTTGTTGGAAACTCTACCCGCTCATCACCCAGCTTAGACAGACCTTATTAAATAAGTTTCTACTCCTTAGAGCGAACCTTCTTGTGAACTTTCTTAAGACAAAGCAGTTAAGCATAAGTAGAGGCGCGAGCTTTAAGGGCATGACGCTCCTTATCTCTTACCCGCTCAGCATAAGCGCGATCTTTATTCTGGAGACGATAAATCTCGCCCAAGGCACTTATAAGCTTACTGTTAAGCTTCTTAGCAGCAGATTAAACATAAGACCCTATAATAAGTTACTTAGGGAACTTAAAGACTATTAAGAGTTATAGGATATGTATACTTAGTATTAGAAATAGAGCAAACGTCGCAGGATAATTAAATGTTAGCTTTAGTGCACTCCGTATAAGAGGACGGTTATTGGGCAGAAGGACTTACTAGTATAATATAGACCAACCCCTCTTTTGTATAACAAGAATATGGAGATAGCATAATCTTACCTAGAAATAGTATTGCAGTAACGGTATAAGACTAATAAGCTATAGAAGAAGAGGCCAAAGGTTTAGAGACCTTAGAAGGCATAATAAGTAAAGATATTAACCAAATTAATTAAACGGATATCACACCTCTAATAGACAACTTGGAGATGTTAGGAATCTTTAAGGATAAAGATAAAGAGGAGGGAGATAGTGTTACGGACAGCTTAAGTATAATGTTTTAACTACTTAGAGAAGAGTTAGAAGAAGCTAGTTAGTTAATAAGGGCATGGTTTAGGATAGATCTAGTGGAACTATATAACGAGGAATAGTAGCTAAGGTTACATAATGTGATCTATATAATCTATATAATCTATATAATCTGTGGGATAGCGTAGATAAAGCATATATACCTTACGGAGTAAAGGGATTTCTTAGGCGTAAGGTTGTGTATTTAAAGGACCATAGTCCCTACCTAGATAGTTCTCTCTTTATAGTAAATCTTAGAATATAATTGGAGTTAATCTATTAGGCAACCACTCCACCAGTTATTATTACGTTGTTAAATTGTTCTTACCTATATACCTAGCCCATTGACAGGACCCACTGTAGTTACTGCTATAAGGTTCCGTTATATAGAAAGGTATAGGAAGCCTTTTAGGAACTACATATAAAGTTTACGGAAGCTCTACTATTGCGGCATTTTAACCTAAATTAGCCATTAATAATAGTCACTAATATATTAAATTTTGCCTTTATTAGTATCCTACTGCAACCTAATAGGTATCTAGACGCTACCCAGCTCCACTAGAGACCGGTAACATTCTACAGTAGAAAATTCTAGGGACCTAAAGTTAGGTATTATACCCATAATAAGGAACTGCTAGCTATAGTCAACTACTTAAAATAGTAGTGACATGTCACGGAACCCGACCGTAGGGGCCTCCATAGAAGAGCCCCGTGCTCTTATATATACCTCGCGTACAGCTTATATCAGCTACGCGTGGGTATATCACCTCCTTACGCCCTTGACCCTTACAACCGATCGCGCAACGTCTTATAGACTCCTTGAATACATACGTTCAGCTGCCATTGACCCTGCCCGTGACATTACGTTGCGCCTTTTTTTTATCACCGACGCCCAGCCTACAACTAATTCCACGTCTCTGCGATACTGCAGGCGCTGCCAGAAGCAGCGTGTCTATAAGTTACCTCACTTCGTACTTCTAAAGAATTAATAATAGTAAGACGAAATTCCTTACTAGCCACTATATTAAACTTAAAGAACAATCCAATACCTATATTAAACCAACAACGCCAATTAATCCTAGGGGGATTTAATTTAATAGCCCCAGCCTTAACCCTCAAGGGGAAGCCTAGTAGCTTAAAAGACTATAATAACCTTAATAAGGTGGACATCAATAATATCTTATCCTTTATTAACTATATAACCATAGATAAACAAGCTAAAGGACTACTACCTATTAAGATTAAGATATGAGACGCCGAGATATTTATAAAAATAGTAGTATAAGAACCTAATAAATACTACCGCCTTCTATAGAACTACTACCTAAAGCTTATATAAGCTAAAATGCGTGCCGCCTAAGATCGCGATATTATCTAAGACCTATAAGCTCGCGAGGCGCTTACTAACAATATACGTTAAGAGATTAAAGACGACCTCCACGTATTTAAACGCGACATTTAACGACTAAAGAAGGCCAAGATTATACTTATTACTACGATTACTAAAAGAGAGGGTATAATTAAATACCTATAATCTTAGCTTAATAAGCATATTTATAACAATACTGGACACCTCTTTACTGTATATAACGCCATCTAAGTCTCTACGCCCCCGGCAACCTTACCTACTTAACACTTAATAGAGGGCTAGCGCTAAGCAGCTTTACCTAATAGAAACCCCTACTATAGCAATAATAATAAAAGCCATAATAATTAAACCTAGACTGCTACTATAGGGTCTAATATACGCTACCCTAATCCCCTAACCTTTTAGGGTAACTGTAAGGAATATAACTACTAGAAGATGCAAATCCGCAAAAAACTAACCTAAAGCGCCTGCCTTTTCCCTATAGAAGATACTAAGATTGACTATATTATTGGACAAATAAAGGGTATCCCATTTAATAGACTCTTTACTTAATAGGAGACTAGCAGTCCCTAAAGGTGGCAGTCCCACTAGAAAGTCCTTAATAACCTTGACTAAATATACCGCGACTATAACCTAGTGGCCACTAGTTAAACTAAACTATATACCCTAAAGATAAGCCCCACTAAATTATTTAATAAGTTCTATATTAAATTCTAGAAATATACTAGAGTCCTTATTTAAGATAATGCCGAAGACTAAAAAGATCTTCTTAAAAAAGTTACTTACTGCCTTAGTCACGCAGCCGCCAGCCATAATTACAACAACGTTTATAATATAGTAATAGCCCTATAGAAAATTAAACAACGGCTAAACTAGATCGCTACTATAAACCCCTACCTAAAAAAACCCCTATAGAAGCCCTCTGGACCTACTAAACTACCAACACCTACTACCCTAAGTAACACTACTGGTCCTAATATTGACCTCTTTATACCAATATTCCTATAGAAGCTACTAGATAGAGAGCGCGAGCTACTCCAAAAGCTATAGCGTTGCTATAGATACCATTAAGAAGGCTGCTATAGCTATAGCCCAAACTGCCCAATAGCTAGGTTTAACAGCTACCATTTAATACCTAACCCTATACCTCAAACACCAAATACAGCGCTATATACCACTACTATATAAGACAAAGACGCAGTAATAGCGGTAAAGTTAGATATGGAAACGGAAAACACTAAATCCTAGCCCTAAGTCATAGGTTAGGACGCCCTAATAATAAGGGGATTTATATATCGGCCTGCTTAATAGATAACTTAGTAAAAATAAATAGATAGAAATAGATAGTTTTACCTATAATAGGAATTACTGCCAAAAAATAATATAAAAGCCGTTCTATAATTAATTGTGAAGCTACTAATAAATTTATAGATACCTAATTTATACGTACTTATAACCTACCTATCTTACCCATTACTAAAGCCCGCGCCCAATAGCTTGCTAATAGTAGTTGCACTATATAGAAGATTACCTATATAGCACAACTCCACCTAGATATAAACAGGCACCAAAAAGAACTCTAGGCCTATATTACACCACTTACTAACTACCCTATTATCCTTAGAATAAACGAGCTTAAATAATATAACCCCATCATTAACTAGAAAAAGAGAGAAGTAACCTTTAACTCTAAATACTACAGAGAGACTTACCTAGGGCATAGCCTAGCCGCCTTTACCTACTCCCTAGGATATTAACCTAAGGAACCCCTTATTATCCCATCTATAACCAACTGCCACTATATAAGTGCCGCGGCCTTCTACCACATAGCATATAGAAAAGGCTAAACTGTTGCCGCAGCCTCCTAATTATAACTATATAAGCTTAATAAAGAATAGAACCACGTCCTCTATAGTAATAGGACAGATATAGCCGACCTTTTAGAAAACGATGCCCCTATAGAACTCTATGGACTTTTACCTTTAAACTTTAAGAAGTTTACAAAGCTTAAAAAAGGATTTACTAATAAGGAACTCCGCAACCTCCTCCCTAAGAGGTACTATAACTTTATTAATATATACTCACAAAAGAGCGCAGATATACTCCCCCTATATTAACCTAATAACTATGCTATTAATATTAAATAAGGAAAAACGCTACCCTATAAGAGACCCTACCTAATATTAAAAGACGAACTTCTAGTTATTAAAAAGTATATTAACAAGCACCTTAATAAAGGGTTTATTTGCCCCAGCATATCCCTAGCAGCCGCCCCTATTCTTCTTACTAAGAAGCTAGAAGGAGGTATTTAATTCTGCGTTGACTATAGAGGACTTAACGCTATTACAATTAAAAACTAATACCCTGTACCGCTTATATATAAGACTTTTAAATAGCTTAACTAAGCCAAAATCTATACTAAGCTTAATATCATCGCCACCTTTAACCGCCTCTAAATATAGGAAGGTAACAAATAGAAAACCACATTCACATCGCGCTTTAGCCAATTTAAATATACTATTATGCCCTTTAGCGTATATAACAGCCCAGGTAGCTTCTAAAGCTATATTAATAACGCCTTATAGGACTACCTTAACTACTTCTACTCTGCGTACCTTAACAATATACTTATTTATAGTGACGATTCTTCTAAGCATACTAAGCATATTTAGAAGGTCTTATAGCGCCTTAGAGATATAGGACTTTATATTAATTTAAAGAAGTACAAATTCTTAGTTACAGAAGTAAAATACCTTAGACTAATTATTACTACTAAGGGTGTCCGTATGGACCCTAAGAAGGTATAAACAATTACCAAATAGTAAACTCCTAACTATATTAAGGATATATAAGCCTTCCTTAGTCTCGCTAACTTCTATTAAAAATTTATACACAACTTCTTAGGTGTTATAGCACCACTTATAGCAATAATGTAAATAAAGGGTCTTTCTATAAAAGGAAGAAAAACATACCTATGTTTTACCTAGACGCCTAAATATAAGAAGGCGTTTTAAAACCTTAAAGATGCTTTTACTAAAGCACCTATTCTAGCTTACTTTATATTAAAACAGTAACTCTACCTTAAAACTAACTCCTCAGACCACGTTAACGTAGGCGTCCTTTTTTAGATAGGCGACGACGGCCTCCTCCACCTAGTTATATTCTACTCGTTCAAGCTTATACTATAAAAGTATAACTACAAGATCTATAATAAAGAACTTCTTGTAATTATATAAGCGTTTAAAGAATTCTAATTAGAACTTTCCTTAGCAGTGTAACGGGACTAGCCCAGTTATAGTAGGAATGTCTCGGTGAAACACTTAACAGATAAATTCCGACGCTTTAATCAAATTCTGCCAAATTCTGCCAACTTGATTAAATTCCACTAAATTCCACTAACGTAATAGAATTTGGTTAGAACCTATTAATATCCGTATAGGCTTGTGCCTACGCGTCTGCTGCTAAGACCTTAAATATTTAGTTACAAGTTTCCTATGTTCCTTTCTCTTCTTTACGCAACGTCTTATACTTAGCAAGAGCTATATACCCTTAGATTTAGATAGAATTTATATTATTCCTTTAAATTTTCCCTAAAGCCTCTTTACGCCCTTACATTACGTTACGTTAAAACAACTATTATTAAAATAGCAAACAAACCCAAATCCCTTTTAATAACTATAAGTATTATAACCTTAGTTAGGGAACAGTTAACTATAATGCAATAGTCCTTTATGGATGCCTTAGCTCAGCAGCGGGCTGCACTAAAAGCCCAGCACTAGCGATTAATAGAAGTACTCTACAAAGAACTCCGCAATGTTAAGGTATTTACGTTACAGACCCCAATAGCAACACCTATAAATAAGATTAAAATAACGGTACCTAAACCTAACCCGTTGAATGCGAACACTAAACTAGTAATAATAGCTTAACCTATACCTGTAGCGAACCTAGTACCTACTATAAAATCTAAAAAGCTCCCTAATCCTCTAATGTTTAATAGAAACTAAAATAACCTATATTCCTTTATAACCAAGCTCCGTCTTAAACTCTTAATAAACTATAATTAATACCCCACTAAGGCTAGCAAGGTTAGCTATAGAATGTCTTATTTAAGTAAGAATGCTATATAAACTATAGATCCATTCTTCTATAATAGCACTTTTGTTAATTTTAAAACCTTCATCTCTCTGCTAGAATAAATGTATAATAACGCCAGCCGCAAATACATAGCTATTACCAAACTTAAAAACCTATAATAATGGAACCGAGACTTCACCAGCTTCTTTTTAGAATTTTTAGGCCTTATTAGTAAACTGGATTGGAATAAAGCCGCTAGAGTTACCGCCCTTTAATAAGCTATTTTGGATAAAATTAGAGCCCAGTTAGTAGGCAGGGAACTGCTAAAAATCCTATCCGAATTTACTATAATATATTAACGAATTAATAAGGACCTTTAATATAATAAATAGACTTGTTCTCTAAAGCTAACTACACCTTATATTTAAAACTCTATAAACCTAGTATATGCCCTAAAGCATAATCCTTCTTTAAGACCTAAAAGCCCTATGTATAACCCTATGGACCTGTCACGGAGTAAGCACAAGCGATGATAATATATAGCGAAGTAGATATTATTAAGCTATATACATAAACTATATAATGAAGTCAAGACATTGCGTAAGGAAAGAAGGTAAGGAAACAGGAGGAAAGGGGTATATATCATTAACTTAGTTACTTGGTTAACACATGCACGGGGCAGAATAGGCTTTGGGTTATAGTCCTAGCGGATCTTAGCGGAATATGGCGGAATATAGTAGAGGACGGTAAATTGCCGTAGATTGCTGTTATGTGATAGCAAATTGCCTTAGATTGCCGTTATGTGTCTTAATTAACTAAGTTGTTAATATGGAGGTCGAGACGGTAGAAACAGGTAGATGTGTATAAGGTGTCACAGAGGTGTCCCGTAACAGTACCCCCCCTTTAAACTTAAGCTTCTGCGAGATGGGGCTATAGTAGTTCTAGGTAGAGTTTGTAAAAGTCTTCTGCGGCTTATATAAGTCCTACGGAGTTAATAGGTTCCTATAAGGGTTCAGTAAAGCCTCTCCACTTTATAAGGTATATATACTGGCGTTTCTGTTTGTCATACTTAATATTATTAATTCTTTTAACAAAGTACTTATCCTTACTATCCACCTCAACTGGTGGGGGAGGGTCCTAGATCTGTCCAGACAGGGCGTCTAATATAGGGGCAGTAGGGTGGAGGACTAACGTATAGAATACGGGGTGGATTTTAACCATATTAGGGAGCTTTAGTTAGTAGGCATAAGGAGAAACAACTTTTTTAACTTTATAAGGGCCGGCGTTCTTCCAATTAAGTTTCTTAGTAGGTTATTTCGTATTTAGATTTCTTATATCTAGCCAGACAAAGTTACTAATTTGGTAAGCTAGTGCTAGGGTTCGGTTCTTATTTGCTACGGCTTTATAGACAGACTAGGCCTATATTATTTCATTAGTAAGGAACTCCTATAGTTCTTCCATCTTCTTTACAAATTTGTTTGCTTCTGTAACTTATAAGGCCTAATAAGCTAGACGAGGAATATTACTAAAGGGTTCAAAACCTATTCGCGGGTGCTAGCCGTAATTAGCCAGGAATAGGGAGACCTTTATAGTTTCTAAAATAGAGTTATTTGCGGTAAACTTAGCAAATGCAAGCCAGTCCATCTAGTCGTCCTATAGATACGATGTGTATATCCGAATATACTGTTCCATTATAGCATTTGCACGTTCCGTTTGACCATCCGTTTCTAGGTGATATACCGTAGACAACAGTGCTTTAATGTGGAGTTGGGTAGTCAGTTCTTTCCAAAATACTAAAACAAACTGGCGGCCTCTATTAGAGACAATCATTTTAGGGAGTCTGTGGAGTTTCCATATATAATCCAGAAACAGTCGGGTAACGGCAGGTGCTAATATATTAGGGCAGGCAATTAAGTATCTTATCTTAGATAGTCGGTCTATAACTACTATAATATTCATACAGCCTTTACTTTTAGGGAGATCAATAATAAAGTTAATTAAAATATCCTTCCATCTTCGGTCAGGAACAGGCAGTGGCTTTAGAAAGCCATTATACGTCTTATATAAAGCTTTGGCTCGTCGGCAGGTATAGCAGCTAGAGATATACCTTCGTGTCATATTATACATATTCGGCCAGTAGTACTCCCATTAAAGTAGTTCCAGGGTTTTTCCTTAGCCTAGGTAGCTAGCTACTAGTAGGTTGTATATATGTTTAAGGAGCTTAAGCTTAAGCTTATCATAATTAGGGACAACTAGGCGGTTCTAGTAGTATAAGCGGTCTCCATAAACTTCATATTTACTTAGAAAGATCTTTTTAGAGCGTCTAACGCCATCTTAAATTAGCTTAAGTGTCTCTTAGATAAACTCATCATTTGGGTATTTATTAATTATAATCTATTCAATCAATCAATTAGTTATTTCAAGGACGTATACTATAAGGTCTTCAGCCAGGGGATTAAATAATTCGGGACAAAGTAGGGTTTAATTGCGGTAGGCGCGCGCTTCTTCCTATGCTGTTATATCTTATAAACATTAAGTTAGGGCATCAGGTTTTTAACCTTAAACGCCTAGGCGGTACATAATTAAGAATTAGAAACAAGACAGATATTCTAACTAGCAGGCTTAACAATAACTTAGCTATTTCGTGGTTATAAAGTACTATAGATTCTTATAGTCGCTAAAAACCTTAATTAGAAATCCAGCGCCTTCTAGTTTAGGTCACTATTATTCAAAATATCTAATAATAGCTAATAATTCTTCATCGTAAATCTTGTAGTTACATTCGGCTAGACTTAGTCGTTTTAAAAAATATGCTATAGGGTGCAGTACCCCTTCTTTATTATACTAAGACAGAATGCCTCCAGTGACGTAGTCAGATAAGTCAGCTTCTACAATACTCTTTCAGTTCGGGTTAAAGTGTTAGAGTATAGGTGCAGTAGTAAATATAACTTTTAAATAGGTAAAGGCCTTCTTACATTCCTTATCAAAGATAAAGGCTTTATCCTTTTAGGTTAGAGCCACAAGAGGTAAAACCAGGGCGGAGAAGTTATTAATAAACCATTAATAGAAATTAGCAAATCCTATAAAGGCTCTTATATCCTTAACGTTCTTAAGTTCTTACCAGTTTACGATTACTTTAATCTTCTTTAGGTCCATTTATATGCCGTCTATAGAGATAATAAGTCCAAGGTATAGAACTTCCGTTTTATAGAACTCGCATTTATCTATATCTAATTATAGTCTAGCTCTATATAGGGCTTCTAAAATAAGGTTAACATGTTTCTTATATTTAGCTAGGTTATTGCTATATACCAGAATATTATTAATATAAGCAGTACAGAAAACGTCCAGGTAAGGTTATAAGGTATTATTTATAAAGTGTTAAAATAAACTTAGGGCATTTACGAGGCCAAATAGCGTTACTAAGTATTTAAATAGTCCGTATCTAGTACAGAATGCGGTAAGCCATTCATCTCCTTTTATAATATAGAGGCGGTTAAATGCGTGGATAAGGTTAAGTTTCATATAGTAGCAAGCCTTACTTAATTAGTTTAGTGTCTTTTAAATTAACGGGAGCAGGTACCGATTCTTAATAGTAATAGCGTTAAGAGCTTAGTAGTCTATATAGAAGCGCAGACCACCGCCAGGTTTCTTAATAAAGATTATAGGTACAGCTATAGGCGAAGAGCTTGCTCTAATAAATCCTTTATTTAGGTGTTCGTCTAAGTACTTCCACAACACTTAAAGTTTGTTTTGGGACATTCTATATAAGGGTTTAAATCCTGGCTATTTTCCTTCTTTAAGTACGATCTTATGGTTGTATGGTTAGTATTCTGCTAGCTTATCAGCTTCCTTTCATAAAAATACTTCTAGGTTGTTATAGTAGCATACTAGTACTTTTATAGCAGGGTTAATATATTTCTTTAATGCTAAGGCCTTTTTAATATCGGCCATTGTAACAGCGAAGATTATATATTTAGGTTTCTTAGTAAGTTATACTAACGGGGTAGCTCTAATTATATAGATATCTAAGGTATTAAGTAAGCTTAGATTGTCCTTAGTTTCTTATATAGTTTCTTATTTAGGTTTAAGCTCAGTATTAGGTACAGAGTTAGTATTAGATTTAGGTTTAGGTTCTTTAAGTATCCTTTTTATAGTAGAATACCAGTTCTTCTAGTACTTTTATATATTAAGCTTAAGCTTCTACTTGGTTTAGGGTATAGCAGTTAGAGTTAGTTTATATAGTCTAGTATAATTTCCGGGTTCTTAGTGGATATTAGTAGAAATCTCATATTAGTGGAATTCAGTAGAATTCTCAGGTAGGTAGAATTAGGTGGACTTTTTAGGTATAGGATAGACGTTAGTAGAAATTTTAGACTGGTGGATCTTAGTAGATTTTCCAGATTTTAGTTTAGGGTCTAAGTAGCAAGTCATAAAATACTTCTGCTTACAACTATTAGATAATCTATATTCTCTAAAGGCGTGGGTCACGTGTACGAGTTACGTGCACGAAGACACGTCACTGAAGACACGTCAGATCAAGGTCAAAAAGACACAAGTCAAGATCATCAATCAATTAACCCATTTCAACAATGAACCCCTCTACATGAATTTCGTGACAGTTATAAGCCCGGTCCGCCGACTCAAGAAGCTATTCAGCTATTTCTCAATCATTTAAAGAAATTCTACCTCATCATCAGACTCTGACACCTCATCGTCAAGACGCAGACTCTGACAGAAATCCTACCTCAATCGTCACAGGACGATTCTTCCACGAGATTCCACGAGATTCCACCTTAATCGTCAAAGGACGATTCTGATGACAAGGACGATCCTGACGACAAGGACGATCCTAACGATAAAATACCATCTCAATTCCTCCTTTGCCTATTAGTCAAATGACTCCACCGACGTCGAGCTCGTCGACGACGATTATCCTTAATAAGTTAGAAGACTGGGAGCAATGGATCTGGCAACTACAAGCCCTTATAGATTAGCAAATTTGGGCCCACGTTAACCTAGCCACAGAAGCACCTTAAGAAGGTCTACTTGAAAAACTACCTCTTCCAAAGGTCATAGACTTTAATGAGAATGCAACCATATATGCATAGCTCTCAACAAATCAACAGAAAGCATACAAGAATAGTAGATAATACTATAACTAGGATATAAGGTACTTCCTAAAACAGGAAGAGCATTTGTAATAGATACGCATCTAAATTACATCTATAGTATTAATCCAGAAGAAGCTATTGCTTAACCCTTCCTTAATAGTTAAAGAATGGCTATCCCAATTAAAGGAGAACACAAAACCTACCTCATTGTTTATTAGGAAGAAGGTATAACACCAGTACATAGAAGCCCTTAAGGGGTTTAAACACTTGTCAAAATTAAATTAGTGGTTAGATTAATAGGAACATGTAATAGTACTAGGAGAGAAGTATAAGATCCTTTAAATATCCAATAGAATCTGGCTTTAAGATTTAGCAGAAGTTATTTAACCATTTAGCAACGCCTACTGTGTAAAGTATACTACTGAGTTGAATAACCCTTAGAAGTTAAGATCTTTTAAATACCGCAGAGTAGTAAAGGAGCTGCAAGAAGGACTTAAAATACCCTTAAAGAAAGCTAATACTACTATAAGAGGGAGTACCTTTAATGCAGACTTTGCAGAGTAAGCTATAATGGATTACTCTAATACTACTAAAGGTCTAAGGAAAGTAACCTTAGCATATACTAGACGCTTAAAGAGAGCCAGGTTACTAGTAAACAAGGAGACGTCCCACAAAAAGCTACTACCCATATACTTAGTATGCGAGAAACAAGGACATTCCCTTTAAAACTATTAGTATTTATTTAAAGATAAGAGACCCGAAGGAGTTACAATCAGAGATGCTTACATTAAAAGGGTGCTAAAGAAGGTAGAAAAGAATAAGAATCTCACTAACTAAGTTACAAAAATTAGACTTAAAAAACAAGAAGACGAGGCTTAATAACAATAGAACAAGAGCTAGGAAGTTAAGATTAAGGAAGAAGCTAATGCGATATTCCTAGAATTGTATTACATAGGTCAAATCCATCCACTAAAGCTATTAACTATTCTTAACTTAGGAACCACTCTATATATCTTTAATAATCTCTCTTGTTTTTATAACTTTAGGAAAGCTCTAAGACATAAATACATCACCGCCGGCAGCTCAGAAGTGCCTATACTAGGTTATAGCAATGTTACTATCCAAGTCACAAAACTAGATAAGAGTAAGGGAATCCTACGTCTTAAGGACGTTGCCTTCTATACAGACTTCAATACAAATCTAGTATCGTTCTGTCTACTTTAAAAGCGAGGGTACTTCTAGGACAATAAAAGAAACAATAATCTTCTAGTTTAAAAGGACGATACAATCCTATATTAAATAGAAGAACGTTACGGACAATAGACTATTAAATACGTCCAACTAGGAAGTCTATTAGCGTTTAATATAAGCCGACTGCTACGCCGCTAATAGAAGTGCAGAGTATCGTTAAGAGACATTCGCCCAGATACAAAAGGTAATGTATAACTATAGTATCTGCGTCTAGGTTATCCAGGACCTATAAGCCTTTATTATTTAGGTATTAACGCCCTAGGAGTTAAGCTTTAAGGCCCTAAGATAACAGAATATTAATACTACAGTCTCGCTAAAATTAAGTATTAGGTCTTATAAAGGTTCTTAAAACAGAATATTAATAAACCTTATCTTAACCTCTATATTAACTGGACTAACCTTAAGGAAGCACATACTAGATTTATATAAGTTATGCTTATCTACAACACCTTCTCAGGAAGAACCTTCCTATATTTTATAACAATACATAGCAAAGAGAAGGAGACACTATAAGTACTTAAAGATTTCATCTAATAGATTCATCTAAGGTATAACCTTAAGGTTAATATTATTAGGTTAGATAACGAGCTAGGGAAAAGAAAAACCCTTAAATGGCTATAGACCCAAGGGATTACCTTTAAGCCTTTGGCGCTATATACCTAAGCATAGAATAGTACCGCCGAACGCTTAGGGGGTGTAATTATTAAGAAAGGATATATAATAAGAATTACTACTAATCTACCACACAACTTATGGAATGAGATAGTTAACTATATAGTCTACCTTCGAGATCAAACGCCACGGGAAAGCAATGGATGGAAATTACTATATAAAAGGTTCCATACCTACCTAGTAAATGGGAGATTAAGAAAACTATAATTAGCGCACCTAAAAGCCTATAGCTATAAGGTATACGCAATAACGTCAGATACCTAGCTAAAGAAGAAAAGACTAAATAAGCTAGATCCGCGAGCCTATATCAGCTACCTTATTAGCTATAACTCTACTAATATTTATAGGATCTAGATCCCGTATAAAGGTATTATTATCTCTACTAGGGATATCATCTTTAATAAAAAGACGTTCTTTAACGGCAAGTAAACGGACATCTTAAAGGATCTACACGCCAAATTAGATACGCTAATTAAGAAGATTTAACTCCCTAAAACCTTAACTAAGAACGAGGTTCTTCTAGAAGATAATAATAAAGTATTTAAACCGTTAATTTAAGAGGAAGACGTGTAACAGTGCAAGTGTGGGTATTAAATAAGCAACTTAATTCTAAATCTATGGAAATCAAGTGAACTAAATACATGAAAGTAGACCCGGAACTCCATAGTCTATGACTCAATATTTAACCGTATCCGAGACATACGAGGGTGGCGTCGATTGTGTCTCGGAGCCTCTTAGGCGACGGTCTCGTGTCTCAGCATAGTGCTGGTGAACTGTTACACACCCCCCCAGATTTTACGGTGTAGTTAAAGCTGTAGAAAATAAAACGAAGATAGAAGCTATACCAAAATAGGAAATTTAGATACAACTTTAGGAGTAGTATAGGGTGATACTTAAGAGTCTTTGTTAGTTATAGCAGTGATCTAATATTGAATGTCCACCAGATTTAATTGCTTTATCTATACCTTGTACCTTTAACGGGGTAGGATCTTGGTAAGACCGTCGGTAGGCATCTTGTCTGTAGAAACCCATTGTATGTCGATCTTTTTGTCTTAGACTTCCTGTCTAAGCCAGTACTAATGGACGTCGATATGTCGTAGCTTGGTGTCAAGCTTTGGTGTATCCTGTCTTAGAAGTCATATAGTCTGCATATTGTCGCATAGTAGGGTAAAATCGCGTTCTAAATTAAGACCGATTGCCTCAAAGAAACGCTGCCACCAGATAATTTCAACAGCAGCCGTAGACAGGGAGAGAAGCTCCGCTTTAGTAGTTGAGCGAGTCACTAATCTTTATAGGGTTGCCTTCCAATCGATCAGTCCTTTGAATAGCATAAAAAGGTATCCTTAAAAGCTCCATCTAGTCTCTTTATAGTCCGCAAATGCTGCGTTAGATGCTCCGTAAAAGGTGACGTCTTCTCCTTCGGGGTTTCTAAAGTAGACGTGTGCTCCAAATACTTCGCCAGAGTATTCAATAGCTGTAGATTTTGTTCCAAGGCAATAGGCAATAGCTTGGTTTAATGCATCAAGGTGCTTTTAATTTGGATTAATAAGGAATTCGGCTAGCTTAAAATATATCTTTATAATGTCAGGTCTTCTAAATACGGCAAGGTGCGCAAGGGAACCAACCCGTTACTAGTAGGCTAGTGTTCTTTAAGGGTTCGTCTGCTAGTCGGACGGAATCAGTTCTTTGGCAGAAAGTAGTGACTTAGGAAATCTTCCTAGTTGAATATTAAATTAACTGGCTATCTTTTCAATATATAAATCTTGGCAGAGCCAGAGCTTTCTATTTACACAATCTCGTTTAATTCAAATTCCTAGGAACTATTATAGGTCTCCTAGTGCACGGATCTTGTATTGATATAGAAGTTTAGCTTCGAATTCTTCTAATCTTCGAAGGTCCTTTTTGGCAAATAGAACGGCAATATCATCTACGTAGAAGAAGATAATAAGTCGTCTATTAGTGTAAAGGCAGTTCGTACCTAGAACAGGCTTTAATCCGAATTTGGCCAGTGTATTTGTAAGCTCTTTGTACCAAAGTAGTAGTAAGACCTTCAACCCATATAGCGCCATAAGTAGCTTTAGGATATATCTGTTTTGATTGAAGCCTTCTGGGCAATAGCAGTAGACTAGCTTGACTAGTCTTGCGTTTATAAATGCGTTCACAGCGTCATACTGTTGAATCTCCAAATCGAATGCAGCTGCTATAGCCATAAGGGCACGGAATATTCGAGCAGCTAGGGTTGCTGTATAGGTCTCTTCCTTAGTAATCTGCAGGTCTCCGCGGACGCATAGTCAAGCTTTTAGCTTTTATAGGTAGCCATCGCTGTCGAACTTGTATTTAAAGACCCATTTCAGCGGAAGGATCTAGTCATTGGTTGCTTCTTCCTTTAGGACAGTCTCAAATATCCCTTGGCGTTTTAGGTCGTTGTATTCTTTTTCCATAGCCTTTTAAAAGCTGGTAGTTAAAGGGTGCTTTCTTAGCTCTTTAAGGTTCCTTAGTTCAGGTAAAAGATTGTCTTAATATAGGGAGGATCTAGTTCGGTTAATGTCCTTTACTAGTCCTGTGGCAAAGCCAGCGTAGTAACCAAATAGGGTAGGTATATTAGCTAGTGCTACTGCGTACGCTTGACGTCGAATTCGTTTAAAACCTTCTGGTAGGACGAGGTTGGCAGAAGAATCGGCCGAGACCTTATTAGCTCGTGGAGCTGTATTTAACGGTTTTGGTAAACTGCTTGGCTGGGTAGAACCTATTTCAATTGTATCCAAGATATCGTCTTAAAGTCCTCCCGGTATAGTGTTTGTTTCTAGCAGATCTAGGGATACCGTTCTACTAGGTGTTGGTAGCTGTTCAATATCCTTTATAGGAAGCTCTGCTAAGTCGTTTAATATAGTCGTTTGATCTGCATTTGAGGTAGGTCTATACAGGATAGATTTATCCTCAGATTTGTCCTCATAGAGAGGTTCTGGTAGACTAATTGCCTGGATAGTATCTTTTAATGCTTCCCTAAGTAGGTAATCAATGTTTTGACCCTTGGGGTTATAGAACGAGGTCTCATCAAATATAATATCTCTGGTTTGAATGACTTTATAAAGGCTTAGAATCCAGATTTGATAGATATTTATTAAATTGTAGCCGACTAGGTGTCCTATTAATGCATAAGGAGCTAGCTTGTCTCCCTTTCTAACTTGTTTGTTTAGCGTATAGGTCTTGCAACCGTATTTATACATATGGGTAAGTGATGGCAGCTTACCGTAGGCAACCTCGTACGGAGTTTTCCACCCTAGCTACTTATTTGGTGTTTAATTAAGTGCATAGCTAGCAGCAAGGAAAGCTTCTGGTCCTAGAGATAGGGGTAAGGATGCTTCCAGCTGCATAGACCTTAATCGTTCTATAAGGGTTCTTCCAGATCTTTCAGCTCCGCCATTTTATTTCTTAGTATACGGTGCTCGGCATTTAAAGGTAATACCTTTGTCTGTATACTATGTATCTAGGGTGTCTTCCGTTTATCTAAATGCTTATTTATTATCGCTCCAGAAGAAGACAACGTCTTGGTGGAATTGTGTCTTAATTAAGCGGTGAGTCTTACGAATAGTAGGTAGGACAGTAGCTTTGTCCTTATTTTTAGAGGTGAACACAAAGTTAAATTTGGAATACGTGCAATAGAAGTGCATGGTATATCTATCGCCGTTATACCCTGGTACTCCGAGGTAGATAATATTAAATGCTAGCCGTTTAAATAGTCGAGTGGCTAGAAATTCGTGTTCTCGTCTTTAAGAGATCTGCTGCGTGTACTTTGCTAATAAGCAAACTTTACATTCGATTTTAAGCGGTGCTCGTTCGTTAGTTTCAAATTCGGTCAGCTCTACGCCAATAACGTGCTTAGGAAGCTGTGCAATAGCATTAGGTCCTACATAGCCGAGTATCTTGTACCATCTTGTAGCTGTGGCTCCGATTGGTTTACAGGCTATTTAGCTTAGTTGAAATCTTCCTATTAAGAAGGTCAATTGAGTTGTTAAGTCTAGGGTATTTTTAGGCTCTCTGTGCATTAGTGCCCAGTGACCCCCTAGTCGTTTTGTATAGCAGACTGTTTCGCTAGTTATTAGACGGTATAGCACATTTCGTCCTGAGTCGAAATGGATGTCGTTATCAGTAGCTCTTAAGAGTGCTACGATATTTGTAAAAAAGGTAGGTGTAAGTGCTATATGGGATAGCTTTATTTTTGACTTCCCAGTAGGTGTATTAATAGTAATGGTTACTATTCCGTAGGCTTGAATTTTCACGAAATTTCCGCCAGTAATTAGGTAGTCGTCTTCTGCTGCTGGGTATAAGAAGGTAAAGTCTTCTTCATTATTACAGACGTGGGTATCTGTACTAGGGTTAAGTATCCAGGTGTTCTGGAGTTCGAAAGGAATTTGACCAGTACTAAACATAGTAGCATAGCTAGTTGGTTTGGTAGAAGGTGGGGTTTTAGAATCAAAATTAATTGTGGATTCTGTATTCTAATTATTCTCCTTTGCTTTTTGTTCTCTTTTTTGAATTTAATTAACGATGCGTTTAATCCAAGGTGTAGATAAGATAGCTTTATCTACTTTCTTCTGGATATTTACCCTTAGTCTCTATCCTTGAGGGCGCTTGTGCTTAGTAATGTAATAGCAGTTGTTAAACTAATGTATAATGCCGCATATGCATTCCTTGTTCCATCTCAAATTTAAATTGCTGTTAGAATTAGAATTGCCGTTAGAGTCTGAATTGGAATTGTTTTAAAGGGTTGCAAATACAGAGTTATTGGCAGTTGAGGTAGACGATGCTTGCTGCATGCGATAGTGCTCCTTAAATTCCTCAATAAGGTCAATAATGGATGGGGCCTCTTTGTCCTTCCATTCTTTTTAAATAAGATTTACTTCTAGTGCTCCTGCGAAGCTAGAAGAGATGGGTTTGATTACTTGTACGAAGTCATAGTGGGGCCTGAATCCCTGTACGTCTGGAAGCTCCAATTCCTCTACCAGCTTGTAGACGCTCCTCCAGTTATTTAACCATTTTTCGATGCTCTGCTTTTTGTTATAGGCTTTGAGAGCCATATATTGATTTAGAACATCGCGCTTTTGACCTAAGGTAGTAGGGGCGAGTATAGTCTTCAACTCTTAAAGGCGTTCGTATACTGTTCCGAGGTCTTTAATGAGAGGGAGGTAGGCTACTGACGTTATACGGACGATATAATTGCTGATATCATTTATGGCTTACTCTTGCTTCTAGTACACGCGGAGGTCGTCCTTGTATTCCGCGTATAGTTGATTATAGGCAATAAGTTGGTTTGGATCTAGCTTGGCTATCAATGTAGCAGTAGGAAGCACGTCTCTTAGTATAGGCCGATTCGGAGGTTCCAGCTTTGGAAGCTTGTCTTTCTTCTTTAATAGGTTGATATACTGCCATACGTTGTTTGTTTTAGCAGTATCTTAAATAATAAAGAACCATTACATCCAATCAGATGGCTTTTCAAGGATAAGGTTAAATTTTAAATGAGGTCCGTCTGTATTAGTTGTCATTTTTAGAATTTGACAGGTCAAGTAGGGTCCTAGGTTAGCGTCTTGGCGAAACCTTATTTTGACGTTTCGAGCTTTTGATTTGATTCGTCAGTTCGTTCGTCTGTTAGGTACGTTCATCAATCAGGTGCGACCGTCCGTTCATTTGGTAGGTGAAGAAGCTCAAGACACTTGCAAAGGTGGTAGAAGTAGTGACTTCGTAAATAAGGTAGTAGATTAATTGGTTTAGCAGGTAGTGCAATCCGGACTCATAACTGTAATAGTGCAAGTGTGGGTATTAAATGAGCAACTTAATTCTAAATCTATGGAAATCAAGTGAACTAAATATATAAAAGTAGACCCGGAACTCCATAGTCTATAACTCAATATTTGACCGTATCCGAGACATACGAGGGTGGCGTCGATTGTGTCTCGGAGCCTCTTAGGCGACGGTCTCGTGTCTCAGCGTAGTGCTGGTGAACTGTTACAAGACGACGACGTTAATAAGCCAGTTTAAACCTTTAATAAGTTAGCAGATCTTAAGCTTATAAGAGCTCTTAAAGACGCGTATTATACGCTACCTCTAATAGAAGAAGACGAAGAATCTCTATATACCTTTTACGTTAAATATCCTACGAAGTTAGATACTAATTAGGACACTATCAACTAAATAGAAGATAGGTTTTACACTTAGGGGGTATTTAATAACTTGGTTAAAGACTCGTTTAAGGAAGCTGGCAATAATAGGTTTAAAGACTTTATTACTAAAAGGATTACCTCAGCCTATCAAGGCGCCTTTATAGTAGGAAGGAAGTTTAACCTTAATAGTTAACTTAACAATAGCAAGCTAAAATTAGGCAGAATACGTAATATTAGATTACACAGAAAGAACTTACCTCTGCCACCTTAGTTAATTAAGGACCTTAATATATACCCTCTTTGAGATTAGTTCTAAGAGGCTTAATAAGCTTACCTCTAATCCCATTATTAAATAAGGTTGTTTTAAGAAACAGACAAAAAGCATATAAAGAGACAGTAGGTCCTTAGCTCAATATAGGTATTTGTCTACAAGATAGACAAGCACGGATTTCTCTAGAAATGCAAGGCACGTTTAGTAGTATATAGAAATTAATAGGCCCCAGGAGACCTACCTACAAAAGCTACTATATTAGCTAGTACAACCTTCTAAACCCTTATAGCAATCACTGCAAAATTCGACCTAGAGATAATACAGATAGATATAGTTAATACATTTGTCTATTGCGATCTTAATAAGGTTATCTATATAAAGCTACCACTAGGGTTTAACAAAGGAAAGACAGATAAAGTACTACGCTTAAGAAAAGCCTTATACGGACTACAATAATTACTACTATTATAGCAGAAGAATCTCACGAGCTTATTAAACAAATTGGGCTTTAAAGAGGTACCTTAGGAGCTATACGTTATACTAAAAGGTGGAATAGTTATCTTTTTCTATATCAATAATATCGTCTTCTGCTATAGAAAGATAGATAAAAAGAAGGCTTAAGAAGCGATTAAGGAGCTAAATAAGGAATACTAGATAAGTACCCTTAGCAAGCTAAAATAGTTCCTAGGAATCTATATAATACGCAATTATAGCTAGAGGCTTCTATAGCTATCCCAAAAAGCCTATATTGAGAAGATAGCTAACCAGTATAAAATAGATCTTAGAGGGCGTCTTCTAGACACTTCTATAGCAGAATCAGAACTCCTCCCTACTAATTACTATATAATCCGTCTAACGCGTCCGTCCCCTAATATAGACCTATTAGTCTATCCTATATCCCTACTAGCTTCTACAATGCTATATTAGAGAAAACTGGGTTTAGTACTCTATACAGCCACTATAACACATCTAGATATTGCTTTTGCAGTATCACAGCTGGTAAGGTTTAACTAGGACCCAGGCCAAGAGCATTATTAAGCGGCAGATAGAGTTATCCAGTACCTATATAGTACAAGAAGCAGAGCAATCTGCTATAAAGGAAATAAGGAAGGAATAAACAGTAGAGGAAAAAACAAAGAAATACGCAACAAAGGACAAGACAACGGAAGAGACGGTAGAGGTAAAGCGCAATCATTTATCTATGCCAGCAATGCATTATTTGCGGACAACTCCATCGACAGAAAGAGCTCGCAAGGATATATTATAAAGCTATTTAGGGGGCCGATCGCCTAGAGAGCAAATAAGCAGGGTATAGTAATAACGTTAAGCACAGAAGCCAAGTTATTAGCCCTATTACAGACAGTAAAGGAAGCTATCTTTATTAGTAGGCTGTTTAAAGCAATAACGTTACGCCTAAACGAGCCCTTAATTATTAAATGCGATAATACACAGACGCTCTAACTAATTATAAAAGACACGGCAAAGCTAATTACAAAGCTCCAACACATTAACATCTATTAACACTGGCTACATTAGGAATACGTAATAAGATAAGTACGATTTTAATAGACAGCGATAAAGGAGATAATTGCTGATAGACTTACAAAGGCCCTACCCAAGCAGAGGTTTTAAAGCTTCGTTAATATAATCAGGATAGTGAATATCAAGGAGCAGCTAGATAAGGAGAAGCAACTAAAGGACCTAAGGGACAGTATTAAAGCAAGACGGAAGGATTTAGATAAGATTACAGTTTAATTAACTCATTAACAGACACAAGAAGGTGGCTAGCTTTGACCTCAAAGAGCTTAAAGCTAAGGGGGTGTATTAGATAATCTATATTCTCTAAAGGCGTGGGTTACGTGCACGAGTCACATGCACGAAGACACGTCACTAAAGACACGTCAGATCAAGGTCAAAAAGACATAAGTCAAGATCATTAATCAATCAACCCATTTTATCAATAAACCCCTCTACATAAATTTCGTGACAACAATAGGAGGTAGTAAATAGAAGCTTAAGGTTATCCTAATTAATAGTTACCTTATATAGCTTTATCTAGGGTTATTTAAGGATCACTAAGTAACCTAGAGTGGTAATAAAAAGCTTAATTAGTTCTTTGTAGTTTAGGTATTAAAGTTTTAGGAATACTACGTGGGTAATACGGCCTAAGATAGTGCGTTTGCCATTAAATCCAAATACGTTAATATGCCGGTTAAGGGGGGTTAGAGTAAAACTATTATTTTATATAAAGATCTTATTAATAAATCCTATGCCACTAGCTCCTATATTAATTAGAACTTAAGCATTAACCTATTAATTATTCTGCCAAAGACAATAGTTAACGGTTATACTATAATCCTAAGAGTTAGAGTTCATAACATCCAAAGCATTTAATAAGATCCTAAGGCAGCGCCATCCTAGAGAGCAACTTAGCTCCAAAACCTTCCTTTTAGAGACAATTAGGGTGGAGTTCTCATAGCGTATTAGTTATAGCTTCGTCCTTATAAGTAGTGCTTACTAAATATAGGGCTAGAACTAGTTAGAGATTAGGGACGGTAACTAGAGAATTAATATAGTAAACGGCTGCTAGTATTAGCCGTTCGTAATTCGCGTTAGGGTATAGGGACAGAGTAGTAGTTAGAGAGGTAGGAGCTACTTCTATACTTAAAACAGAGGTCTAGCTTAGTACGTTGTTCTTATTTAAAGGACCCTAGTAGGGCATATCCTAGGGTTCTAGTATTAATATCTATAGCGTCAGGGTGCTTAGGCTAAGATAATAACTTAATAAACGTTTACAGGTTTATTATATTATTTATTAATAACGTTTACGTAGGCGTTAAGAGCTCCTAGTAGGTCTATACCTATTAGGGAGGTTTTTAGTTCGGGGCTTAGGGATTTAATAAGGCTGTTAATTAATATAGAGTTATTCCAGCCTGTTTCTTTTATATAACGGTTAAATTTGGAGAAGTATACTAGGAAGCTTTTTATTCCTTAAGTTATGTGGTTTATCTTTCTCTAAGTAATAGCTTGGCGGTTTAGGTCACCATATATAGCTTTAAGAAGTATAATTAGGCTTAATACTAAGTTTGGTTAAAGAGGTTTAATAAGGTTAGCTATATCTCCTCCTAATTAACTTAGGGCGTAGCAGAGTTAGTTAGCTTTAGTTAGGTAGCGGTTAGCGTTACCAGTTAGCTTATTTTTAAGCCGGCTTAGAAATAATTAGAGTTCTTATTATTTACCAGTAAATATCAGAGGGTCTAGTAGTCATTCAGATTATTATAGTACAGTAGTCGGTTCGGGGTAAGTAACTACTATAGGTTTAAGGCTCTCGTTCCGCGTATTTATCTCTAGAGATAGTATCTGGTCTTAGGGCCCTAATATAGGCATCTTAAGGGTGCGGATTTCTTCTTAGAGGTCTTTAATTAATTGCCAGTGTCGTGCTTCTTATTCGGCTTATTATTAAGTTAAAGTGGCTTAGTTCTATGCAAGGGCGTCCATAAAGGACTTCTATATTTCTGCCAATTATTCTTAAAGTGCGGACATAATGCCGACGGCTATTATAGGGGCTTTAGGGTCGTTCTGCATTTTGGAGGGTAGTATATAGGGTTAACACAACGTAGTGTTACGGAGTGAGCACACGCGATAATAATATATAGCGAAGTAGATATTATTAAGCTATATATATAAACTATGTAATAAAGTTAAGACGTTATATAAGGAAAGAAGGTAAGGAAATAGGAGGAAAGGGGTATATATTATTAACTTGGTTGCTTAGTTAACACGTGCATAGGGCGGAATAGGCTTTGGGTTATAGTCCTAGCGGATCTTAGCAGAATGTGGCAGAATATAGTAGAGGACGGCAAATTGCTATAGATTGCCGTTACGTGATAGCAAATTGCCTTAGATTGCCGTCATGTGTCTTAATTAACTGAGTCGTTAACATGGAGGTCGAGACGGTGGAAACAGGTAGACGTGTGTAAGGTATCACGGAGGTGTCCCGTGACAGGACCTTAATACCGCTTAATCCTATACACCCTTAGGAACTAATAAACGAAGAATATAAGCCACAAATGGAGAATGCTTTTAATGCGGTAAAAAAGGATATATCTAAAAGCATTGCCGAACTTACCCTTTTAAAAAAGTCCGCCGTAATTCCACCCAATCCTTAAATTATACCCATTCTTTAAGCTGTACTTATTTCTTAAATTATACTCAATCTATAAATCGTACTTAGACGCTATAAAGCATCTTGCCCTTAGTTAATTCGGAAAACGAATTGTTCTAAGGCTAAGTTATGCCTTAGAATAAAAGGTAGAAGAGTATAAGTGTCTAGGCTCTTCTAGCGCTAATACACAATATAACTCCCTTAATATACTTGGCGAAATTCAAATACTTAGAAAATAGAAGGAAGTATAAATTCTTATAAACAGCGGAGCTACTAGCATAGGCTTTATTAACATAAACTATGCAAAAACTTAACACCTAAATTTAAAGAAACTTAATAAGCCCTAAGGCCTATAAGGCTTTAATAGTAAACCCTTAATATATAGCGAAATAACGCACTACGCCCTAGTAAAAATGTGGATAGGTAAATATCTTAAATATGTTTTCCTATTTATAACACTCTTAAAGTAATATAAAGTTATACTTAGACATGGATAGCTAAAACAACACAACCCTTTAATTAGCTGGGTTAAAGAAATACTAAAGTTCCGTATAACTTACTGCTAAAGTTATTACTTAAAAAACCATTTTCCCTACAAACATATATATAACTATTTAAATTTAATATAATATAAATTACCCTTGCCACAAACCTTAAGCCAATATAATAAATCTATAACTGCTAATTATAATAAAGAATGTAAAGATGTTACGTTAAAACCTCTTAAAATCCGTATAATATAGGCCGCGCCTTTTATCTTATTAGTAAAAAGATAAGATTATAAAATCTTTGCTATAACTATAGAAGATATTAAGAAAGCACTAGAACTAAAACAGTATCCTAATCCTTAACCTTTTATACCTAAAGAGTACTACAACCTAATTAATAAGTTTAAAAAACAATTTATAAACTAACTAGCCCCACACTAAGAGAAGCGCGATTTTAAGATAAAACTTAAGCCTAGTATAACACCAAAGTTTAGTCTGCTATACGGCATATTATAAAAAGTACTGCTTATAATATAATAATACCTTAACAAGTATCTAGAAAAAGGATTTATTTGCCCTAGTTAATCTCCATTTGCCTTACCCATACTATTTATTAAAAAGCTAGGAGGAGGCTTAAGATTCTATATTAATTATTAAGCTCTAAATATAATTATAATTTAAAACTAATATCCAATTTCTTTAATTTAAGAGACGCTTAACCAATTAGTAAAGGCACGGTACTTTACAAAGCTTAATATAATTACTGCCTTTAATAAAATTTGTATATATAAAGGAGATAAAAAGTATATAGCTTTTTATATATAATAGGGACTCTTTAAATACCTAGTAATGCCATTTAGCGTAAAGAACGGTCCCAATATATTTTAGCAATATATTAATAATACGCTTTATAAATTCCTTAATGTATTTATTACCATATATATTAATAATATCTTAATCTACCTATCCTTACTTTCTAAATATTAAAAATATATTAGAATGGTCTTTAAACGCTTATAAGACGCGGGCTTATAATATAATATTAAGAAATGCAAGTTCTATATATCCAAGGTTATATACTTAGGCTTAATTATATCTTATAATGGAATTAAAATGGACCCTAAGAAAGTTGCTATAATTATAAACTAGGAAAGCCCTAGTAATATATAGGATATTTAAGGATTTCTAGGATTTGCAAATTTCTATTAATAATTTATTAACTACTTTTTAGAAATTACTTAGCCGTTAGTAAACCTAATAAAAAAAAATTTAAAATTTAAATAGACCGCTAAATACAAATAAGCTTTTAATAACTTAAAATATTGCTTTATAACTACTCCAATCCTTACTTACTTTAACCCTAACCTTAAATATATTATTAAAACGGACTCGTTAGATTATACGCTAGGGGGAGTATTATTACAATATAATAAGAATGGCAAACTACGTCTAGTAGCCTTTCTCTTCTAGAAACTCGCCTCTACTAAATTAAACTACAAGATATACAATAAGGAACTACTTATAATTATTAGATACTTTAAATAATAGTGTCCTAAGCTTAAAGGATTGTTATTCCTAATACGCGTATTAATAGACTATAAGAATCTGCAGTACTTTATAACTATAAAGTAATTAACGCAGCGCCAAATTTGTTAGGCTAAATATCTCTTATAATTTAACTTTAAGATTATATATTAACTAGGCAAACTCAATTAAAGGCCTAACGTGTTAATATAATAATTATAGAACTTACTTGTAAATGCTTTAAATAAACGGATTATAAATTAATTACGGATTATAAATTAATTACGGATTTTACTACCACCTAAATATTTTAAAAAACTACATCCTATATTTTTAGATACGGAACTTAATAGAAATAAATTAGAAGTTAATAAATAGGAAATAGAAATTAATAAGCTAATGGAATATAAATATAAGAACAATATATAGATAGTAGATATAATAAAGGTAATCCAAACTAGAAAATAATAGTATAAGGATATTACACTCACTAAATGCGAAATTTAAATTAATTAATTATACTATTAACAGAAGATAGTAGTTCCAAATTCCAAACCCTTACAATTTAAGATACTTAAATTTATATACAACTCCCCTATAGTAGGACATCCTAGCTATATAAAAACTTACAAGATTGTTTAACAAGCATATTACTAGCCTATAATGTATAACTATATACAAAAATACGTTTAAGCATATAGAATGTGTGTATATGGAAAGACCTCTTATATAAAAAAGTAAGGAGTACTTTAACTATTACCAATTCTAATACAAAGATGGCGCGATATTTTAATTAACTTTATAGTTAACTTACCTAACAGTAATAGGTTTATAAATATTATAGCAGTTATTAACCGCCTTATAAAAATGTGATATATAATTCCTATAGACTTAATTAATGCGATATTAGTAGCTAAATGTTTTATTAAGCACGTCTTTAAGCTATATGGACTTCTTAATATAATAATATCCAACCATAGAAGCCAGTTTATTTTAGACTTCTAACAAGCTTTATATAAACAATTAAGTATTTAAACATAACTCTTAACTGTATTTTATTTAGAGATGGATAGTTAAACTAAAATTATAAATGTAATTATAGAATAATACTTATAAATATACTACTCCTACCTATAAGATGACTGGGAAAAATAGCTACCTTTAGCTAAGTTTACTATAAATAATATAATAAATGTATTAATAGGCGTAATGCTATTCTACGCGACTTATGGATAAGACCATTAACTTGGATTTAAACTATAACCTAAAATTAATATAATAGGATCCACAATTAAATAGATCTAGTTAATTAACACGTATAACTTTACTAATTAAATAAAGTAGTTAACAGAACTATTACAAAGTGAATTAACATATGCTTAAATATTATAAGAATGGCATATAAATAAAGAACGAGCTCCTATATGGGACTTTAAGGAAGGTAATATAGCCTACCTAAATACACGAAACCTAAAGACTTAACGGCCCTTAAAGAAACTTAATTGGAAGTTTATAGGCCTATACTAAGTTAAGAAGAAACTAAGCCTATACGCCTATAAGCTTAAACTGCTAACTAAGATAAAAATACACCTAATGTTTTATATAAGCTTATTGCAACCTTTAAAAGATAATCCTATAACTTGCAAAGTGCTACTGCTACCTTCTATAATTATTAACAACGGTAACGGTTCTTACTTTATTAACTTAATTAATAATATATAATAGAAAATATGATTTAAATGATTTAAACTTCTTATTAAGTAGAAAGGATATAAAATATAAACTTAGAAAACCTATAAACAGATTAAGGCTAACGCGCCTTCCCTAGTAAAAGAATTCTATAAAGACTATCCTTTACGGCCTGCTCTAGCTAGATGGATATAATATAAAGGCAAATAACTGCCACCTAATATAAAGACATAAAATATAGTAGTAGGAAACTTAAAATTAAAAAAAAACTTAAATTATATTATGATGCTTATAACGCAATAAGTTATAAATTCTTAACTAATTTAAATTGTTTTAGACCTTTGGCTAAAGGGGGGGGGGGGGGGGGTAATATAACAGGACTAGCCCAGTTATAGTAAGAATGTCTTGGTAAAACACTTAGCAAATAAATTCTGCTAAATTCTGCCAAGTTAATTAAATTCTGCCAAATTCCGCTAACTTAATCAAATTCCACCAAATTCCACTAATATAATGGAATTTGGTCGAAACCTATCGAAATCCATGTGGGCTTATGCCTACGCGTCTGCTGCCAAGACCTTAAATATTTAGTTACAAGTTTCCTATATTCCTTTCTCTTCTTTACGCAACGTCTTGTACTTAGCAAGAGCTATATACCCTTAGATTTAGATAGAATTTATATTGTTCCTTTAAATCTTCCCCGAAGCCTCTTTGCGCCCTTATAAGTAGAACCTAACTAGCCAACTAAAGTCCTTATGGATTACTATAACCTTAAGTACTTTATAACCATAAAGCAACTAAATTAATGCCAAGCACGCTGGAATAAATTTCTCTCTAGTTTTAACTTTAAAATTATATATAGGCCAGGAGTATAAGGTACTGTATAATTACAGCACCTGTCGTACCAACCGCGTGCTTACGCGTTCGGTACGCCGAGTACGCGTTTACGCGTTCGGTGCACCAACCACCCGCTTACGCGTCTGGTGCACCCCTGAAGCACTAACTAATTAGGGGGGAGGTGCGTCAGTATATAGACTACGTAGTCTACCTCAATAGAATCGACAGTCACCACCATCCCAAAGAGCATACAATACTATACGTATTTCGTGCCCCGGGATATGACTCACTTGTATCATTAAATTGATACAAACAGGTACTAAGCCTAATAGCCTAATACGCCGTTTATAAGACCTTCCTTAGTTAGAAGATAACCCTTATAATTAATTCCAATAATAGATAATCCTAAAAGTATAAAACTTGGCCCTAGGCATACTACCTAAGACAGAACCAACTACCCCTTAGCTTTATACTACAGAACTAAAATTACCCCCCAAAATCAACAAGCTTATTACCGCAGTATATAACACCCCTATTAACCCATTACTACATTAACTAATTACCGCGAAGATTGCCAGCACCTATACACTGCCTATTAACCTCTAAAGCTTAGGCCAGATTAATATAGCAGCCTTAGAAGTAAAAGAGAACAGGCTCTATTATAGAAGCCGTCTATTTATCCCCAACTTAGAAGACCTATAACAGCAACTAATCTAAATAGCCTATAACCTCTAGTTAAGCGGCCACCTAGGTAAGGGAGGAACCTATAAGCTCCTTAGCCAATAGTACTTCTGGCCCAAAATAATAGACTTAGTTAAACGCTTTATAAGCGCCTGCCACGGCTATAAGTATGCTAAAATATTTCATATAAAGTACTAAGGACTACTATACCCTCTGCCAATACCTATATGCTAATGGGCAGATATCGCCATAGATTTCGTTGTTAACCTACCGCCTTGCAAATAATATAGCTAAACCTATAAGAATATCCTTATAATAATATGCCAACTTATAAAAGAACGCCACTACGTCCCAACTAAAGGCGTAGCTGTAAGCGATGTTGCCAACGCCTTCCTCCACAAAGTCTACTAACTATATAGGTTACCTAACTCCATTACGTCTAACTAAGGCATATAATTTAATTCTGACGTATAGAGGCGTATCTGCTAACGCCTTGGTATCTCCATTAAGATATCTATATCCTTTTACCACAAAACTATTAGATAACTAGAAAACGCTAACACTAGTATAAAGGCGTACTTACAATAGGTAGTCGCCTATAGTTAGGACGACTAGGTAAACTACCTTCCGCTAGGTAAATTTACAGCAAACAACTACGTCTTAGCCACTATAGGACTTACCCCGTTCTTCGCGAATAAAGGTTATTACCTATAATCCGGTATAGAGCCACCAGAGCCTATTAATAAGAAACTGCCATATAGAAAACGCCTTAAGATACTACTTACTAATTAATATACAGACCGTATAAAAGATCTACTTGACTACTGTAAAGGAGAGATGGCCTAGGCCTAAATAAAATAAGCTTACTTTGCTAATTATCACAAAACACCACCACCTAAGATGCGTGTTGGCGACTGGGTATAGTTAGATGCATATAATATTTCTATATAGAGGCCTATAAAGTTACTCAATTATAAGAACCTCGGCCCCTACTAGATTAAACAAGTTATTAATAGGGGAGCCGCATATAAACTGGAGCTTCCGCCCGCCTTAGCTACCCGCGGAGTATAGCCCATGTTTTACCTATAGCTACTACACCTTTACTAACCTAACCCTCTACTAGGATAAATATAGCCTGAACCCCTACTAGTACTAATCTAAAATAAGAACAAAGATAAGAACTATAAGGAGTAGACCGTTAAACAAACTATTAACTCTAAATACTTTAGTAAAGGTAGAGGACGGCGGCTCTACTATAAAGCTACCTATATAGGATTTAACATAGATTAGCCAGAATGGCAACTATAGGAAGACTTTAAGAATGCAAAGGACCTAATCAGCAATTTTTACTACGCGAACCTACAGAAACCGAGCCTAAGCAGAGATTTTGTGCCTAATCCTCTATAGGAGTCCTTATAGTTAAACCGTTATATATTACTATGTAAGGGCAAATTGCCGTCAGATTGCTGTAGATTGCCGTAAAGTATAATTACGTAACTGGAAAACTTTAAGATGTCTAGGAACTTCGACTAGCGGTTAAAGTTATCTAATTGGTTAGATTCTAGACGCTAAGGAGAAACCAGCCAATTAGGATTTTCCATCCCTGGAATAGAAAATCGCTATTAGCTCGCCTACTACTAGCGCCTTGGCGACCCCCCTTATACCTTACTAATAACCCCTAAGTCCTAAGTTAGAAGTATCTATATAAGCCCATTACACTTGTAATAATATTTCTTCTTCTTTTCTATACCCTAAGCGTTCCCCCTATATGTATATAGTAACCACAGCGTTACCGGAGCTCCGCCTTAATAGGAGGGGGGGTAGTGTTACAGAACCTGACCGTAGGGGCCTCTATAGGAGAGCCCTGTGCTCTTGTGTATACCTTGCGTACAGCTTATGTCAGCTACGCGTGGGTATATTACCTCCTTACGCCCTCGACCCTTACGACCGATCGCGCAACGTCTTGTAGACTCCTTGAATATATACGTTCAGCTACCGTTGACCCCGCCCGTGATATGACACTACCTTAAGTACGCGAGCCATACCACCTATATACTCTTAGATTATTATAATCTACGCTACTTTATAACTATAAAGGAGCTTATACCTTAATAAGCTAGATAGGCAGATGAGCTTATATAATTTAACTTTAAGATTAAATATAAGCCAGGGGAAAATAACCCTACTAATAGACCGTTACGACAGCTAGACTATGCCAAAGGCTTTAAAATAGGAGAAGGAAAATAGATAATAGATATCTTACTCCCTATATTATAGAACAAGCTTTAGGTATAGAATGCTTAAGTACCTATAGCTTTAAGTACTAAGCCTTAGGTAGTGTAAACCCTATTAGCTTCTACTAACGTTCTGGCTAGTACCTAGTCCGTAGCTAATAAGGGTCTAAAGATACCTAGATAGGACGTCCCTAATACAAATTTAGAACCTAGTAATACACTACCCTTAATTACTAAGCTATCCCCTTAAACTAAAAGTAAAGCTATAAAGTAATTGGAACCCAGAGCCCTATAATAACTAAAGGACTTTAACCTTATAGCGGCCTTCCTAATATACGCGTACTGGAGAGTTATAAGATCTATAGTACTATCTAGTTATATACTTAGAGCAGTATAAGACAAAACAGCTTTTACCTAGGAACTATCTAAAAGGTTAATAGATCTTATCCGTAAAGTATAACAAAGGAATGCCTCCTATACCATCTTTAATACAGAAGTAGACCAGGAATGTGATAAAAAGGAAGCTAAAAGGCGCTAAAATTGGGAACTAGACCTAATGGGCCTACTATATAGAAAAGGTAAGGTTTGGGTGCTATAAGAAGCAAATCTATAACAGAAGATCCTTATAAGGAATTATAATAATCCTCTAGGCGGCCACTATAGTTAAGCCAAGATAGTGGAATTACTTTAAACGCAAATACTACTAGCTAAAGCTTGAGTAGGAAGTAAAGGAGTACATTAGCCACTATAAGAAGTGTTAAGTATATAAAATCCAAAGGTATAGGCTATAGTGTTTACTTAAATTAGTTCCCCCTACCAGTAAGTTATAGCAATATTACGCTATAGACTTTATTACGGATCTCCCGCTCTTAAAAGATGGACAAAGATAAATATACAATTTAGTTCTAGTACTTATTAATAGGTTTTTAAAGTATGTCTAATACCTTCCCATTAACAAGACGATTAATATATAAGCGCTTATCAGCCTAATTAAGGAGAAATACTTTCTTAAAGTAGATTAGCTGTACTCCATTATTACTAATAGGGGCAGCGTCTTTATAAGCCAGTACTAGTTGGATCTATACTTTTATTTAAAGATAGACCACCATTATAGTATAGCTTTCTATTTATAAATGGACGGGTAAATAAAACACTAGAACTAGGAACTGGAGTCTTACTTACGGATATATTTAAACTACTAGTAAGACAATTAGTGCGAGCTACTTCCGTATATAGAATATGCTTATAACTTAAAGCAACACTTATTATATAAGTATGCACCTATCCAGATTACCTATAGCGTTTAACCATCTAGATTTAATGGTATACTTAATAATTACTAGCTAAGGCCGCATAATTAATTATAGGACCTAACCGGGAAGTTTAAGGATATCTACTAGAGAGTACAAGGGTACCTTAAGGAATGGGAGGAGTAATGGAAGTATGTAAAGTAGAGCCTATAAGATACGCAAGAGTAGTAGAGACTTTGGTATAACCACAAGTACTAAGATAAGCATTTCGGTATAGGCGATGAGGTTCTATTACGTTTAACAAATATTAAGACCCGTTAACTATTAAAGAAGCTTAATATAAAATACCTAGATCCCTTCTAAATTAAGAAACAAATTAGCAAGCTAGCCTACCATCTCTAGCTACCCCTATCTATGGCCTATGTATATCTAGTATTTTATATAAATCTACTAGAGCTATAGCATAGACCACCACTAGAAAAGAACTTCCGTCTAGGCCTAATTAAACACCCTAAAGTGGTGGGTAAGCGGTATAAGGTTAAAGCTATACTACGCTATAAGTCTGTCAAGAATAAGCTTTAATATAAAGTTAAATGGCTAGGATAGCCCGCTAAGGACTCTATATAGAAACCAGAGGATCACCTTAATTATTATAAAGATATTCTAAAAGAATATTGGGACTAAGGTCCGCAATCTATAAGGCGTAGAAAGCGCTCTAATACTATAGTGTTATTGCAGCCTATAAAGAAGACTTGCGCAAAGAGCAAGAAATAGGTTAAAATTAGATATAAAACGGATAGGCTCTGGAAACTATAAGGATTAATTAGGGCTACAGCCTAAGGCAGGATATGTCCTTAGCCTTTTTACGTATATAGCATAGAATTAATGGGGTATTTTGCTAGAACTGTATTCCTATTTATTAGTCTATATTAAGAATAGCGTTCCTATACCTCCCCAAATGCCTTATAAGGCCTTTCCAATTGCTACTATGTATAAGAATTAATCCTAAATACCTAAATTAAAAGCCACTATGCCTTATCCCTAGACGTAGGATTAGTATCCATCGGCCTACTAAGTAATGGCTGATGGGAATAAGATCTAGATCCCCTAGTAGGAGTATAGGTAGGTATAAAAATAGGGGCAGGCTAATAAGGTATAGATGGAGCAGAGATCCTTAAACGCTTAATACTAATATTAGGCCTAAACCAGTACCAATAAAGTTCTTAAGGCGTAAGCTTATAGTTAATAAAGATACGTTTAAGTCCAGAATAAATAAAGACGTTGGCTAGCTGGTAAAGACTAGAACTACTAAGAGCCTTTCACCACACATGCAACCTTACTAAAAGGTGGCGCCGCACTTCTAAACTTACGCATACCCATTTTACTATCAAAAACTATGGATTTTCCAACTTTCAAGACCTAATTCCTACTGCCTAGCGAGCTAGAGGTGGATTTATTCGTTGTTTTACCCCCTTTTCCCCAACAGAAAATTCTTTCTAGGGGTGGTCCTAGCTTATACAGTGGGGTGTCATAAGTGTCCGTCCTAAGCGAATTTTTAAGCCAACCCACCCCGCTAAATTATATATAATAACCACATAATTAATTCTAAAGCCTTAAAAAATATCTAAGGTTTATATTATATATTAAATCTAGCTATTATTACTTTTTTTATTTTTAAAACCGACAATTTCTTTAGGAATCCTATTAGTTCCCCAATAAGATCTATAATGTTTAATATATATTTTCTACTACTAGATATTAATTTTTTTTTACAAAAATTTAATATTT
>Ga0307507_10001056_pt1 | contig 61154 bp, 10 predicted proteins | sample 7_EM_MG_FD_207223 | JGI IMG/M metagenome (GOLD analysis project Ga0307507, IMG submission 207223) | Populus trichocarpa ectomycorrhiza microbial communities from riparian zone in the Pacific Northwest, United States - 7_EM | ecosystem: Host-associated > Plants > Roots > Unclassified | place...
GGTCGTAAACATAGCTGTACCAGACAATCACCCATTGGCGAACGACTTAGCCGAAGCTCGCATGGATGGCTCTTGATATATTAATTATACTGGCTACAAGCGACGACTGCGAACGGGCGTTCGGTGAAGCTGGTAATCTACTAGAACCGCGTCTCTCGAAACTTCGCCCTAATATTATTATTGCTGCTTTGCAGTGCAATCGCAGCTATTTAAGAATGGGCTTTAAGGATCTAGTAGATAAGGTAACAAGTCCACCGGGATTAGTAACTTATAACTAGTAGCTAACCGTTGGAGTCAACAGCAGGATCTTCCTACTGAAGCCTTCCTTCCGAAACCTTCCTCACAACTATGCCAAGCCCCACGATAGACGCCCTTAGCCACACAAACTTCCTTATTACGTTATCTCTATGCTATCTTATATTACAATGACTATAAATTGGGGCTATAGAGGAGCTTTTTGGCTAAATCGGTGGCTTAGAGGTTTAATTTTGTATATTACTCTAAAATATCTATAAAATCAAACAAGCCTTCAAGCAAGCTAAGCAAGCTGACTGTTTCGACCTATCAAGCTAAGCAAGCTAGCTTTAGGTACGAAAAATTTCAAGCCAGCAAGCTAAGGCTTTCCGGCTTGGCTTGCTTGCTTAATAGCAAGTCTGGCCGCAGGCCGCCCAGAATGATTAAAATATTGCAGCATACCTTACACAGAATAACAAAGAACTATAAATACACTCTAAGTCGTACAGTATAACGTGCAGAAAAGCAAAGATAAGGTAATGATGCTGTTTATTATGGAAGCAATGTGGCAGGGGTACAAAATTCTAGCGATATAAGAACTGTGGCAGAACTAACAAGTAAACGCAACACACTGCCCAAGTAGCTGCGGTTACTGGCTAGCCTACCTAAGGTGCTTTAGAAGCCGTGCGTGCTTCTTAGTAAGTAGGCAAATCCTAATATTAAAGTGGTCGGTCTAGTACCCTTGCCCAGATATAGCCTCCCTCACACTATAAACCGGAAACTATGTAGTGCACATCTATAACGTCTACTCGGCCGGCCTAGGAGGACTTAGAATAGTAAATCAGGAGTTGCCTATCTACTACCTTTTATAGCTACTTAACGAGCCAGGAGAGCATATAGTTATAGGAGACTTTAACCTGCACTACCCTATCTAGGGTGGACCGCAGTGCCTTAAGCAATATGATATGGCGGATGACCTTATTTGTGTTACCCACGAAGCACACCTATAGCTTCTTACCCTACTAGGGGTAGAAATATGGGAGGCCAGAGGGGCCGTAAGTACGATTGACCTAGCATTTAGATTAGTAAATATGGTACAGCACCTTATAAGCTGCAAAAAAGACGACTGGCTTAAAAGCGGCTCAGACCACTATCTAATTATAATACTTCTTGCCCTAGAGTCGCCTCCGCAAAGCCAGTAGTAATGGCAGCAGCGCTGTAACTAGAAAAAGATGGATTGAGATGGGGTTATAGTAGGCGCAAAGCACCTCCTATAACCAGGCGCCCTTACTACGGCTAAGAAAATTGAAGACTATATAATTAACCTTCTAGAGTTCCTAGAGGGCCTAGTCAAGAGAATAGTACCGGCAGCTAAGGATATGGTAGGCTACTCCTACCCCTAGTAGACGCAGGATGTAGAGGAGGAGGTATAGGCAGCTAGGGTAGTAAGGCGGTAGGGGGTCTTAACAAAAGAGCTACAAATAATTAACCTATATAAGAAGAATGTAATCTGGAGAGTGAAAACAGCGCAGTTTTAACAAAGCGTCTATAAGGCCGTGACTAAGCCGAATAGCATCTAGAAGCTAGTCCGTTGGGTAAGAGAGCGTAGCTACCTACTACCCAAACCGCCCGTAATCCTGTCGCTACAGAAAGTAAGAAATAAAGAAACAATTTAGGTAGCAGATATAATATAAGGGAAGGCCAACTTACTCTAAGAAAGGTTTTTCCCCTAAGAACCCAAAGCCGATATAAGCGATATAGAGGGGTACCAGTACCCCCTACCCATAGAACAGCTCCCGTATATTAATAAGGATAATGTATAGAGGGTAATAAGAGACCGCCTTCTATATAGCGCCCTTAGGGCTGATGGTATCCCAAACGCCTTCCTTAAGGCGTTAGGACAGCTGTTTACTAAAGCGATGGCGGCCCTAACAAAGGCCTATTAGGAGAAGGCGTACTGGCTAAAAAAATTCCGCCGAGCCCGTATAGTCGCTATTAGGAAGTAAGGAAAAGATAACTACTTGTTACTAAACGCCTGGAGACCTATAGCCCTATTAAGTACAGTAGGTAAAGTTATAGAAGCAGTTATAGCAGAATAGATACGTTGTATAGCGGAAGAGCATAATATGCTACTAGCCTACTAGATGGGAGCCTAGGAGAAGCGATTGATAGAGACAGCCCTAGATGTCACAGTGCTGTAATGCAAGTAGGCTAAATAACTACATTGTGGTATAAAGAGGAGAAGAAGATAGAAAGGGGGTATTATACATAAATAGTAGGGCCAGCCCGCCAAGGCGCTAATAGTGGGCCAGCCAACAGTAGGAAACAGTACGAGACAGTATATAACAGGTTAGTGCTGTAACAGTACTCCCCTCCCCTAGAAGGTTTGGTCCCCAAACCAAACAAATAACTCTAAAAATAGGTAATGCGCGGGGGCTGGTTTTCGTCGCGAAGATGTTAGTTCCGCTTACCGCCCTTAGCCGAGCTAATGGCGATTTTCTATCCCGGGGATGGAAAATCCTAATTGGTTAGTTTAGTAAATAAAGTTGGCAGAACTCTACACCGCCACCAGAATTAATCTGCGTGGCGTTTTATGGCGTTCCTTAGCAAGAATCTGGCCAATTAGATAACTTTAACTGGTGGTTAAAGTTCTATAACATCTTAACCACCACAAATTAATATCGTGGTCGGCCATAACCTTGGCGTAACTTTTCCTTATCTTATACCTAGTTTGGGGGTCTGGGCTTCTTAGGGTATTGTTTATAGAACTTATATAGTACACACTCGCACCTTTTTAGGGACTTCTCAGGTTCCCAGGTTTCTTTATTGTAATACTTCCACTTAATACAATATATTAGGCCATGCTCGTCCATTTGTTTATTATGTATATTAAGAATCTTTTTAAATTCCCACTTATCTGTAATGTTGCCATTATTATCTCTTTTAGCTATTCTTCTTGTAACATTACGACGTTCCTCTTTGTTAATGCGTGTTTAACTAGAGATCTCTTTAGGGAACTAGAGGCGGACTTTTAAAGTATAGAAAGACTTATTAACGCGGATGTGGTCTAGGAGGTTAACTATAACTACTCCTCTATAGGCAGCTAGGACGGGCTAGGGTCCGTCCCAGTTATTATCCCACTGCCTTTTAGGCCGGTTAGTCTTTATATTTTTAAGGCTGATTATAACCATGTTATCCTTTTTAAATATTATACCTTCGTCTCGTTTTATATTAGCGTTGTCTTTATAGCGTTACTAGGAGATATAAGCTAGGGCTTTAAGCTGGGTTAAGATGCGCTTAAAGTAGTTAGCAATAGTATTAGCTTATAGGTACTCCTTCTTTGTATATATAGATAGGGCTAATAGCTAGGGGCCCACTAGTTTAACGCCTAGACATAGGTTATAGCTATAGTTGGTAAAGAATAATAAGATTCCTATGGTCTTATTAATCTAGTTATTTGTGGTAAACTTAGTAAGGGGGAGCTAATCTACCTAGTTATCTTAGGTAAAGCTTATAAAGGCGCGTAGGTACTTATTTATTACTATATTAATAATCTCAGTTTGGTTATTTGTTTTAGGGTGCTATATAGAACTAGGGCTTAGGGTTACCTTTAGGCGCTAGTTTAGGTAACACCAGAAGTTAGAAATAAATAAAGAGCCTCTATTAGAAATAATAGTATTCAGAGCGCCATGTAACTTATAGACAGTATAAATAAATGCTTTAATGAGCTCCTTAGTATCTAGGCTAGTAATAGAAATAAAGTGTCTTATCTTTATTAGGCGGTTAACAACAATAAAGATATGTTTATATGTTTTGCCGTTATAAAGGCACTTAGGCAGGTCAACGACGTAGTTAATAGAGATATTGGTTTATGGGCGGACTGGTAGTTTTAGTAGTTTTAGGAAACTAGGCGGTGCTAAGCATAGGGTCTTTATACAGAAGTAGAGAGCGTAGTTTTTTACAAAGGTAGCTATAAACTGTGAAATACCTGGCTACTAATAGGTTTAATTAAAGAGGTCTAGCGTCTTAATACGGCCTAGGTGGCCCACAGGACCTAAACTATATATACGGTGTACGACTTCTAGTCGGAGTTTAGGTGAATTAGGGACAAATACTTAATTCCTATAGTAGATTAGGCCGTTAACAATTAAATATTTAGATTTATTATAGCGGAGTAACTTCCTAATCTGCTTAGGCCAGTGACATACTTTACGGCCTTCCTATTTGCGTAGCGCAGCTAATATATCCCTAGCGAGTTTATTCTCCTTATAGGCATTCTTAATAAGCTCCTTAAGGGGTTTTTTCTTAGGCTCTAGGTCTATTACTGTAATAAAGTCTTTAATGCTCTGGTCTTGGGATTTGCTTAGCAGCTCTTTTAGGATAGTAGGGTTAACTTTTTTTTATAGTAAGACAACGCGGTCTTAGTGTTATAAACATTTATTACTAGTATTAGCAGGTGCTACGCCTAGGAGACGGCTAAGAGCGTCTAGGATTGTAGCTTTGGTGCTAGGCCTATAGGTAATAATAAAGTTAAACTAAAAGAGGAACTTAGCCTATTGGACTTAGCACTAGTTTAGTTATTTTATTATTATAAAGATCTGGAGGTTCTTATAGTTTATAATAATTTTAAACGGTTGCTTAGTTCCTTATAGTTTAGGGCGCCATTCTTTTAGTACTTTTACAATTACTAGGAGCTCCTTATTGTATATCTTATAGTTATATTTTAGGGCAGAGTGCTTAGCAGAGAAGAATGCGACTGGCTTAAGTTTGCTATCTTTACTAGCTTAGTAAAGCACTTCTCCTAAAGCCTAGTTTAAGGCATTTGTCTCTACTACGGTTTTCTTTATATAGTTATAGTATGCTAGGACTAGTACTATAGTAAACGCTGTCTTTAGTGTCTAAAAGGCTTGTGCTTAATTAGGGCCCTATAACTAATTAGTACTCTTCTTTAGTAGCCTAGTTATAGGTTTAACAACTACAGAGTAGCTTTAGATAAATTATTAGTAAAAGTTCGCGAAGCTAAGAAATTACTGTAGTTCTTTAATTAACGTTGGGTCCTTTTATTCCTATAAGGCCTGCACCTTCTTAGGGTCTATAGTTATGCTATTAGTCAAGATAATTAAGCCAAGATATTTTGTTTTAGTAGCATAAAACTTAGACTTATTAATATTAATCTATAGTCCAGTGTTACCAAGTCTCTAGATAACTTCATTTACATATTTAGTGTGCTTAGTGCGTGTTTTAGAGAAGACAAGGACATTATTAAGGTAGGCAGTGCAGTAGTTATTAAGGGCGTTATATAAAATATGGTTAATATAGTTCTGGAATATAGTGGGCGTATTATAGAGACTAAATAGTGTAACTAATATCTTATAGAGTCCGAACTAGGTAATAAATACTATAAGCTACTTATAACCTTCCGCAATCCAGATCTAGTTAAACACAGTAATTATATTAAGCTTAGTAAAGTATTTAGCACTATAGAGTGCATTAAGTGTCTTATAGATTAGTGGTAATGGGTACCAATTCTTAATAGTAACTATGTTTAGGCCTTAGTAGTTATGGCAGATTTGTACGCCACTACTAGGTTTTACAGTAAGGAGAAGTGGTATAGCGGCTAGTAAGATTAATTTGCGGATAAAACCCTTATCTAGTATCTTATTAATCCATTTCTTTACACAACTAAGTTTAGTGGGTAAGAGTGGTCTGTTCTTATAATATAGGGCCTGCTTTCTAAGCATAATCTCAATTTTATGGTCCTATGGTTGGTAAGGGGGCAGCTTATCTATATTTTTAGGGAGGAAGTGTTTAATATATTCGCGAAACTCTTTTAGTAAGCGTTATAGAATATCTTTATAGGTTAATCCTGGTTTGCCTTTTAGGAATTTCTTAACATTAGTGTTAACTATCTTTCAGCGTAGAAACTTAGGCTTGGTTTTTAGGTTTATCTTAAGAAAGTTATAAAAATAAGGGGGTAGCACTTTATGGGCTTCTTCTATTATATAGTCGCCTTTTACTAGCTAGCGGAAAGATCTTTCTAATAGGTTTAGTACTTCTATTAGGCCTATAGGCAGCTCTTTAAGCAGCTATTAATGTTCTTTTTATTTAACTAGTTCTACTAGCTCTGCTATATAGATCCTTATTACCTTTACGTCTTTTTGTTTATAGAACTGGGTAAAATTAACGGTATAAGTATATCTAATATTGTCTAGGTTAGGGCGTATCTGGTTCTCCAGTGCTACAGCTAAGCTGGCACGGCTTGGTCGGCCTAGGGGGGCGGAAACGAGGCGGCGGCCCTATACAGTACGCGCAGGAGACGGGTGTAAGGTTAGGCGTTATAGGGGGGAGGTCTTAATTGCTCTGGTTTTGGTCTTGGCTATAATATCTTTAGCTATTATACGTGTGGTCACATATACATATAGCAAATAACTTAAAGTTAGGTATCTTGTTAGCTGACCTAGGTTAAGTGGGTATATATAGGGGACTTATAGTTCTGGCGGTGTTTATTTTTTTAGGGATAGGGTAGTAGTCTAGTCTTCCAGGATCTCCGCTTTGTTTATTACGTATATTGGGTTACTAGTATTAGGTACCTCTTTTACTATTAGCTAACGGTATCTGAGTGTTGGCCTTATAATGCGTCCGCATAGTGCTACTTAGTCATAATTAGGAATGTGCCATAGGAGACAGTTATAGGCATAGTAATTAGAGTTAAACTTAAGCTCTAGAGCGGGGAAGTCTGCCCTTAGGTTATATTTTTTGAGCTAGGGCATTCCAAGAATTACTAGTGTAGAGGGTAATAATTTCGTGATGTAGAAAAGTATAGATTCTATATAGTGGCCAATTGTCATTTTTGCTATAAAGTAGTGGGTAATAAAGCTGAATGGGAGTCCGTTAGTAAGGCGGAGTGGTTTTAGGACTAGGAGTCTTTTTATTATAATATTATGCTTTTTTATAAGCAAGTCTTTGTCTGCAAATGCTAGTACTGTACTATTAGTGTTAATAAGGCTTACTATTTTAATAAAAACTTATAGGAGTGGGTTGTGTAGTAAGAAGAGGTAGGTTTAAATAAGGATAGCATTTCTATTATTGTTTGCTGTTCTAAGGTTAAGTAGTAGTTAACTTAAAACAAGGTTTAACTAATCTAGTAGTATAGATTTAATCCTTTTATCCTCCTCCCCGTATGGTTCTAACCCTTAGAGGCGACTTAGTTTAAGGGTTGGCCTTTTAATAACTAACTTATGGGGCTTGGCTGGTGGCTATGGTCTTAGCTAGTATATCCTAACATATTGGTTTCCAACGGTGTATATGTGCTAGAGGGTACTTTACCAATAATATAGCCGGTCTTATAATTGGTAGCGATATAGAGCACTTGTCCGTAGTTCGCGTATGGGACCATTAGCTGGGGCTGTATTGGGGAAGGCTATTGCGGGGGCGGGTTTCTATATCCGAACTTACGTCCTCGTTCGCGGTTACCGTTTTGGTTGCTATCCCCTCTACTAAAGAATCCGCCGCGGCTAGGAGGGGGTTGGCGCGGTAGTATTAGGAGGGGATTTAGGTTTGCCCTAGGGTTATAAGTATCTTTCCAGTGGCTAGGTTAACTATATGCCATACAGAGTCTGTTATCCATGCGGTGTCTTTAGATGTTATTAGGGAGGCTACTACTACCGCTACCAAATTTAACGGCGTTAAGGTCTATTGGGTTATTCTATGGTACTAGTACTAAGGTGTTGTTATTAGGTAATATAGGTTAATAGCCGCCAGCGGTACTTAGCTTAGCGGTATTTAGCTTTATATAGTAGGCATAGTTCTATAGGTTATAAGCAAATACGTCCATCTGCTTACTCTAGCCTTTATAGTTAGTATCGCCGATCTTACAGCTAAGGGTAAGGGCTAGGTTTTTTATCTTTAGTAAAATATTCTTTTTAAGTAAGTCTACTTTTTATTTTTTAGTCTTGTTTGCTTTAATTATTAACTTATTAAGCTCTGCTTTCTAGGACTAGTAGTTACGCTTACCCTAGCTTAAGGTATCCAACTTATTTTTGGCCGCTTGGGTTATATTAATAGTCTTATAGTGCTTCCTTATATATACGAGCATAGACTCTCAGTCGGAGAAGGTCTATTTACTTAAGTCGTTTGGGTATATACGTAGTATATTAAGGCCATGCTTAATATAGTTATAGGCCTTATCTATTAGCATGTCTAATATATAGAGGATTTTGTCCATTAGAGTCTTAAAGCACTTTATATCTCTCTAGAAAACGCCTTGGATCTTTATTTCCTATATTTTAAATTTTTCTTATTTTTTAATTGGTGATTCCTTGCCATTAAATAGGGTTGGATCTTTTGCTTTATACTTTTTTCTATAGGGCTTAGTTAGAAGAGGGGAGCTAGTAGCTATATTCTTCTTAGTAATGGTCTAGGTGAGTATAGTAATTTAAGAGCTTAGACTTTATATGGTCTTAGTATATACAAGAGCTTATTATTCGTTTTGTTATATATATAGTTTAAGCGTCTTAAGGGAGTTAATTCTGTGCTAAGCTTCTTTAAGTTAAGACTTTATAGTTTGGCCTTTATTATAGACGGCTTAGAGGCCGTTTTTAATGCTAGTTAAAAAGGTTATATATATAGAAAGGTGCTAGAAGGTTCCTGCCATATTAAGGCCCTTAGGGTACTCTAGGCCATTCCTAATTGCCTAGGCAATATGGGTGTGGGAGGTATTAAAGAGGCAGGCGAGCGCTTCGCGTAGGTTCGTTAATAGGGTATTATCCATATTATAGTTACCCATTTTAAGGGATCTAGGTAAGGTAATTGAAATCTATAAGGCTGGCTATAATACTGAGATTGTTTATAACTGTACTAAGATTGTCTAAGATTATACTAAAATTATCTAGGACTGTGCTAGGGTTGTCTGGGACTATAGTATAGTGTTATCGGTCGCGCCAGGTCGCGATTACACTGGGAAAACGGAGACAGTATACTTAGGAAGAGGGAAAAAACAAAGGTCGCGATAGGGCGCAATTAGAGATACCATAAACTGTTACAGTGCTATAATGCAAGTAGGCTAAATAACTACATTGTGGTATAAAGAGGAGAAGAAGATGGAAAGGGGGTATTATATATAAATAGTAGGGCCAGCCCGCCAAGGCGCTAATGGTGGGCCAGCTAATAGTAGGAAACAGTACGAGATAGTGTATGACAGGTCAGTGCCATAACACTAGACCTCTTAGTCAACTAAGTATAAATAGTTTAGCAGATAAAAGGCAATATAGCGTTACTACTCTCCCTTAATATTACTGGAGCCTTTAATAGGGTAGTATAAAAGCGCCTATAGCACGTACTATGGGCAAAGGGGATCCCAGAGGAGCTAGCTGCCTAGGTAGAAACCTTTATAATAGATAGATCTACAACGCTAGTACTCTTAGATTGGGAAATAGAGGAGTTCCTAATATCTGTAGGTATCTTGCAGGGGTCTCCCCTCTTACCTATCCTGTTCCTCTTCTATACAGCAGAGCTACTAGACCTCTGTAATAACCCGCAGGAGAGACTAAGCGCCAGTGCATTTATAGATAACACTAACTTACTTGCGTACGGTCCGTCTATAGAGGAAAACTGCTAGATCCTAATACGTGGCCATAACCGCTGCCTTGACTGGGCGCGCCGCTACGGCGCTAGCTTCGCCCCAGAGAAGTATAAGCTTATATATCTATCCCGGAACCTAAAGCAGTTTAATATACAGGCCCCTCTCCCCCTATTAGGGGTAGAGACTAAGCCTAAGGCCTTAATGCGCATTTTAGGTGTCTAGCTTGACCTACAGCTAAACTGGGGGGCACATGTAAAGGAGATATAAAAGAAGATAAAAACACATATAAACGCCCTACTGCGGACAACAGCCTCAATATAGGAAGCTACCTTTGTATAGGCAAGGCAGATCTATAACGCTATAATCTAGCCCGCTATTGCCTACGGAGTAGCAATCTGGTATACGCCTACCCTAATTAAAGGTCCTAAAAGCACTAAACCTATGGGCCTAGCTGTAAAGCTAGCTAAGATTTAAAATAAGTGCCTAAAAGCAATAGCAGGGGCATATAAGGCAACTCCCACCTTAGTTCTTAAAACTAAAACCTCTATACCCCCACTAGATCTCTACCTAAATAAAAGACTCACAAACTTTAGGTTTAGGCATAAAGAAAAGTTAGTTACGGAGGCTTGCGTACAGATATGGGGGAAACTAGCCTAAAAATAAAGACAAAGACGGGGTCAAAACCAAAACGGAAATATATATACAGAGGGAGAGAAACGGACCCAGTGGGTAGAGGAGTGGAGGCAGCAAAAACAAAGGACAGAGATGCCGCTTCTAGTAAGCTGGAAGAGAAGATAGGGAGCTAATTGGCCGAAATAGGGACTTATAGGGGTAGTGCCACCGTCAGAAGAACCGCTAAAGATATATAAGGAGCTTAAGAAAGCAGAAAGCTTAGTTTTAACGTAGATATGGACGGGACAGATAGGGCTAGCGGCCTTCCTAAATAAGGCTAGGGTACCAGACTTTCCCTCTCCTATATACTAGTGCGGCCAAGCCGAAGAGACGGTGTTATATATTATAGCCTACTGCCCCCGGTTTGCAGAGCAGAGGTAAGGGCTAGTGGTAGGCCGCCTGGAGGTTAAAAAACTAGCTAGTATAGCCAAGGGAGCGAAACGGCTCGCAAGATGGTTCCTATAACTACGGGTTCTACCGCAGTTCTACTATGCGGAGGAGCTCCTGTGAGAGGAGGAAGAGAAAGAAAGGGGAGTAAGTAGGCTAGCTAGGTAAGAGGCTTGCTAAATAGAAGGAGTAAGCATCTATAGACGCCTTTTTGATACTTATAGGCTGCGAAGTAGACGGTAGAAAGTGTATAATAGGCTAAGGAGGGGGTTTTTTGTCCCGTATTAGGTTTTCCCATTATGTAAAATAGGAGTACCGTATAGCCACAGAGCTAAATCGGTGTAAGATCAATAAATAAATAAATATATAGATAATAGATGTAATAAAAGCGATTTAAATAGAAAAACAATAGTATAAGGATATTATACTTGCTAAATGCGAGATTTAAAACAACCAATTATACTATTAATAGAAGATAGTAGTTCTAAATTCCAAACCTTTATAATTTAAGATACTTAAATTTATATATAACTCCCCTATAGTAGGGCATCCTGGCTATATAAAGACTTATAAAATTATTTAATAAGTATACTACTAGCCTATAATACACAACTATATATAAAAATACGTTTAAGTATGCAGAATATATGTATATGGAAAGACCTCTTATATAAAGAAGTAAGGAGTACTTTAACTACTACTAATTCTAATATAAAGATAACGCGATATCTTAATTAACTTTATAATTAATTTGCCTAGCAGTAATAGGTTTATCAATATTATAGTAGTTATTAACCATCTTATAAAAATATAACATATAATCCCCATGGACTTAATTAATGTAATATTAGTAGCCAAATATTTTGTTAAGTATGTCTTTAAGCTATACAGACTTCCTAACTTAATAATACCTAACCATAAAAGCTAGTTTATTTTAGACTTTTAGCAAGCTCTATATAAACAATTAAGTATTTAAATACAACTCTTAACTGCATTTTATCTAGAAATAGATAGTTAAACTAAAATTGCAAATATAATTATGGAACAATACCTATAAATATATAGCTCCCACCTATAAGACAATTAGGAAAAATAGCTGCCTTTAGCTAAGTTTACTGCAAATAATATAATAAACATATTAATAGGCATAATGCCGTTTTACATAACCTACAGATAAAACCCTTAACTTAGATTTAAACTATAACCTAAAATTAATATAATAGAACCCATAATTAAATTGATTTAATTAATTAACGCGTATAACTTCACTAATTAAATTAAGCAGTTAATGGAACTATTATAAAGTAAATTAATACACGCTTAAACGGTATAAAAATAGTATGTAAATAAAGGACGCGCTCCTATATAGGACTTTAAAGAAGGTAATATAATTTACCTAAATACGCAAAACCTATAGACTTAATAGCCCTTAAAGAAACTTAATTAGAAGTTTACAGGCCTATACCAAATTAAGAAGAAACTAAGCCTATATACTTATAAGTTTAAACTACTAACCAAGATAAAAATACACCTAATATTTTATATAAGCTTATTACAACCTTTAAAAGACAATCCGATAACTTATAAAGTGCCACTACTACTTCCTATAATTATTAACAATGGTAATAGTTCTTACTTTATTAACTTAATTAATAATATATAATGGAAAACACAATTTAAACAATTTAAACTTTTTATTAAGTAGAAAGGATATAAAATATAAACCTAGAAAACCTATAACCAGATTAAGGCTAACGCGCCTTTCTTAGTAAAAGAGTTCTATAAGGACTATTCTTTACGGCCTACTCTGGCTAGATAGATATAATATAAAGGTAAATAACTACCACCTAACACAAAGACATAAAATATAATAGTAGGAAACTTAAAATTAAAAAGAACTTAAACTATATTATAATGCTTATAAGGTAATATGTTATAAATTCTTAACTAAATTGAATTGTTTTAGACCTTTGGCTAAAGGGGGGGGGGTACTATAACAGGACTAGCCCAGTTATAGTAGGAATGTCTTAGTAAAATACTTAACAGATAAATTCTAACGCTTTAATTAAATTCTGCCAAATTCTGCTAAGTTAATTAAATTCCACTAAATTCCACTAATATAATAGAATTTGGTCAAACCCTATTAAAACCCGCGTGGGCTTATACCCATATATCTACTGCTAAAACCCTTAAATATTTAGTTACAAGCTTTCTATATTCCTTTCTCTTCTTTATATAACGTCTTATACTCTACAAGAGCTATATACCCTTAGATTTAGATAGAATTTATATTATTCCTTTAAATCTTCCCTAAATCCTCTTTACGCCCTTATAGAATATCCATAAGGATTTTTATTTCTAATTATCCCCTAAGCCCCTCTGCTTTTTCTATATTTAATTATATTATAATTATATACCCGGTTATTGTCTTAAGGGGGGTAGGTTCCCTATACTATAGAAGCGCAGCTATAGTGGTCTAGGTGCGGTTTACCAATAAGGGGGGTTTAATTTATTTTTAATTTTACTTAGCCGTTAGAGGATTTAATTAAGGGGTTGCTAGAGGGGCGCCTAAGGTTCGCTAGACTAGCGGAGCCATTCTACTAGCTGCGTTAGTTTATTATAGCTAACGGTTACTCCCCTATAGTTTTGGATACTAAACGCGTTTAATAGGCTTTATGTTTTATTAAATGTCTTCTTAATAAAGGTATTTCCACTTTATAGTATGGTATTTACCTATCTTTATTATAGAGGGCTATTGCTAGGCGTAGTTCTAGCGATTACGCTTGAGTACAAACTACCGTCGTTTAACGTGTGCCTTCCCTATAATGCATATATCTTAGGGGGATTCTTTAGGAGTTTCTTAGGGTTCTTTTGATAGTTTTAGTCTTTTTAGGCCGGGTGCAGCAAAAGCTCCCTTTAGGTCTTTTACTTAATCTATTTAAAGTATTAGAGGCTACTAGATTCCATACTATAGGGAATAAACTTTTTTATAGCTAGCTAGGACTAAGATAGTCTATAGAACACGCAGAAGATACGCTTTTATATCGTAGAAATTAAGGGGTATAACCTTGTTTTAGGATACCTATAGCTTTAATAAGTTAATCTAGACATTAATTAGCCTTTAGCCTCGTATTTATTACGGAACCCTACCGTAGGGGCCTCTATAGGAGAGCCCTGTGCTCTTATATATACCTCGCGTATAGCTTGCGTCAGCTACGCGTAGGTATATTACCTCCTTACGCCCTTAACCCTTATAATCAATCATATAACGTCTTATAGACTCCTTAAATATATACGCTTTATAGCTACTGCCTATATTCTATAATATTACATTGCGTCTTTTTACTACCAATGCTTAGCTTATAACTAATTCTACGTCTCTATAACACTACAGGCGCTACTAGAAGCAGCGTGTCTATGAGTTACCTTTATACTTCTAAGGAACCTATAATAGTAAGACGATATTCCTTACTAGCCACTATATTAAACTTAAAGAATAACCTAACACCTATACTTAACCTATAACGCCAATTAATCCTAGGAGAATTTAATTTATTAGCCCTAGCCTTAACTCCTAAGGAGGTGGACACTAATATCTTATTTTTTATTAACTATATAACTATGGACAAGTAAGCAAAAGAGCTACTATTTATTAAAATTAAAATATAAGACTCTAAGATATTTGTAAAAATAATAGTATAAGAACCTAATAAATACTACTACCTTTTATAGAACTATTACTTAAAGCTTATATAAGCTAAGATGCGTACTACCTAAGACCGCGATATTATTTAAGACCTATAAGCTTATAAGGCGCTCGCCAATAACACGCGCTAAGAGAATAAGGATAACCTCTATATATTTAAACGCGACATCTAATAGTTAAAGAAAGCTAAAATTATACTTAATACTACGGTTACTACAAAAAAGCATAATTAAATACCTGTAATCCTAACTTAATAAGTATATCTATAATAACGCTAGATACCTCTCTACTGCATATAACGCCACCTAAACCTTTACGCCCCTAGTAACTTTACCTACTTAATGCTTAATAAAGGGTTAGCACTAAGCAGTTTTACCAAATGGGAACCCTTACTAAAGCAGTAATAATAAAAGCTATAATAATTGAACTTAAGCTGCAACTATAGGGTTTAATATATATTACCTTAATCCTCTAGTCTTTTAGGGGGACTGTAAGGAATACAGCCACTAGAAGATATAAATCTGTAAAAAAAACCTAACTTAAAGCGCCTACCTTTTTCCTACAGAAGACACTAAGATTAGCTATATTATTAGGCAAATAAAGGGTATACTATTTAATAGACTCTTCGCCTAGTGGGAGACTAATAGCCCCTAAAAGTAGTAGTCCTATTAAAAAGTCCTTAACGATCTTAACCTAATATACTATAACTATAACCTATTAGCCACTAGCTAAGCTAAACTACATGCCCTATTAAATTATAGGAATATACTAGAGCCCTTACCTAAGACAATACTAAAGATTAGAAAGATCTCCTCAAAAAGGTTACTTATTACCTTAGTTACACAGCCGCTAGCTATAACTATAATAATATTTATAATATAGTAGCAGCTCTATAGAAGACTAAACAACAACTAAATTAAATTGCTACTACTAACCCTTATCTAAAGATCTCCCTATAAAAGCCCCCTAGGCCTACTAAACCTATATATACTAAGCTACCGACGCCTATTACCTTAAATACTACTAAAGCTAATATTAACCTCTCTATACTAACCTTTTTGCAAAAACTCCTAAATAGAGAGCGTAAGCTACTCCAGAAACTAGGATACTACTATAAATACTATTAAAAAGGCTATTATTATAATAACCTAAACTGCCTAATAGCTAGGTTTAGTAGCTGCCGCCTAATACCTAACCTAATACCCTAAATACTAAATATATTGCTATGTGCCGCTACTATATAAAATAAAGACGTAGTAATAGTGGTATAGTTAGATACGGAAGCAGAAAACACTAAGTTTTAGCCCTAAGTTACAGGTTAGGACGCCCTAAGGATAAAGGGATTTATATATTAGCCTACTTAATAGATAACTTAGTAAAGATAAATAGACAGAAATAGATAGTTTTACCTATAATAGGAACTACTGCTAAAATAATAATATAAGAGCTGTTCTATAATTAACTATAGAGTTACTAATTAATTTATAGATACCTAATTTATACGCACTTATAACCTATTTATCTTACCCCTTACTAAAGCCCATGCCCTATAACTCGCTAATAATAGTTATATCGTATAGAAGATTACCTATATAACATAACTCTATTTAGATATAAACGGGCACTAGGAAGAGCTATAGGCCTATATTATACTACTTACTAACTACCCTATTATCCTTAAAATAAACTAGCTTAAATAATATAACCCTACTATTAACTAGAAAAAAAAAGAAGCAACCTTTAACTTTAAATACTGTAGAGAGACTTACCTAGGGTATAGCCTAGCCGCCTCTATTTACTCCCCAGAATATTAACCTAAGAAACCCCTTATTACCCTACCTATAACTAACTACTACTATATAAGTACTATAGCCTTCTACTATATAGTACATAGAAAAGGCTAAATTGTTACTGCAGCTTCCTAATTATAACTATATAAGCTTAATAAAGAATAGGACTATGTCCTCTATAGTAATAGAATAGACATAGTTAACCTTTTAAAAAATAATGCCCCTATAGAACTCTATAGACTTTTACCTTTAGACTTTAAGAATTTTATAAAGCTTAAAAAAGAATTTATTAATAAGGAACTCTATAAGCTCCTCCCTAAGAGGTACTATAACTTTATTAATATATGCTTATAAAAGGGTGTAGATACACTCCCTCTATATTAACCTAACAATTATACTATTAATATTAAATAAGGAAAAACGCTACCCTATAAAAGACCTTACCTAATATTTAAAAACAAACTTTTAGTTATTAAAAAGTATATTAACGAGCACCTTAATAAAGAATTTATTTGTCCTAGTATATCCCTAGCAGCCGCCCCTATCCTCCTTACTAAGAAGCTAAAAGGGGGTATTTAATTCTATATTAACTATAGAGGACTTAACGCTATTATAATTAAGAACTAATACCCTATACCGCTTATATATAAGACTTTTAAGCGGTTTAGCTAAGCTAAAATCTATACTAAGCCCAATATTATTGCCGCCTTTAACTACCCTTAAATATAGAAAGGTAATAAATAAAAAACCGCATTTATATTACGCTTTAGCTAATTTAAATATACTGTTATACCCTTTAGCACATATAACGGCCCAGGTAGCTTTTAAAGCTATATTAATAATACCTTATAGAACTACCTTAATAACTTCTACTCTACGTACCTGGACAATATACTTATTTATAGTAATAACCCCTTTAAGTATATTAAGTATATTTAAAAGGTTCTATAGTACCTTAGAGATATAGGACTTTATATTAATTTAAAGAAGTATAAATTCTTAGTTACAGAAGTAAAATACTTTAAACTAATTATTACTACTAAGGATGTCTATATAGACCCCAAGAAGGTATATATAATTACTAAATAGTAAACCCCTAACTATATTAAAGTCGTATAAGCCTTTCTTAGTTTCGCCAACTTCTATTAAAAATTTATATATAACTTCTTAGGTGTTATAGTACTACTTATAGTAATAATGCGAATAAAGGGCCTTTCTGTAAAAGGAAGAAAAACACATCTATATTTTATCTAGACGCCTAAATATAAGAAGGCGTTCTAAGACCTTAAAGATACTTTTACTAAAGCACTTATTCTAGCTTACTTTATACTAGGATAATAACTCTATCTTAAAACTAACTCCTTAGACTATGTTAATATAGGTATCCTTTTCTAGATAGGTAATAACAGTCTCCTCTATTTAGTTATATTCTACTTATCTAAGCTTATACTATAAGAATATAACTATAAGATCTATAATAAAGAACTTTTTGCAATTATATAAGCGTTTAAGGAATTCTAACTAGAACTTTTCTTAGTAGAACCTAATTAGCCAACTGAAGTCCTTATGGATTATTATAACCTTAAGTACTTTATAACTATAAAATAGTTAAACTAATACCAAGCACGCTAAAATAAGTTCCTCTTTAGTTTTAACTTTAAAATTGCATATAGGCTAGGAGTATAAAGTACTAAGCCTAATAACCCAATACGCTACTTATAAGACCTTCCTTAGTTTAAAGATAACCCCTATAACCAGTTCTAATAATAAATAATCCTAAAAGTACGGAATCTAGCCCTAGGTATGCTACCTATAATAGAGCTAACTATACCTTAACTTTATATTGTAGAACTAGAGTTACCTCCTAAAATTAATAAGCTTATTACTATAGTATATAATACCTCTATTAACCTATTACTGTATTAACTTATTACTATAAAGACCACTAGTGCCTATACGCTACCTACTAACCTCTAAAGCCTAGGCCAGATTAATATAGTAGTTTTAGAAGTAAAAGAGAATAGGCTCTATTATAGAGGCCGTCTATTTATTCCTAACTTAGAAAATCTATAACAGTAACTAATCCAAATAGCCTATAACCTCTAATTAAGCGGCTACCTAGGTAGAGGAGGAACCTATAAGCTTCTTAGCCGATACTACTTCTAGCCTAAAATAATAGACTTAGTTAAACACTTTATAGGCGCCTACTACGGTTATAAGCGCGCTAAGGCCTTTAATATAAAGTACTAAGGATTACTATACCCTTTATTAATACCTATATAATAATAGGCAGATATTACTATAGATTTTTTTGTTAACCTACTACCCTATAAATAACACGGCCGTACCTATAAGAATATCCTTATAATAATATACCGACTTATAAAAGAGCGCCACTATATCCTAACTAAAGGCATAGCCATTAGCAACGTTACTAACGCCTTCCTTTATAAAATTTACTAATTATATAGGTTACCTAACTTAATTACGTCCCACTAAGGTATATAGTTTAACTCTAATATATAGAGACAAATCTGCTAACGCCTTAGTATCTCCGTTAAGATATCTATATCCTTTTATTATAAAACTACTAGGTAACTAGAAAATGCTAATGCTAATATAAAAGCGTACCTATAATATATAGTCGCCTATAGTTAAAATAACTAGGTAGATTACATTTTACTAGGTAAATTTACAGTAAATAACTACGTCTTAACTACTATAGGACTTACTCTATTTTTTGCAAATAAGGGTTAATACCCCTAATCTGGTATAGAGCTACTAGAGCCTATTAATAAGAAACTGCTATATAGAAAATGCCTTAAGATATTACTTCCCGACCAGCATATAGACTATATAAAAAATCTACTTAGGGAGAAATAGCCTAGGCTTAAGTAAAGTAGGCCTACTTTACTAACTGTTATAGAACGCCATTACCAAAGATATGTATTGGCGACTAGGTATAGCTAGATATACGCAATATCTCTACATAGAGGCCTATAAAGTCACTTAATTATAAGAACCTTGGCCCTCATTTAATTAAACAAATTATTAATAGGGGAGCCGTATATAAGCTAGAGCTCCCACCTACCCTAGCTATTTGTAAGATATAGCCTATATTTTACCCATAGCTACTATACCTTTACTAGCCTAACCCCTTACTAGGAAAGATACAGCTTAAACTCCTACTAGTACTAATCCAAGACGAGAATAAAGACAATAACTAGAAGGAGTAGACCGTTAAACAAATTATTAACTCTAAATACTTTGGCAAAGGCAGAGATTTTATGCCTAATTCTCTATAGGAGCCCTTATAGAGTTAAGCCGTTATACATTACTGTCGGAATATAAGGACAGCAGTTACGTGGTTACGTATCGTCGTCGTGTCTTTGATTAGTCATCCTTATGGTGACTAATCAGCCCCCTACTGAGGCACTGCGATCCTTATGATCCTTTGCTTTCGAAAGAATCAATCAACCATCATCATACTATCTACGAACCGTAGCTACGTGATATCACCTTGTGTTACCAACAATTACTATATAAGGGCAAATTGCCGTTAGATTGCTATAGGTTGCTATTATGTAATAGTAAAGTGCGATTACGTAATAGGAATATTGTTAAGATATCCAGGAACTTTAACCAGCGGTTAAGGTTATCTAATTAGTTAGATTTTTAGGTGCCAAGACTTATTATATAATATTGTTTTAAGCCTTTAGCAATACCCCATTTTTTCTTTTCTATGCCTTAAATATCCCTTCTATATAACGTATTTTATAAGTAAGCGGCCATCTAAGTAAGCGTGCCACCTTAAAACTTACCAAAAATTGGAAAAATCGTATATTAATATCTTAACAACCACTTAATAATAAATTCTAAAAATTTAGATTTGGGCTTTTATATATACTTTAAAGTTTCTATTAAAGTTATATAATAAATAGTTTAGTAGTTTTTAAGATATTAAAATTTGGGGGCTAAACTAAGGCTAACTCACTTTATCTTAAAAACTACTTAACTATTTATTATATAACTTTAATATCCAAGGGCTCCGAGAGGGCCTAACAAAGGCAGAAAATACAATGGCAACACTCTTAAGGACAGGAATAATAGGACTAAAAGATTGGCTTCACTGGGTGGGTGTCCTAGTGGGTAGCCCGAGGTGCGAATGTGGCTGGCCAAGACAGACACCAAAACACGTAATACTGTTATGCCCCTTACGCACCGGCCAAGAAGCAATGCTCTTAGTAGCTGGCACAGAAAACTATAATACACTGCTCTCAACATAGGAAGGCCTTAAGGCGGCTACCCGGTGGCTTATTAGCCAAAATGTGCTAGACCAGTTCTGGGTTGCAAAGGAAATAGCAATAGAAGGTAAAGGGGCGAGTAATAGGCGCCCCCTAATAACTCTACAGGAGTAGAGTATAGTGTGTAATACTAGCGCGTCCGTAGGTTTGTTACGGCAGTAGTGGTTCCTAAGGAGGTCAAAAAGTAAGGTAGTAGAGCACCACTGGTGACTCATAGGCGACTCGCAAGCGAGCCCTAAAAGGCGGGGAGATAGATCACGGGGTTTTCTCAAATAGAGTTTTCTCCCCATATATATATAAGGAGTAGTCCGCGTGGGCCTAACAGGGATCCGAATTGGACGTTAAGCAATGAATAATAATATATAACTTTAATAGAAGCTTTAAAGTATATATAAAAGCCCAAATCTAAATTTTTAGAATTTATTAATAAGTGGTTGTTAAGATATTAATATATAAGAGGCCAGCCTAACTAGAATGTATAATTATCTAATTGACAGTGTTATAGGTAAGTAGAAGGTGAGTTAAAGGTAAGTTAAAGATAGAATAAGTTTTATATATTAAAGGACAAATACTTCTAACCACTTCTATTCAGAGACTAATTACTAGTTCTTCTCTAGAGGAGAACCAGCTTCCTATATAAACCTTCTAAGACACTAGTAAAACCTTTCACCCCTATCTATCTAACTATATCTCCTCTAGAATATATATGGGATATAGACAGGACATTAATAAAACCTCCTACTGTCTTATCTAATATATACCTCCTAGGGGATTCTATTATAATTGCCTCTCCTTTAAGGGTCTTAGTCCTTTAAGACTTCGCCTCTTAATAAACTCTTATAGAGTTCCGGTTAAAACTACTAAGGAAGTTCTTTAGTAGAAAGGTACTCTATAATGCGGCTTATCGCCAGTTCTTTACTAGCGTGGAACCTTACTTTATCTTTCTATTTCTCTGCTCTTCTTCTACTATAGCTCTTTATAGTACCTTTATAATAGAACTTTAATAATAATAATAAAAATTAAATAAGATTTACCTTCCTTATTATAAGAATTTGTTATAAGCTGATTTGGGGGTTGTCCTATATAACGCGTTAACTAGCTACTATTCTTATTTACCTAAAATGGGTCCTAATAATAATGTTTTAATATTAATTTCTTCTAGTTTATAAGCTGTCGTCTCTTACGCGTCTTTCCATTAATAATACTATTTGTCTTGCCTTTTAGCAGACCGTTTTTTATTATATCTTAGCTTTTAGCTTTTACATCTCTAGCTATTCTTTCTTCTACTACTCTGTTCTCTTTTTATAACGCGTCTATAAGTAATAGGATCCCTATTTTATCTCTTTAATAATACTAACTTCCTATAGTATTCTTTTGTAATAGCTTATAATCGTACTATATATCCCTAGACTGACGGCGGCGTTATCCCTACTCTAATAGCACCATAGACCACTTCTATTACCCCTACAGTGGTTTCTCTAAAGTGCTGCCGTTATTATATTTACGCGCTTACGCTAGACCCGTCCTATGCCTATAAGATACCACGCTCTAGCAAAAATAGATTTAAGTATTCCTATTATTGCAGCTAGAGAAAGACCTATATTCTGGTATTTCTTATTTTATCCTATTTTGGATTTTACTAACTATATTAGATCCCTGCTATTTATATACGTAAGGCTTACTAGCTCTAACACGCTATTAGGGATTTCTATTTATATTAGAATAGTAAAAAATAGGGACAGAAGGTGTCTTCCATTACTTATAGCCTCTTTAATTTAATAAGGGTTTCTACTACTATAGAGATATAATAATCTCAGATATATAGTGTCTAGGAGTATATATGTAAGTGGCTCGTTCTTATAAATAATAATATTTATACTCTTACGCGGGCCTTTCTGGTTAGGTAAATCTCTTTAGTTATTAACTTTCTAATCCTTATCTAGATGCTGATTTGGAACCTAGGGATAATACTAAGGATAGTAATAAAGATGAATGTTCTTCCCGCTAGTCCCCTAGCCATAATAGTTTATCTAGTCCTTACCACTCTAAGAAGAATATTAGTAAGAATGCTAATGCTTCTAGGGATAGGAGTGCTAATAATACTGCTAATAATAACGTTAAGATAGAGAAGGAGGCTCCTGTTGCTACTTCTAGTATTTAAGTTATTATCTTATTCTTTCTTTCTTTTTATAGAATAGCTTTATATAGTGCCTCTCTGGTGCCTCTAGAATGCCCTAGTACTAGGAATTAACTTTATACTTTAGGGATGCCTTTATTCTTATTTTTAGTAACAGTCTATATAAAAGCAGTATACTACTATAATCTCCATATGTGATAAATGGGTAGTATTCTTATAGGTACTTTATAATTTCTTAAAAATTTTAAATCTTTACTCTGTGTCCTTTTGGTCCTCTTTATATTATTAACTTGAGTATATATCTCTAGTATTAGACTAGATACTCTCCTTTTATCCCTAGGGAACCCTTCTAAATCCCTAGGGCCCCTTCTTCTAGTACTACTACTTATTCTTAAATAGCATCTTCTTTAAACAGTATCTCTAGTGGTTCTTATATAGATCCCAATGGCTTTTTCTTATAGGATTCTAGGATCCCTATTATAATAGTAAAATGTTCCTATTTTTAATGCCTATGCTAGACCTTATAGTTTTAATTTATAGGGTCTTCCCTATTGTCTTATCTGTGGCATATCTAGAACTATTACTAAATCTTAATTTATGGTCTTTAAGAAAGTTTTAATTGCTATGTTGTATCCTAGCTAAAGGTACTCCTTAGGTTCCTAACTATTATACGCCTAGGAGTATCCTTCCTAATAAACTAAAAATTCGCATTTCTTTTAACGCCATCTTTGGTCTAGAATATCTTCTATATTCTATTCTAGTTCCCTATTAATTTCGCTAGGTAGGGGCGTTTCTATACCATCTCTTCTCCAGTATAACTCTAATAAGGAAATATAAAATGTGTAATATATTAGATATAATTTCGGCAATTCTAATTTATAGGCTTAATTTCCTTTAGTTTTCCTAACTATCTTAAAGGGTCTAAGCCACCAGTAGTCCAGCTTCTTTTTAATATATTTTATTTGGATGTTTTTTATAGACAGCAAGACTTTATCTCCTACTTTAAATTCTTTAGGCATATGTTTTTTATTATAGTACCTTTTTTATATAGCTTGGGCGTCTAGCAAGTGCTTTTTAAGTTCTTCTCTATAAATTTTTATTTACTTAATTCTTTTGGAAGTTACTAGTGCCTCTTTTTTAGGAACGATGTCTTTAACATTTTAGGGGTTATTTACTTTTACCCCAAATAGTGCTTTATAAGGGGTTATTTTTATACTGCTATAGATACTTATATTATATATATATTGCGCTAGAGCCAACTATAATATCTAATCATGCTATTAATAATTAATATAGCAGCGGAGGTAGTATTCTAACAACGCATTTAGACGCTCTATTAGCCTATTTATTTATAGGTAGAAAGCAATGCTTATCTTTTACTATATTTTTTAATAAGAGACAGAATAAAGACTAAAATGTACTGTTAAATACGGTACCTCTATTAGATATAATTCTCCTTAGCATACTAAATAAGAGCTACCACTTTAAAAATAGGTCTGCTAGTTCTACTACCGTAATTATTATTATAATAGCAAAGTACCCTAAAAACTTTATATATCTATTAACAATTACTAGAATAGTATTAGCAACCTCTCCAGTTCTTATTTTAGTAGGGGGTAAGCCTATTATAAAATCTATTATTAATTCTAATATAGGTCCCTACGGAATAGGAAACACTAATAACTCGCTATATAGGTAGTACCTAGATATCTATACCCTTTAGCACGTATTATATCTTAATATATAGTCCCTAATTTCTTTAGAGATTCCATCCTAAAAGTATTTCCTTTAAATAGCTTTAAGGGTCCTATTAGCACTATAGTAACCCCTAAGAGGGTTATTATAGAAGACCTTTAGAATTTTATCTTAAACTATTTAGTCCTTTAGGATATATACAGCACCCTTAAAGTGCAATAGACTCTTTTAGTCTTACTACCACAGCTTCTTAGTAACTCTAGCTAAGTTAGTCTCTACTATATCTTTCTACCTCTCCCTAGAAATAAAGGCATCCCTTTATTGTGCTTAAAGAAGAAGATCTAGAAAGGTTTTATATAGATTACTTATTTCCATTTTACCCGCCGCTATTATAGACCCTAGGTATAGCATAAGACGTTTTAAACTATTAGTACCAGTAGATTCTCCTGCTGTTATGCAGTATGCTATACTATAGATAGGTATCTTGCCTATTCCCTCTAGATTTAGAAACTCACAGCTAATACGCCGTTAAGTTAAAGGTGCTGTAACACCCCTAGCATATCCCATAGAATTCTTACTAATTCTAGGGTACGCCAACTTTATAATATCTGCTTAGTCTATAACCTAGTCCATAACTATATTCTGCGACTCTATTATTATAGGGCTTTACAGCTATATTACTAGGACCTTTACCCTACTATAAAATTCTATAGTTCTAGGGAAAGATTTTTCTTTTCTTTTTAAGCAAATTTTGCAATATAGGAATTATTTTCCCTATGCTATCCTAGATTCTCCCAGTTTTATAATCTAAATATCTTAATAACCTATTAGCGGGATTTGTCTTTCCTGGGCAGTACATAATTTTAAAGTTATACTATAATAGTGCCTCTGCCTATCTAGCTTATTAACCACTTAATACCTTTATAGTTATAAAGTATTCTAGGTTATTATAGTCTGTAAGGACTTTAATAGGATAATTGCTTTTTATATAATAATGTCACCAGTGCTTTATTACTACAACTATTATAAGTAGCTCCTAATTGTATGTTATATAACACTGCTCTATAGGGGTTATTTTCTTTAACTAAAATGCTATAGGATGCCATTTTCTATCTTTTAATTAAGATATAATTGCCCCTAGGGTAAAGCCAGATATATCTATTTTAAGGTATATATATAGCTCCTAGTAGAAGTATATTAAAATAGGCACTAATATAAACAAATCCTTTAACTGGTCTATAGCCTATTTAGTAACTTCCCTAAATATAAAGGGTCCTAACTTCTTGCTATCCTTAAATCCCTTTAGCAGATTAGTAATTAGGAGTATTACTTATAAGTAATAAATAATAAACCTTTAGTAGAAGTTTGCTGTACCTATAAAAACCTATACTTCTCTAAACATTATAGGTTATAGCCATTCCCTAATAGCGTCTACCCAGCTTTTCTCTATTAATACCCCATTAACGCTAATAATAAAGCCTAGAAAATTAATGCTAGTAATATAGAATGAGCATTTTTTTAGGTTTATATAGAGCTTATATTCCCGCAGTCTTTCTAGTACTATTTGTATATAGTGCGTATATACTTTATAGTTATTAGAGTAGACTATAATATTATTAAGGTAGACTATATATATTATATCCAATAGGCCTAATAATACCTTATTAATATAGGCCTAAAATATTGCTGGTGTGTTAGTAAGCCCAAATAGTATTACTAGGTACTTAAAGTGGCTATACTGTGTTTAGAATGCTGTTTTCTATTTATCGCCAGCTTTAATCTGGATTTAATAGTATATATCTTTTAGATCCAATTTTATAAATATCTTTACGCCTAACAGCCTATTAATAAGCTCCCCTATTAAGGGTAGCAGGTAGCAATTCTTTATAGTAATCTCATTTAGCGTCTAATAGTTAATATAGAGGCGAAGGGTCTTGTCCTTCTTGGGTATAAATATAATTGGTGCCCCTACCTAGCTTATAGAAGGCTAAATCCATCCTTTCTAAAGATTATCTACTATATACTAACGTAATACTACCAGCTCATTTTCTAATAGGTTATATAGTGGTCCAAAAGGAGGTTCCTTGTCTTTTATATCTATCTTATGCTCTACTAATATAGGGTTAGGCAAGGTATGCGCAGCTTCCTTATTAGTAATATCCTTTAGGTTTATATATTCCTATAAAATCTCTAGTTCCTTAACTGTATATAGCTAGACATCTGAAAATAAATACCCTATGTCCTTATTCTTAGTGTTAAGAGTGGCATATATAGTATACGTCTACCCTTCCTCTTATATATGGTTTAAGAAAGTCTTTTAATCTTTAACTATAATGCGTGGTTAAGACTTCTAGTGTTAATATAAGGCTAAAGGCCAATTAATGTCTGGATTAACTTGTTAAAGCCATAGGTATCCTAAAATAAGATTATACCCCTTAATTTCTGCGGCGTAGAAGCGCATCTCCTATATATCCTATAGACCATGGAAAAGGTTTATTCCCTATAGTATAGAATTTAGTAGCCTCTAATGCTTTAAATAGTGCGTACCTATAAGCCACTAAGGTCCAAATCCAATTCTTTTACCAGTAATTAAGAAATAAACCCTATGGTCGCGCTGCTGTCTATAAGGCAGTCTTATATTACCCATTTATTACTAACTTAAATAGAGACGGGAATGACCATGCGGCAGCTTACTTCCTCCTTCTTTTCCTAGCCTAGTATAAGGGAGTAAAGGTCTACTAGGCTTCCTCTTTTCCTAATTAAGCTAACTTTTACTTCTTCTGCCGGTAAAAGCGCTATATATAGCCTTTCTTACTATAGTAATAATAGCTACATAACTCTTAGTTCTATAGTTTCTACCTATTATTATTCTAGGGTTAACCAGCGTTGCTTTAGGGTTGTGAAGCCTACTCACGTTATCCTTCTGCAGAGTAGTTAGGTCAAAATCTGCCCCTTTTATTAAAGCTAGGTCTAGTTCTATGCTCTTTATTATTAGCGTCTTATTTCTTTTACTTGCCTAGATGGTCTCTTTTAGCGTTTTTAATCTAAGTAGCTTTAGAGATAAGCTTTTCTTAAGAGGTAGGAATTTCGCCCTTCTCCTATATGGTCTATTAAATCTTAGGTTATAACTTGGCAAGTAGCTGGTGAAGTTATATAGCGTTATCCTATAGGTCTAAGTAGGGTATATTGTCTTCTAGATCTTCTAAGTAGTTTATAAACTAGACTATACTCTGGCCTTCTCGCTATTTGGCGTTATGGTATTACTAGTTATAATTTATCCTTTAATTAGTAGGGTCTTAGATCTAATTAACCAACCAGGACTTAAGTTCGCTAAATTTAAGGGGCATAGTAAGGTTCTTTTTATAGCGTGTCTATAAACTCTTAATGGTACCACATAGGAAGGTAGAAGTAATTAGTATCTAATTATACTTATTAGAGTAACGTTTTAGGTCTAGCCGAAACTTAGTTTTACATTAACGGATAAAATAATTATAGTTCCGGAGACTATTACCATTGTACTTATTAGGTTCCTTTATACGGAATTTAAGTTTTTCTAACATTATAGTGTAGTATAGTGTTACCCTTTTAAGTCCGCTTTGTGTCTAGGGTGTCTATACTTCTCCTAATTGTCCTTATAATTGTCCTTGGTAGTTTTAATATGCTTATCTTAATTATATCTCCAACTCCTTTATTTTTTTATAGGGTCTCGCATAGTAACCACTCTAATAACTTCCCAGCGGTAATTGTTTCTAAGGGTCTTATAAAGTTAGATGGACCAGCCATGGCTTCCTAGTCTACTCCTTTGTAAGTAGAGGGAATACGCTCCTCTAGAGAGACTCTCTAAGCCTTTTAAGGTAAGGGCGTTGCTTTATAGGGTAAAGGAGTATGGCCTGTTATTATTAATTAATAGCTATACGTTTGTAATAAATTGTAAGCAATTAGAATTATAAAAGGCCAACCTAACTGGAATGTATAATCATCTAATTAACAGTATTACAGGTAAGTAAAAGGTGAGTTAAAGGTAAGTTAAAGATAGAATAAGTTTCACGTATTAAAGGACAAATGCTTCTAACCACTTCTATTTAGAGACTAATCGCTAGTTCTTCTCTAGAGGAGAACTAGCTTCCTATATAACCCTTCTAAGACACTAGTAAAACCTTTCGCCCCTATCTATTTAACTATGTCTTCTCTAGAATATACATAGGACGTAGGCGGGACATTAATAAAACCTTTTACTGTCTTATCTGATATGTACCTCCTAGGGGATTCCGTTACACAATATACGATTTTTCTAATTTTTGGTAAGTTTTAAGGTGGCCCAATTACTTGGATGGCCCACTCGCTTGTAAAATACATTATATATAGTAACTATAGCGTCGCTAGAGCTCCGCCTCTATAAGAAGGGGGGTAGTGTTATAGAACCTTACTATAGGGGCCTCTATAGGAGAGCCCCGTACTCTTGCGTATACCTCGCGTATAGCTTACATCAGCTACGCGTAGGTATATTACCTCCTTACGCCCTCGACCCTTACAATTAATCGCGCAACATCTTATAGACTCCTCGAATATATACGCTCTGTAGCTACTGCCTACGTCCCGTAACATATTATTACCAACAGTCTTAACTGCGTATTATAGTTAAAGATTAAAAGACTTTCTTAAACTATATATAAGAAGAAGGGTAAGTATATACTATATATACTACTTTTAATACTAAGAATAGGGATATGATGTATTTATTTTTAGATATCTAGTTATATACAGTTAAGGAACTAAAGATTTTATAAGAATATACGGATTTAAAGGATGTTTTTAAAGAGGTTATATAAATCTTATCTAATCCTATATTAGTTAAGTATAAAATAGATATAGAGGATAAGCAACCTCTTTTTAGACTACTATATAACCTATTAGAAAACGAGCTAGTAGTATTACATTAGTATATAGTAGACAATCTTTAAAAAGGATAGATTTAGCCTTCTATAAACCTAGTAGGGGCACCGATTATATTTATACCCAAGAAGAATAGAACCCTACGTCTTTATATTAACTATTAGGCGCTTAATAGAATTATTATAAAGAATTACTACCCGCTACCCTTAATAGGGGAGCTTATTAATAGACTATTAGGCGTAAAGATATTTATATAATTAGATTTAAAAGATATATACTATTAAATCCGGATTAAAGCCGGCGATAAATGGGAAACGGCGTTCCAAATATAGTACGGCCACTTTAAGTACCTAGTACAGTAAAAACTAGTTAGTACGATATCTAATTACAATAATATACTCTATATTACGATCTACATCCCTTAATTAAAGTGTTTTTGGTATAAAATTACAATATTCTAACTTTTAATAATATTGTTAAGTCTTTCCTACTATAATTGGTATAACTAGTAAAGATTTTATATGGAAGGGAGTCTAATTTAGCCGGCAAGGTAGACGCCTTAGGCCTTTTTAAGTATAAAGCCTCCCTTTTTATTGCTTATTAACCTAATACGTAACTCTTTATATAACAATACCATTAGTATAACAATACGCTCGGCCGTATAAATCGTATCGTACTAACTAATTTTTACTATAATGCTATTTGGGCTTACTAACGCACTAGCGATATTTTAGACCTATATTAATAAGGTATTATTAGGCCTATTAGACACAATATATATAGTCTATCTTAATAGCATTATAGTCTACTCTAATAACTATAAAGCATATACGCACTATATATAAGTAGTACTAAAAAGACTACGGGAATATAAGCTCTATATAAACCTATAAAAAAAATGCATATTTTATACTACTAGCATTAATTTTTTAGGCTTTATTATTAGCGTTAATAAAGTATTAATAAAGAAAAGCTAGGTGGACGCTATTAGGGAATAGCCCTCCCCTATAATATTTAGAGAAGTATAGGTGTTCTTAGCTATAGCAAACTTCTACTAAACGTTTATTGTTTACTATACGCGAGTAGTATTTCTAATTACTAATCCACTAAAGGGATCTAAAAACGGTAAGAAGATAGGACCCTTTATATTTAGGGAAGCTATTAAGTAGGCTATGGACCGGTTAAAAGATTTATTTATATTAGCGCTAATTCTAATACACTTCTACTATAATAAAGCCTTGTAGGAAATACTATGGTAGACTTGTTATTAGGCTAGGTATATAGGTAAATAAGAAGTCAATAATGTAAACATAGTTAGTGGAGTAGTTGCCTAATAGATTAACTCTGATTATATTCTAAGATTTACTATAAAAAGAAGAACTATCTAGATAGGGACTATGGTCCTATAAATACACAATACTGCGCTTAAGAAATATACTAAGTACGTCAGTACGTTAGTATATTAGTACGTCCCTTACGTTCCCACGTTCCCATATTCCTATATACTAAACTAGTAACATAACCTGTTATATAACTTAGTTACCCCTTATCCTATAGTTTAACTAATTCTATTACCTCCCGCGCCAATACTACTAGCTTATTTATATCCTCTTTAAGTAGTTATATTACTGCTAATATAAGGTACGTAATACTATCCCCCTCCTCTTTATCTTTGTCCTTAAAGATCTCTTATATCTCTAAGTTGTTAATTAGAGGTATAGCATTCCTGTCTTTAACTTAGTAACTTTTATTATTCTTAATACTTTCTATTAGATCCTTTCTATCTAATTATTATAACTAGCTGGTAACTACTATACTATTACTTAGTAAAGTTATACTGTCATATTCTTATTATATAGAGAAGTTAGTATATATTATAATTACAGCTCCGTCTAGTTACTAGCCTTCCTCTTATACTAAGTATATAAGATTAAATATACGATTGTCCTGCGATGTTTAATCCATTTTTATCGCTAAATATATACATCTTATTACTCTTTATAGGCGTCTAGTGCCTTATCTAAGTTATTATAGGGTCTTAGATTTAATCCGCTGCTAAAAGGTTAGAAGACTAATTCTTAGCTACCTATAATAAACTTTAGTCCCTTTATAATAAGTAAGATTGCGCTCTAGCCAAGCTCTAATATCTTTATACTAAAGAGTCTTAAATACTTAATGCTTAACTAGCTACTTATACTTAGCTAACCCGTCTTAAAAAGGTCCGTAAAAGGTTTATTTAAAGGAATTAAGACTTGCTAAATAGGGTCTTTATAAACTAGAAGCAGAGAAGGCTAAAACGGATTTATATTCAGTAGGGAAGGAAACAACTCTAAGTAGCGAGGTAGCTAATCCTCTTGGGTTTCTCTTAGGTGATTTAGTTTTTGGCGATCCTTTCTTATTAATACTTCCTAACCTAATTTCCTCTAATACTCCTATACCTTTCTTATAGCATTTTTTAGGCTATCTAGTAGCTCCTAGGTAGTCTTATTATAGCCTACCCACTTAACCTTATACTATATTTTATTATTAATGTCCTTATAACTAATAATCCTTAAAACTTCCTATTTGTCTTCTTCTTGGCCTTTATACGTGTCTACTTTATAAACTAGTGGCTTAATATTCCTATATACTGGCTTTAGTATCGTAATATACTATATAGGGTAGATATTTATTTATTTTTAGTAAGTTAAGTCTATATATAACTTCTAAGATCTTTACTTTAATTATAAGTAGTCTTAGTTTAATATAGTCTAATTTTTACTTAGTTGTTATCTCTTCTGATTTTTATATAGTAGCTATATTTTATCCCCCTCCTTAAGATCTAGTCCCTTAGATCTCTTAACATTATAGTACCTTTTTATTTTTTCTTATACTAGTTTAGCTATTTCTGTAAGGTGTTTATAAAGACTTATTAAGTTCTCTATTTTTCCTTTAGCTATGCTACTTATTTTTTTTTTACTTAATATAGTAATAATGACGTCCTTAGTTTATATCCATAATTTGCCTTAAATAGTAATACACCTATTTCTTCTTATGGTGTTGCGTTATATATAAACTGTATAACTAGTAATAATAATACCTAATTGTTCTGTATATAATTAATATAATACCTAAGGTACTGTTCTAATATTTAGTTTAGTTTCTCTATTTATCTATCTATTTATAGGTAATATGCTATTAATATTACTGCGCGAACCCCTTATTCCGCTAAGAATACTTCCTAGAATATTACTATAAACCTTAGATCTTTGTCCAATATAATATTTATTAGTGCTTTATATCTTATAAACACTTTTTTAATATAGATCTTAGTCATATTTTCTACTAAGATTTCTTTTATACATACTATAAAGTAGCCCTACTTTATTAGCTTGTCTACTATTATAAGAACTATATTATACTCTTATTTAGTAATAAGGTTTTTTAACTTTAGTAACTTTATAATAAAGTTCTATAATATAACTTCCTATAGTCTTTTTGGTGTCTTAATAGGTTATAGTCCTCCATATAACTTATACTTTATTAGTTTATTCCTTTAGCAATCTAGATATTCTTTTATAGTTTATCTTACTAACTCCTAAATTCTACTAATAATATACTCCTCTTAAAGTCTTAACACTAAGCCCGTAGCTCTATTATGCCCTTAAGTTATTCCCTTATAAAATTCCTCTATAAATTTTTTTATAATAGACCTTAGAGTATAAGCTGCTTTTTTATTTTTATACTATTTTATATCTAGGTTCTCTAGCTATACCTCTTTAATTCTCTATAACTACGCACTCTTTAGTGCCTTATAGATTCTTTCTTTACTAGTTACTGCAATCTTAGGATAATTGTATTTAATTAGTCTATCTTTATCTTTGCGTAGCATTACTTCTAATAGCTTTTCTTTATTTTATAGTTTTGCCTTTCTATTAAGTGCGTCTACTCTTACATTTTTAGTACCTTAATATACTAAATTTTAAAATAATATTCTGTAAGTATCTCTGCCTATTTAACTTGTCTATAGATAAGTTTCTTAGTAGTTAGGAATCCTATAAGATTCTTATAATCCGTTTTTACTATAAATGGTTTCTCTAACGTAGTCGGTAAGCATATGGGCCACGTAAGCATGTGGGCCATATCAAAACTCACCAAAAATTAGAAAATTTATACTTTAATATATTAACAACCACTTAATAATAAATTCTGATAATTTAGATTTAGACTTTTATATACACTTTGCAGCTTCTATTAAAGTTGCATTGTACTTAGTTTAGTGGTTTTTAAAATATTAAAATTTAGGGGCTTTTGGAGGCTAAATTGAGGCCAAATTACTATATCTTAAAAACTACTAAACTAATTACAATGCAACCCCAATAGAAGCTGCAAAACGTATATAAAAGTCTAAATCTAAATTATTAGAATTTATTATTAAGTGGTTGTTAAGATATTAAAGTATAAATTTGGTGAGTTTTGATGTGGCCTACATGCTTGCGTGGCCTATATGCTTACCAACTACGTTATGCCCTATAAAAATGCTCTATATTTTTTAAGTTCTATAACTATACCTAATAACTCCTTATTATAGATATTGTAGTTTAATTCTAATAGTATTACCTTTAACTATAGTATACTACTAGATGCTATACGTCTTAGTATTTTTATAATAAGTATACTCCTAGTGCAAAGTCTAATATATCTATTTTAACTAATGTCTCTAACTATAGTTAATAAATCTTAAAGACTAGATCCAAGGTAAATAACTCCTTAAGTTCTTTAAATAGCTTTTCTACTTATTACCCTATATCTATAGTTCCTCCTTTTTTATTAATCTTATAAACGGCTTAATGCTTTTTAACTACTATACTATAAACCTTCTATAGTAATTATAAAACCCAAGGAATAATCTTAACTACATAATGTTTTACTAACTTACTATAGCTTTAGATCTATATAGATCTTGCCTAGTTTAATAATAAATCTAACAAAATTGGTTTCCCTTATAAAGAATTTGCATTTCTTAATTACTATTAGCATTTTTTTCCCTCTAGTCTCTTTAAGACCTATTTAATATATTCTCTATATTCCTTCTCACTTATAAAGTAGATAATATTATTATTAAGGTACACTATAATAAACTTATTATTATTATTATTCATTGCTTAACGTCTGATTCGGATCCCTGTTGGGCCCACACGGACTACTCCTTATATATATATAGGGAGAAAACTCTATTTAAGAAAACCCCGTAATCCATCTCCCTGCCTTTTAGGGCTTGCTTATAAGTCGCCTGCGAGTTACTAGTAGTGCTCTACTACCTTACTTTTTAACCTCCTTAAGAACCACTGCTGCCGTAATAAACCTATGGACGCGCTAGTATTATACACTATACTCTACTCCTGTAGAGTTATTAGGGGGTGCCTATTACTTACCCCTTTGCTTTCTATTACTATTTCCTTTATAACCTAGAACTGGTCTAGCATATTTTAGCCAATAAGCCACCGGGTAGCCGCCTTAAGGCCTTTCTATATTAAGAGTAGTGTATTATAGTTTTCTATACTAGCTGCTAAGAGTATTGCTTCTTAGCTAGTGTGTAAGGGGCATAATAGTATTATATGTTTTGGTGTCTGTCTTAGCCAGCTATATTCGCACCTTAGGCTACCTACTAGAACACCTACCCAGTAAAGCTAATCTTTTAGTCCTATTATTCCTGTCCTTAAGAGTGTTGCTATTATATTTTCTGCCTTTGTTAGGCCCTCTTAGAGCCCTTAGGTATTTACCCCCTATAGCATTATCTATGCTACGGCTTAGGTTCCCCTTGCCTAAGTCTACCTCTATACCTTTAACTCCCATTTATCTCTCTAGCGTCAGTCCAACCAGTATTATATTGCGGTAGATGGTTTTCCAGTACTCTTTTATACTCTACTTTAGCTCCTTTTTCTCCCTTACTATTATCTTTACTGGCCTCTTATGCGTCTCCCTTCCTCCTCTATATGGGCCTAGGCCCTAGCGCCGCACTATTCTTCTTCTGCTTTTTCTACCTATTTTCCTAATATATCTTCCCTACTTTAGGGTTGTTAGTTCCTTCTCCTATAGGGCACCCTAGGGTCCCTCTATAGTTTGTTTAGGCATGTCTTAATATACTTTATAACATTAGAGTTACATTCCTTTTGCACCCTTTGCATTATATTAGCTTTAATATATAGTTATAGGAGGGGAATATTGGCTTCCTTCTTAAGTAGTGCTGTGGCCGTTTGCTTATACCCGCCTATTATACTCCTAAGGCAGGCTATTTGGACCTTTTGGAGTAGTTTAAGGAGTAATTTAGGGGGGCCTTTCTTAGTTTCTCTAGTGGCCCAAATGCTAGATCTATATATTATGGTTGGCCGGACAACTGCTATATATAGTAGGCGTGACCTTTAGAAGTATGGACCCTATATAGAATTAACAATCCTGGACATGGCGATATACTATGCTTAGCCCTTACGGGCCGCTTATGCTGTATATATGCTCCATTGGAGCTTGCTATCTACCTATACTCCTAATACCCTTAGGCCTTGAACCGGTTAACCCCTAAAGCCTTAGATATAGATTATCTGCTAAAGATCTGCAGATTAGTTATGTTTTCTTATAAAATAAATTAGCTAGTATTTCTCTGGTGAGAATTGGACTCTATATCGTCTTACCTATTCTATATAGGTGTTATAGGCTTTCTCTAGTGTCCTATAGTTCTCTGCGGCTATTAGCCTATATATAATTAGGTTTATATTATTAATAAAGCCTATCCCCTAGGTCGCCCCTTCCTTAAAGGTATTAAGCAGGTTGCTTATAAAGAAGAGGAAAAGTATAGGCGATAGAGGTAATCCTTATAGTATTCCTGTTATAACTGTAATAGGGGGGCTTTAGTATCTATTAAAGACTAGTAATGTTTCTTTCTAGCCTATAAATCCTTAAATAAACTGAATGATCTATTCTAGGAAGCCCTTTGCCCTAAGGATATATAGGAGACGCTTATAGGGTATATTATTGTAGGCGCCGCTAATATCTAGGCTAAGTATTAATACTATAAAGTCCTTTCGCATAGCCCATGTAGTTTTAATGGTAGTAGCAAGTAGTGTAAGTGCTAATAGTGTTAAGCGATTCTTTCTTGCCCCTATTTGGCTTTATGGTAGTAGGGCGTGTTCCTCTACCATATCTGCTATGCGGTCCGCTATAACCTTTTCTAAGATCTTGCTTAGGGTGTTTTTTAAGGCAATAGGGCGGTAGCTTCCTGGGATTAAGTAGTCTGCATTGCCTTCTTTTTATAAAACAACTATTATTATAAATCTTCTAAGTTATGGGTAGTAGCCTATTATAAAGTATGCTCTAGCTATATCTGCAAGCTAAGGTGCTATAAGTAGACCACAGGTCTTTAAGGCTTTGTTTAGGATCCCATCTAGTTCTAGTACTATATTATTTAAAAGGCAACTAATAGTTCTAGCCATTTCTTCAGTTATTATGTCGCTATTAACCCTTAGGCGAGTTACTAGTATTTTGCTAGTAATATCACTAAGGTCTACTAGAGCTAGTTAGGGGAAAAATCTTTCTATAAGGATCTTTACCTTCTTATTATTGTTGCTTATAGCCTATAGTTCGCCTACTCTTTATAGGGGTAGTAGGTATAAGTCTTCTACTAGGCATCCCGCCTTTTTCTTTACCTATCTTACTATAGTCTAAAGGCCCTTATTATAGGAGATGCTTAGGTTAGTAGTATATTTATTTATAAACTGTCTCTAGTTATTTCTTACTTCTTTTTTTAGGGTATTCTTTAGCTAGTTTCTTATATCTTTATATCATCTCTTATCTTTAGGGTTATAGCTACTTATATATTTCCTTCTTACTCATTATTAGCTAGCTATAAGAACCGCGTATTATACGGACTATACGTATCGCGTATAGGGGCCCGGTTTTAAGACTAGGTAATACTCTTTTAGCCCATTTTTAATTGCTACCTAAATCCTTTCTAGTCTTCGGTTAATTTCCTTAGGGGTGGCTAATAAGCCTTACTTATTTAGTATTAGGTAGATTTCTTCTAGGTCTTAAAGTTATTATTTAACTATATTAAGGAAACTATCTATCTTAAGCTTCCTTATTGCATATCTTTTACTATTTAGTTACGCCTTAATATCCAAATCTAGCTATATCTAGATGGGGATATAGTCTAAGGTAAGTACCTATTTTTCTTTAGGGATGCACCTTTTGAGTCTCTGGTATAGGCCATTGTCTATAAATATAAGGTCAATTATACTTCTGGCAGTGCCTTATTGCCACATAATTACTCCTACGGGAGTAGCTAGCTTAAGGCCCTAGATATCTATAGCTCTTAGTAGGCACTCTACCTATTATTTAGCAGCGATATAAATACCCCCCTACTGCGGGTGGTGGAGGTTTATATCTCCTAATAAAATAGACTCTATGCCTTTAGTTTCTAGTAAGCTTATTACTAATATAATATTCTCTGTTTATAGGACCCCTTTAACCCTAAGGTTATACACATTAATAATTTATACCGGTCCCCTATATATCTAGATTATTATAACTATAATATCTAGGTTAACTGCTTGCTATAACTATAAGGATAGGCTAATAGCCTTACTAATTATAAAGTATATATATATAGCTGCTTTTGGTTTATATAGGAACTAAAATCCTTAGGGGCAGTATATTAATTATATATAGGTATTGTAATACGGCTCTTATATAGCAAGGATATAGTGTTTCTCTAGGTCTAGACTGTCTAGTAGGGGCCTTACAAGGCGGTAGTTTGTATTGCCGTAGTTATACTATATAATAGATAGGTAGCAGACTCCTAGTAAGGGTCATTCAACTTTCCTTTATTCTTTGCTTTCTCTATTTCTACTTTCTCTAGGATTTTTAAAACTTCTATCTCTTATATCTATACCCTAGTCGCTACTTATTTTATATAGGGCTTTCTATTCCTATGTTTTGTATTCCTACTAGCGCTTTTATATCCAAATCTATTATCGTCTCTGGTTCTTCCCCTAGTCTTACTAGTTAGCTTTATGCCCTTTATAGGTTAGCTACAAATATTAGATTTGCCACATTTAGTCTAATTCTTAATTGTCCTAGTCTTAAGCTTACTATAGCTGTCCATAGGGGTCTTTCTATAGGGCGTTCTCTCCCTTATATCCCCTATAACCCTTATATCCCTATTTAATCTAGTAATATTACGCGGCGTCGCTTCTAGCCCGTTAAGGCTTAGGATAGCTGGCCTAGCCCCCTAGTATTAAAGGTAGGGAACGCTAAGAAGGCACCTATATCCCCCTAGCTTATCGCCTATTATTTCTATTTGTATAACCTAGTGTATAGTTATTCCTATAGCTATTAAGCCCTTGCCTTTTATCTCCTATATTTAATATAGTCTACTCTCTCCTACGCCTTATATGTGCTTTAGTAACAGTTTACACATTTTATTTAGTCTTGATTTAAGTAGTGTCTTATATTATAGGGGCCTGTACAGTGGCCGCAGCACACCTATACTGCGCATATGGATTAGGTATGTCCCTATTATACGCAGCAATAGTATTATTCTAGGCGTAGTTTATAGTTATAGAGCCTTATATTATATATAAGGCTATTTATAATTATTCCTTTTTAGATAAAAAGTTTTTGCATTTCTAGTATATATATGCTAATAATAAGGGAGCTATGCGTTTAACCAGCGTCTCCCTAGTAAGTCTTTAGCGACTTTTATATCCTCTTATTATTCTTATTATATGCTTAGATTGCATTTTCCTATTAAAGCTATTAGATTTAGGTAATCTCAAGTCCTAGTATAAGGCGTTCTATATATTTTACTATCTCTTATATAGTTGCTATATTATTTACCTAGCATCCCTTTTCTACCTTAAGGCTTATAGGAACCGCTAGGACTTCAACTAGGTAGTCTTTACAAAGTACTTTTATGCTAATACATTCTCCTAGCCTATCCCCTACCCTTACGGCTTATTTCTTTACCTATTAGTCCTTTAGGGTAACTCTAATATCTCCGCTCCTTAGGTATTAGATTATAATAGCGTTATAGACTTCCTTATAAATCTCTATAAGGACTTCTATTTCTAATTATCCCCTAAGCCCCTCTACTTTTTCTATATTTAGTTATATTATAATTATATACCTAGTTATTGTCTTAAGGGGGTTAGGTTCCCTATACTATAAAAGCGCAGCTATGGCGGCCTAGGTGCGGTTTACTAGTAAAAAGGGTTTTTATTTATTTTTAATTTTGCTTAGCTATTAGAGGATTTAATTAAGGGATTACTAGAGGGGCGCCTAAGGGACGCTAGACTAGCGGAGCTATTCTACTGGCTATATTAGTTTGTTATAGCTAACGGTTGCTCCCCCATAATTACGGATACTAGACGCGTTTAATAGGCTTTATATTTTATTAGATGCCTTCTTAATAGAGGTATTTCCGCTTTATAGTGTGGTATTCGCCCGTTCTTGTTATAGAGGGCTATTACTAGGCGTGGTTCTGGTGGTCGCGCGCGAGTACAAACCACTGTTATTTGACATATGCCTCCCCTAAGATGTAGGCATCTTAGGGGGATTCTCTAGGTGTTTTTCGGGGTTCTTTTTAGTTGGTTTTAGTCTTTTTGGGCCAGGTATAGCAAGAGCTCCAGTTTCTTATAAAAGTATTATAAAGAGCTATATATTTATATTTTATTAACTTATTAATTTCTATTTCCTATTTATTAGCTTCTAATTTATTTCTATTAAGTTCTATATTTAGGAATATAGGATATAGTTCTTTTAAACCGTTTAGGGGGCAGTAAGATCTATAATTAATTTATAATCTGTTTATCCAAAGCGTTTATAGGTAGATTCTATAATTGTTATATTAATATAGGTTAACGATAATTATACACCCCCTAAATGATACGCGTATACCCCCTAATTAATACGCATACGCCCCCTACCTCATTTGGTTTAGACGCCTCCTCATTAAGTTAAATGTTTTCTCATTAAGTTAGAATATCACGTGCGTTTAACTTGTTTGCGCCTACATCGCGAAAATCAAAGTGCGCGCCATCTAAAGTTTTATAACTGTAACATCACGATCAAGTCTTGATTTTAATTATAGTATATATAGTAGAGCCTAAATTTGGATCGCGCCTAAGTCGATTAATTAAATTGCGCAGTACTTTGTAAGGCGTCGCGCAAACTAATTTGGGTGCTACCGCCTCTACTTCGTGCCTACGCCCACGCCCACGCCCACGCCCGCGCCCGCGCCCGCGCCCGCGTATGCGCCTAGTGGGACCCAAATCTACACCTCTACTTTGCATCCAAGAGCCTGGAATTATAGAGCGTCGCAATAGTCGGCTACTTAACTCTATAACTGGCCCTATAATTGCTAAACGCGTCGGCAGATCCACCCGTAGAAAGCCCTCAGTATTTAAGCGAAATACCGACTATACCATGGGCTCGTGTTACGGACAGCTTAAGTACAATATTACGACTACTTGGAGAAGAGTCGGAGGAAGCTAGTTAGTTAATATAGGCACGGTCCAGAATGGATCCGGTGGAACCATGTAATGAGAAATAGTAGCTAAGGTTACGTGATGTAATCTATATAATCTATAACAAAGTAGACAGAGCACATGTACCTTATAGAGCGAAGGGATTTCTTAGGCGTATGGTTGTATATTTAATAGACCACAGTCCCTACCCAGATAGTTCTCTCTTTGTAGTAAATCTTAGAATATAATTAGAGTTAATCTGTTAGGCAACCACTCCACTAGTTATTATTATATTGTTAAACTATTTTTACCTATATACTTAGCCTAATAATAGGACCCACTGTAGTTTCTGCTATAAGGTTCCATTATATATTCACTACTAAGGTTACGGTATTAAATAAGGTTAAATAATATGCCACCTAAAGCACTAGTTATAATAACATTGACGGCAGCCACAACCTTAGGGTTAGAAAACACCAGTATAGCAGATATGGATTCTTAAGTAGTTACGTAAAGTTAGTTATAGGAAATAGTTAATCGCTTATAGGATAATAGTAGGCTACTTAAAGAACGCATTAATGGAATTAGAGCAGTAAAGGTTAAGTTACCTTTAATTAAACAGTTCTTAGGGGAGAAGTTAAAGCTTAAAGGGTTTCTTACGCAGATGCATTTTAAGGTTATATAGGAAGGAGTAAAGTTAGCAATACTTACGGACTAGGTAGCGTACGCAGGACTATTCTTATTAGGAAGAGCTCTAGAGTGGTTTAAGCCTTACCTTACAGAGATATAAGCAAATAGTGTAATAACTACTAACCTAGATATACGGTATATGTTTATAAGTTAGAACGGATTTGTAAAATGGTTAATACAAATATTTAGAGACCCTAAAGCAACCACAATAGCGGAACGGAAACTTTAGAACTTAGTATAATATACTTTAGCAATTAAGTATACAACACAGTTTTAAACACTAGCCATATAGGTTAAGTGGAATAATAGGGCGCTTATGGCATAGTATAAATAGGGACTTAAGGCTAAAGTCTAGGATATAATTATCCTAATAAAAGATGCGGATACTGTTATGGACGCTTTAAGTACGATGTTACGACTACTTGGGGAAGAGTCGCAGGAAGCTAGTTGGTTAATACAGGCACGGTCCAGGATAGATCCGGTGGAACCATATAATGAGGAATAGTAAGCAAGTTACATAGTATTATACGTAGTGTATGAAGTATACGCAGTATACGCCCGCGTATAATACGTATAACACGTACCTTACGTATAAAAGAGGATTTCTTAGAAGTACGGTTGTGTATTTAAAGGACCTCAGTCCCTACTATAGATAGTTCTCTCCTTGTAGTAAATCTTAGAATATAATTAGAGTTAATCTGTTAGGCAACTACTCCACTAGTTATTATTATGTTGTTAATTTGTTCTTACCTATATACCTAGCCTAATAATAGGACCCACCGTAGTTCCTGCTACAAGGTTCCGTTATACATTCACTACTAAGGTTATGGTATTAAATAAGATTAAATAACATGCCACCCAAAGCACTAGTTATAACGGCGTTAACGGTAGCTATAACCTTAGGGCTAGGTGATACCAGTATAGATAATAGGGATTCTTAAGTGGTTATATAAGGTTAGTTATAGGAAATAGTTAATTACTTATAAGATAATAATAGGATACTTAAAGAACGTATTAGTGGAATTGGAGTAGTGAAAATTAAACTACCTTTAATTAAACGGTTCTTAGGGGAGAAGTTAAAGCTTAAGGGGTTTCTTATATAGATGCACTTTAAGGTAGTACAGGAAGGAGCGAAGTTAGCAATATTATTAGATTAAGTAGCCTATGCAGAATTATTCCTAATAGGGAGGGCACTTAAGTGGTTTAAACCGTATTTTATGGAAATACAAGCTAATGGCATAACAACTACTAACTAGGATATGCGGTATATATTTGCTAGTTAGAATAGGTTCGCGGAATAACTAACGCAGATATTTAGAGACCCGGAGGCCATAACCATAGTAGAATAAAAGCTTTAGAACTTAGTACAACGCACTTTAGCAATTAAGTATATAACATAGTTTTAAACACTAGCTATATAGGTTAAGTGGAATAATAGGGCGCTTATAGCATAGTATAAACAGGGACTTAAGGCTAAAGTCTAGGATGTAATTATCCTAATGGAAGATGCGGATACTCTAAGAGAGTTAATAGATTAGTTAATAAAGATCAATAATAGGATCTATTAAAGGGAATAAGCTAAGAGAGGGTAAGATAGAGTTCTATAGTCGTATAAGGCGCAGAGTACGCAACGACAGATATAGAGTTAAAAATTATGAAATAGCGCAGAGCTAATAGACCTAAGCGGTACTAAAGAAACCTAAAGGTGGGAAAAGAAACTATAGAAACCTAGAGGTTAAGGATTAAGTAATTAAAGGACCTAAAAGTAGAGGCTAAACTAGGGATCTTAGTAGTAGAAGACGTTTAGGCGGACTCTATAGCAAGAAAAGTGGTTTAAAGATAGGGCTTATATAAATTGCAGAAAATAAAGTCATTTCGCTAGAGACTATAGAGGTGGTTAAAGTAATTATGCGGTAAAGGGAACTAGGCCAGCAGATAGTATATACGTATAGAGGAATAAAAGAGTGTTTAATTAATAGTTTTGCGTATTATTATAACAACGTATACCAAATTTATAAGGACGCTAAGTATGGCGCAAGCTATTGGCTATAGGAGCCGTTATTATTTAAGTTTAGAGGAACCAATGAACTAGCTTATAGATTGGATATTAAAGATGATAAGTTTAATATAGGCGAAGCATTTACCGATGATAAGGCAATAAAGGCAGCTTACTAGGAGCATGCAGACCTTAGAGAAGTTGAAATAGAAGTAGAAACTAAGACCGTTATAAAACAGGGTTTAGTAATAGATGTTATAACACTATTAGATACGATTTCTATTACTTTATAAGATAATAGGAGCAATGTTTAGAAGAAACTAAGTAAGTAAATAACTGCTAGTGCTAGCTTATTACTTAATAAAGGTAAAAGGCCACAGGCTTAAGATTCTTAAGAAAAGATATAAAAAGTTTAAGATTTTTAAGATAAGATAAGATATACCTAAGGACCCATAACGGACGACAACTGATAGGAAAGAATAGCGACTTAGTTTAGTAATAGACGAATAAGTATAGGACGCAAGTTTATAAACTACAAATTTGGGGAATAAATAAAAACGTTAGCAATCCTAGGTAAACGCAGTGTTTAGCCTAAAAATTAAATAGTTAATACTAGGATTAAAAAGCAAGACGACTATAAAGATCTAGCTATAAGACGCAGAAAACAAGAAACTATAGATAAGTTTAGGACGATAATTATTATATAGTAAGAGTAGAAGCTAGACAAGAGGTCAGCTATACTAGGTTATATAAGGGACAGAGCACCCGTATAAAGAGTTACTAATAGGCTAAGTGCAGGGATACTTAGGGTAAAATGGTTAGATAAATTGGAACAAGAAGAGGATCTAGGTATTCCAACTAGGTTTAAAGAAAGACATACTAAAGGATATTACGATGCAGTAATGATAAGGTACTTTCTAATAGATAAACCATACACACTAAACTAGTTGTATAGAAAGTGGTATAGGCAACAACATAATGACAAATAGAAAGACTTTTATGTATAGCTAGATGAAAAAGTTGTCTAAAACTAACCTATTATAGAAAAACGCATAAGTTATATTAAAGGAGCATTAATTATAACGTTAAGGAACCTAAAAGAAGGATCTAGGGACTGGAAAAGTAAGCGATAAGTCTTAGTACCTATAGCAGAGATACCAGTGGTTAGGTTAACTAGGTATAGGTTTAAACTTAAGGATAAAGATAAACTAAGAGTTAACCTAAAATATGCAGCGTATTATATACTATTGTGGATAGCTTGTGTGGATAATATATGCAACATATATAGAGCACCTAAAGATAAGAACCGGAAGTACTTAGCAAGGATATACTAGGCACTAGAGGAAAAGAGGTTTAGAAATACTAAGTATATATATAGATGGCACCCAGTAGAAGTATAAGGTTAAGGGGACTTAATACTTTAACCAGGAAGATTCCTTATGGAAGAATACCTAGACGGATAATAGTGGTGGAAGTGCCTAGAGAACACTTATTTATGGTATATAAAGGAAAAGAAACGAACTAAGTATTAGCTAAGGTTGGACTAAATATAGGCAGGATCTAGCAGCTAATAGTTAGAAAAAGGGGAGGTGTATAGGACTAGAGGGAACTAGTATTAGAGCCTTAGACCCTTAAAGAAATTTAAGGACAATACCTGAATTTATAAGTTAAATGGTAAGATTAGCAGTTTAAAGCGTTGGTAGATAGTAAAGCAACTAGGAACTATATATCACCAAAGGCAGTGGAAAGGATGGGGTTACTATATAGATAAAAGGAACACCTATATCCACTTATAACAATTTTAGGAGATTAGATAGCCTATAAAGAAGGCATTATTAATCTTAAAACAGGACCTATACAGTTAACTATTAAAGGAAGACCAGTTAGAATGTCTTTTAATATCCTACTATTGGGATAGGACAAGGCGATACTAGGGATGCCTTAGTTATAGGAGTATAATCTAAAGATTAATTAGGTTATAGGTTAGGTTGATATTAAGGATACTTTATGGCGTAAAGTGCGATAGCAAACTAAGTTGGTATGGTACTAAGTTGGAGTGATATATAAAGAGACTAAGCGAGGCTTAAGTTATATACCAAAGAAATACTATAAGTATGGTAAAAAGTTATGGTTACTAGAAAGTGAAAAGCTGTTAGAGTATATAGTATAGGACTATAAAATAGAATTAGAAGAGGGAATAAGTCTAAAGTTCTTTCCAATCTATAAGCTTACTAAAATAGAGTTAGTAGCGCTTAAGGAGTTTATCTAGGAGAACTTATGTAAGGGATATATTAGACCGTTATAGTTATTAGTAGGATATCTAGTACTGTTTATCCTAAAGAAAAACGGAAAACTTAGGATGTGTATAGACTATAGATAGTTAAACAGCATTACTAGGAAGGATAGATATTCTTTACCCTTAATTAGCAAAATCCAAGATAGGATAGGCAACGTAAAGATCTTTACAAAGATAGATCTAAGGTGGGTATACCATTAGATTAGGATTATAGAAGGCAGCCTTTAGGTTAAAGAAAGGACTATATAAGCTATTAGTTATATAATTCAGACTTATAAATACACTAGCAACGTTCCAGAAATGAATTAATAGTATATTAGGAGAATACCTAGATGAATTTGTTATAGTATACCTTAACGACATTATTATCTACTTAGAGAGTGAGGAAGAATATAGAAAACACATTAAATGGGTCTTAAAGAGACTATAAGAAGAACAGATGCTAGTAGCAATTAAGAAATATGAGTTCTTTACTAGGAAGACTAATTTTATTAGATTTATTATTAAACTAGGCCAGCTTAGCATAGATCTAAAAAAGATTAAGGCTATAGTAAATTAACAGGAACTAGAGAACGTTATATAGTTGAGATCGTTCCTAGGGTTTTATAATTATTATAAAAGGTTTATAGCGTAGTAGTTAAAGGATATTAAGCCACTTATGCGGTTAACAAAGAAATAAGAACTATGGGCATAGGGAAAGGAGTAATAAGAACTATTTAAGAAAGTTAAAGGGTTGTTTATCTAGGAGCTAGTTCTTAAGATCTATTAACTAGGTCTAGAGACGGTTATAGAAATAGATGCATTAGACTTTGCACTAGGGGCATACTTTATATAGAAACATTAAGACGGATGGCACCTAGTGGTGTACTATAGTCGAAAGATGACACCACTAGAGTTAAACTACGACATCTATAACAAGGAGTTGTTAGGTATAGTTACAGCACTTAAGGAATAGAGAGTATTCTTATAAGGCACAGAGAAACTATTTATGGTTAAAACGGACTATAAGAACCTTATAGGATTCCTAATAATAAAGGAACTCAACTAAAGATAGGTTAGATGGGCGGAAATGCTTATAGAATACTATTTTGAAATTTAGCATACTAAGGGTATAGATAATATATAAGCAGACGCTCTAAGTAGAAGGGCTAAACTATAAAGTAACGAAAAGCTATTAAGAGCTTTATTACAAAAAGATTAAGATGGATTAATTAGGTATAATTATCCAAAAATTGCAGTAACCGAAGAAAGTCAGATCCATAAATTACTAGAGAGTGACTAGATATAGAAGATCTAAGAAATATAAGTAGAGGATCTAGACTTAGAGCAATATAAAAATAGAGAAGTAATGTATATGCCTAAGTCTATTATAGAAGAATTTGTTAAGGAATTCTATAAGGGAATGATATAAAAATATAATAAAGCTATAGGCTTAGTGTTAAGACTTTAAAAAGAGTATATTATTTAAGGAATCTAGGGACTAGTAAGATAAGTTATAAAGGAGTATCTAGATTGCTAAAGAAATAAACTAACAAGGCATAAGCCGTATAGAGAGTTATAACCTATTGAAATACCAGGAAGACTATAGGAAGTTATATTATAGGACTTTATTATTAAATTATTAAAGTTAAGAGACTATATTACAGGATAGGATTATGACGTAATTTTAGTAATAGTGGATAAGCTAATAAAGTGGGGATACTTTATAGCATATACTAAAGAGATATTAGTAGAAGATGTTGCTAGAATCTATATAAAAGAAGTATTTATAAGACACGGAGCACTAGATAAGATTATATTAGACAGAGATCCAAGATTTATAGTAGTATTTTAGAAAGTATTTCTGGCAGAATAGGGAGTTTACGTAGTAATATCTATAGCGTATTATCCGCAGACGGATGGACAAATGGAAAGACTAAACTAGACACTAGAATAGTATCTAAGGCATTATATTAATTACGTATAGAATAATTGGGTATTGTTATTACCAGTTATATAGTTCGCATATAACGCAACACTATAAGAAGGAATGGGGATATTACTATTTAAGGCGAATTACGGATATAAGCCAAGAACATCGTTATTACCACATTAAGTAAAAAAGACGAGTAGCATAGCTAAGTAAAGAATAGAGATGTTAATAAATCTTTATATAGACCTTATAGAAATAGCTAAACTAGTACAAGAATAAATAAAAAGGTACTATAATACTAAGAGATCTAAGGGACCAGATCTTAAGGAGGGAGATAAAGTATAGCTACTATACAAAAATTTTAAGAGTTAATAACTAAGTAAGAAGTTAGACTATGTTAAACTAGGACCTTTTGAAATTAAATAAAGGATTTTATTAGTTATGTATAAGTTAAACCTACTAGCTAAAATAAAGATCTACCCTATATAATATATCGCAATGCTAGAGCCAGTATACAGGAATATTAAGCCACCAGTCTATAAGGCAGATATATATAGAGGACAAGAGGAAGACAAATAGCAAGTTTTAAAGATTATTAGTTATAAGAATATAGAGGACGAAACATAGTACAAAGTAAAGTAGATAGGCTATAGTAAGACTATCTAGAAACTACTAAGCAACCTAGAAAACGCTATAGGAAAGGTATAGGAGTATTAAAAGAAAGTAGGTTAGGCAATATTAACAAAGAAGGATCGCTAAAAAATGAGTTACCTAAGGGGGACCTAAGAGGAGCAATTACTGAGCTACTTAGAGTTGTTTCCCTTATAGGAGAAGAGCCAGTCCTTTTATTACCTAGCTTATTAAGACCCTGCTAAACCAGTTTCCACTCCTTAAAATAAACCTTCTTACGAACCTTCTTAAGACGGGTTAACCGAGCGAATGTAACCTACTAAGACTTAAAGGAGTAATATTAAGCCTTAAGGGCCTAAGTGGTCTCTTCAGCAGAACGGTAGAGTTTGGCGCACGCGGTGGCCAACTTAGACTTAAGCTTTATAGCGGTAGATTAAACACAAGACCCTATAATAAGTTACTTAGGGAACTAGAAGACTATTAAAAGTTATAAGATATGTATACTTAGCGTTAGAAACAGAGTAAACATTATAGAACAATTAAATATTTGCTTTAGTACACTCTAAGTAAAACAAGGGTTGTTAAGATAAGGGACTCGCTATTACAATATACACTAACCCCACTTTCGCATAATAAGAACACGAAGACGACATTATTTTACTAAGCAATAGTATGGCAGCCACGGTGCGAGCACAACATTGCGCTTGCGAAGAAGAGAAAGCTTTAGGTATAATAAGTAAGGATATTAACTAGACTAATTAAACGGACATTACACCTCTAGTAGACAACTTAGAGATATTAGGAATCTTCAAGAACAAAGATAAAGAGAAGGGAGATGGTATTACAGACACTTTAAGTACAATATTACAACTACTTGGGGAAGAGTTATAGGAAGCTAGTTAGTTAATATAGGTATAGTCTAAGATAGATCTAGTGGAACCATGTAATAAGGAATAGTAAGCGAGTTATATAGTGTTATACACAGTATATAAAGTGTATATAGTGTATGCCTGTATATAATACGTATAACACGTACCTTACGTATAAGAGAGGATTTCTTAGAAGTACGGTTGTGTATTTAAAGGACCTTAGTCCCTACTATAGATAGTTCTCTCCTTGTAGTGAATCTTAGAATACAATTGGAGTTAATCTGTTAGGCAACTACTCCACTAGTTGTTATTATGTTGTTGATTTGTTCTTACCTATATACCCAGCCTAATAATAGGACCCACCGTAGTTCCTACTACAAGGTTCCGTTACAGATACTCTAAGAGAGTTAATAGACCAGTTAATAAAGATTAATAATAGGATCTATTAAAGGGAACAGGCTAAGAAGGGTTAGGACAGAGTTCTATAGTTATATAAGGCGCAGAGTACGCAACGACAGATATAGAGTTAAAAACTATAGAATAGCGTAGAGCTAATAGACCTAAGCGGTACCAAAGAGACCTAGAGATAAAAAAAGAAACTATGGAAACCTAGAGGTTAAGGATCTAGTAATTAAAGGACCTAGGAGCAGAGGCTAAACTAGGGATTTTAGTAATAAAAGACGTTTAGGCGGACTCTATAATAAGAAAAATGGTTTAAAGATAGGGCTTATATAAATTGCGGAAAACAGGGTTATTTTACTAGAGACTATAAAGGGGGTTAGAGTAACTACGCGGTAAAGGGAACCTAACTAGCAGGAGATATATATATATAGAGGGATGATAGTACACTGTAAAGAATAAAAGAGTGTTTAATTAACAGTTTTGCGTATTATTACAATAATGCATACCAAATTTATAAAGACGCTAAGTATAGCGTAAGCTATTAGCTATAGGAGCTATTGTTATCTAAGTTTAGAGGAACTAATAAACTAGCTTATAAATCAGACATTAAAGACAATAAGTTTAATATAGGCGAAGCATTTACTAATAATAAGGTAATAAAGGTAGCTTACTAAGAGCATACAAACCTTAGAGAAGTCAAAATAGAAGTAGAAACTAAGACCATTATAAAACAGGGTTTAGTAACGGGTATTATAATACTATTAGATACGATTTTTATCGCTTTACAAGACAAAAGAAGCAATATTTAAAAGAAACTAAGTAAGTAGACAACTACTAGTGCTAGCTTATTACTTAATAAAGGCAAAAGGCTATAGGTCTAAGATTCTTATAAAGAGATAAGAAATGCTCCAGACTCGCTAGGTATAATAAGGACAGCTTAAGAACCTACAATAGACAAAAATTGTTAGGAAAGAGCAGCGACTTAGTTTAGTAACAAATAAATAAGTATAGGACGCAAGTTTAAGAACCAAGAGTTTAGGGAACAAATAAGAATATTATTAGGTAACCAAGATTTCGAGAAATAAATAAGGGCTATAGTAGTTCCAGGTAAAAATAGTGTTTAGCCTAAAAATCAAAAAGTCAATACTATAATTAAGAAGCAAGACGACTTTAAGGATCCGGCTGCAAAACACAAAAAATAAGAAACTATAGATAAGTTCAGGACAAGAATTATTATATAGCAAGAGCAAAAGCTAGACAAGAGGTTAGCTATGCTAGGTTATATAAGGGACAGAGCACCTATATAAAGAGTTACTAATAGGCTAAGTGCAGGGACACCTAGGGTAAAGTAGTTAGATAAACTAGAACAGAAAGAAAATCTAGGGATTCTAACTAGTTTTAAAGAAAGACATACCAAAGGATGTTACAATACAGTAATAATAAGGTACTTTCTTATAGACAAACCCTATACACTAAACCAACTGTATGGAAAGTGGTATAGACAACAAAGCAGTAACAAATAGGCAGATTTCTATATATAGCTAGACAAAAAAGTAGTTTAAGACTAACCTATTATAGAGAAGCGCATAAATCACATTAAAGGAGTGTTAATTATAATGTTAAAGAACCTAGAAGAAGGATCTAGGGACTAGAGAAGTAAGTAACAAATCTTAGTACCTATAGAAGAAAGACTAATAGTTAAATCGGCTAAATAGAGGTTTAAACTTAAGAGTAAAGACGAGCTAAGAGTAGACCTAAGTTACTTAGCGCATTATATACTATTGTGGATAGCTTATGTGGATAATACCTATAACATACATAGAGCACCAAAAGATAAGAACCAGAAGTACCTAGTAAGGATATATTAGGCACTAGAAGAGAAGCGGTTTAAAGACGCTAAGTATATATATAAATAGCACCTAGTAGAAGTATAAAGTTAAGGGGACCTAATACTTTAACTAGGAAGATTCCTTATAAAAGAATACCTAGAGGGATAATAGTAGTAGGAGTACCTAGAGAACACTTATCTATAGTATATAGAGGAAAAGAAATAAACTAAGTATTAGCTAAGGTTAGACTAAGTATAAGCAGGATCTAGCAGCCAATAGTTAGAAAAAGGGGAGGCGTATAAAACCAGAGGGAACTAGTATTAGAGCCTTAGACCCTTAAAGGAATATAAGGATAACACCTAAACTTATAAGTTAAGTGGCAAGATCAGCAGTTTAAAGTATTAGTAGATAGTGGAGTAATAAGGAACCACGTATTACCAAAAGTAATAAAAAGGATAGGGTTACTATATAGATAAAAAAAACACCCATATCCACTTATAATAATTTTAGGAGATTAGATAGCCTATAGAGGAGGTATTATTAATCTTAAAATAGGACCTATTTAGTTAACTATTAAAGGGAGACCAGTTAGAATGTCTTTTAATATCCTACCATTAGGACAGGACGAGGTAATATTAGGAATGCCTTAGTTACAAGAGTACAATCTAAAGATTAATTAGGTTATAGGTTAGGTTAATATTAGGGATACTTAACGATATAAAATACAACAGCAAACTAAGTTGGTATAGTACCAAGTTGGAGCAATATATAAAGAAACTAAGCGGGGCTTAAGTTATATACTAAAAAGATACTATAAGTATAAAAAAAAGTTATGGTTACTAGAAAGCAAACAGCTATTAGAATATACAGCATGGGACTATAAAATAGAATTAGAAGAGGGAATAAGTCTAAAGTTCTTTCTAATCTATAAGCTTACTAAAACCGAGTTAGTAGCACTTAAAGAGTTTATCTAGGAAAATTTACAAAAGGGATATATTAGACTGTTATAGTTATTAGTAGGATATCTAGTGTTATTTATCCCAAAGAAAAACGGAAAACTTAGGATATATATAGACTATAGACAGTTAAACAGTATTACTAGAAAGAATAGGTATCCTTTACCCTTAATTAGCAAAATCTAAGATAGGATAGGTAACGCGAAAATCTTTACAAAGATAAATCTAAGGTAGGCGTACTATTAGAGCAGGATTAAGGAAGGCAATAAATAGAAGGCAGCCTTTAGGTCAAAGAAAGGACTATATAAGCTATTAGTTATGCAGTTTAGGCTTATAAACGCGCTAGCAACGTTCTAGAAGCGAATTAATAGTATATTAGGAGAACACCTAGACAAGTTTATTATAGTATATCTTAACAGTATTATTATCTACTTAGAGAATGAGGAAGAATATAGAAAACACGTTAAGTGGGTATTAAAGAGACTACAGGAAGAAAAGATGCTAGTAGTAATTAAGAAATGCGAGTTCTTTATAAGGAAAACTAATTTTATAGGATTTATTATTAAACTAGGGAAAATTAGTATGGACCTAAAGAAAGTTAAAGCTATAGTAAGTTGGTAAGAACTAGAGAATGTTACGCAGTTAAGGTTATTCTTAGGGTTTTATAACTACTATAGGAGGTTTATAGTATAGTGGTTAAAAAGTATTAAGCTATTTACAAGGTTAATAAAGAAGGAGGAACTATAGGTTTAGGGTAGTAAGTAAAAGAAGCTGTTCTAGAAACTTAAAGAGTTATTTACCTAAGAGCCAATCCTTAAGATCTATTAACCAAAGTTAGAAACGGTTGTTAAGATAGATGTATTAGACTTTATACTAGGAGTATATTTGCTATAGAAGTACTAGGACGTATAGCATCTAGTAGCGTACTATAGTTGGAAGATAATACCACTAGAGTTAAACTACGATATCTATAACAAGGAGTTGTTAGGTATAGTTATAGTACTTAGGGAATAGAGAGCATTCTTATAAGGTATAGAGAAACTATTTATAGTTAAAACAGATTATAAAAACCTTACAGGATTCCTAATAATAAAGGAACTTAACTAAAAACAGGTTAGATAGGCGGAAATGCTTATAGAATACCATTTTAAGATTTAGTATACTAAGGGTATAGACAATGTACAAGTAGACGCTCTAAGCAGAAAAGCTGAACTATAAAATAATAAAAAGCCATTAGGAGCTTTGTTACGGAAGGATTAAAATAGATTAATTAGGTATAATTATCTAAAGATTACAGCAACTAAATAAAGTTAGATTTATAAATTACTAGAGAGTAATTAGACATAGAAGATCTAAGAAGTATAGGTGGAGGATTTAGACTTAGAGCAATATAAGAATAGAGAAGCAACGTATATACCTAAGTCTATTATAGAAGAATTTATTAAGGAATTCCATAAGGGAATAATATAAGGACATAACGGGTCTATAGGACTAGTGTTAAGACTTTAAGAGGAGTATATTATTTAAGGAATCTGGGGATTAGCAAGATAAGTTATAAAAGAATATTTAGATTGCTAAAGAAACAAACTAATAAGGTATAAGCCGTATAGAGGGCTATAACCTATTAAGACACCAGGAAGACTATGGGAGGTTATATTATAGGACTTTATTATTAAGTTACTAAGGTTAAAAGATCCTATTATAGAATAAGATTATAACGCGATCTTAGTAATAGTGGACAAGCTAACAAAATAGGGATACTTTATAGCATACACTAAAGAAATATCAGCAGAGGACGTCGCTAGAATTTATATAAAGGAAGTATTTACAAGATATAAAGCACTAAATAAGGTTATATTGGATAGAGATCTAAGATTTATAGCAGCGTTTTAGGAAGTATTTCTAGTAGAACAAGGGGTTTACGCAGCAACCTCTACAGCATATTATCCGCAGATGGATGGATAAACAGAAAGACTAAACTAGACACTAGAACAGTATCTAAGGCATTATATTAATTACGCATAGAATAATTAGGTATCGTTATTACTAGTTACACAGTTTATATATAATATAACACCACAAGAAGGAATGGGGACATTACTATTTAAGGCGAATTACGGGTATAAGCTAAAAATGTTGTTATCGCTATATTAAGTAAAGAAAACGAGTAGCATAGCTAAGTAAAGAATGGAGATATTAATAAACCTTTATATAGACCTTACGGAAACAGCCAAGTTAGTATAATAAAGGATAAAAAAGTACTATAATGCTAAGAGATCTGAGGGACTAGATCTAAAGGAGGGAGATAAAGTATAGCTACTATACAAAATTTTTAAGAGTTAACAATTAAGCAAGAAGTTAGACTATGTTAGACTAGGACCTTTTAAAGTCAAGTAAAGAATTTTATTAGTTATATATAAGTTGAACCTACTAGCTAAAATAAAGATCTACCCTATATAATATATCGCGATGCTAGAACTAGTACACAGAGATATTAAGCCACTAGTTTATAAGGTAGACACGTATAAAGGGCAAGAAGAAGATAAATAGCAAGTTTTAAAGATTATTAGTCACAAGGACATAGATGACGAAATATAGTACGAAGTAAAGTAGATAGGCTATAGTAAGACTACCTAGGAACTACTAAGCAACCTAGAGAACGCTATAGGAAAGGTATAAGAGTATTAAAAAAAAGCAGGTTAGGTAGCATTAACAAGGAGGGATTGCTAAAAAATAAGTCGCCTAAGGGGGACCTAAGAGGAGCAATTACTAAGCTACTTAGAGTTATTTCCCTTACAGGAGGAAAGCTAGTCCTTTTATTACCTAGCTTAGATAGACCCTATTAAACTAGCTTCTACTTCTTAGAATAAACCTTCTTACATATATATTTAAGGCGTTGAAGACGAGCATAAGCCAGATATTAAGCTTTAAGGATATATATAGACTCTTTAGAGACATATTAAACCTTAAGTAGCATAGAGGCTAGTTCACCATTAAGTTTCTTAGTGGTAGATTAAATATAAGACCTTATAATAAGTTACTTAGGGAACCTAAAGACTGTTAAGAGTTATAGGACGCGTATACTTAGCGTTAGAGATAGAGCGAATGTTATAGGATAATTAAACGTTTGCTTTAGTGCACTCTAAATAAGAGGACGGTTATTAAGATAAAGGGCTCGCTAGCGTAATACAAACTAACCCCTCTTTTATACAGCGAGAATATGGAGACGGTATTATCTCACCTAAAGACAAGATTGCAGCAACGGTACGAGACCGGCGAGCTATAGAAAAAGAAGAAGATACTTTAGGTATAATAAGTAAGGATATTAACCAGACTAATTAAATGGATATTATACCTCTAGTAGATAACTTGGAGATATTAGAAATCTTTAAGGACGAAGATAAAGAGGAGGGAGATAGTGTTATGGATAGCTTAAGTACAATATTATAACTACTTGGAGAAGAGTTAGAGGAAGCTAGTTAGTTAATATAGGTACGGTCTAGAATAGATCTAGTGGAACTATATAACAAGGAATGGTAGCCGAGGTTATATAATGTGATCTATATAATTTGTGTAATCTATGTGATCTATAATAGAGTAGATAGAGCATACGTACCTTACAGAGCGAAGGGATTTCTTAGGCGTATGGTTGTGTATTTAATAGACCATAGTCCCTACCTAGATAGTTCTCTCTTTATAGTAAATCTTAGAATACAATTGGAGTTAATCTATTGGGCAACTACTCTACCAGTTATTATTATGTTATTGAACTATTCTTACCTATATATCTAGCCTAATAATAGGACCCACTGTAGTTCCTGCTACAAGGTTCCGTTACAGCTCGCACTTTGATTTTCGTAATATAGGCGCAAACAAGTTAAACGCACATAATATTCTAACTTAATAAGGAAGCATCTAATTTAATAAGGAGGCGTCTAAACCGAATTAGGTAGGGGATATATGCGTATCAATTAGGGGGTGTACGCGTATCATTTAGGGGGTGTATAATTATCGTTAACCTTAATATATTAGGCTTCTGATTAAGTTTGCCTAATTAATATATAATCTTAAAGTTAAATTATAAAAGGTATTTAGCCTAACAAATTTAGCGCTATATTAATTGCTTTATAGTTATAAAGTACTAAAGGTTCTTATAGTCCGTTAATACGCGTATTAGGAATAATAATCCTTTAAGCTTAGGACGCTATTATTTAAGCATCTAATAATTATAAGTAGTTCCTTATTATATATCTTATAGTTTAATTTAATAAAGACGAGTTTTTAGGAGAGAAAGGCTACTAGACATAGCTTGCCGTTCTTATTATATTGCAATAACACTCCCCCTAGCATATAATTGGACAAGTCTGTTTTAGTAATATATTTAAGGTTAGGGTTAAAGTAGGCGAGAATTAAAGTAGTTATAAAGCAATATTTTAAATTATTAAAAGCTTATTTATATCTAGCGGTCTATTTAAATTTTAAATTTTTCCTTATTAGGTTTACTAATAGCTAAGCAATTTTTAAAAAGTAGTTAATAAATTAATAATAGAAATTTACGAATTCTAAAAATCTTTAAATATTTTATATATTACTAGGGCTTTCCTAGTTTATAATTACAGTGACTTTCTTAGGGTCCATTTTAATTCCGTTATAGGATATAATTAAGCCTAAGTATATAACCTTAGACGCGTAGAAATTGCATTTCTTAATATCGTATTATAAGCCCGCATCTTATAGGCGTTTAAAGACTATTTTAACGTGTTTCTAATACTTAAAAAGCAAAAACAAGTAGATTAAGATATTATTAATATATACAGTAACAAATATATTAAGGAATTTATAAAGCGTATTATTAACATATTACTAAAACGTACTAGGACCGTTTTTTATACTAAATGGCATTACTAGGTATTTAAAGAGTCCCTATTATATATAAAAGGCTATATACTTCTTATCTCCTTTATATATATAAATTTAATTAAAGGCAGCGACTATATTAAGCTTTATAAAGTACTATACCTTTACTAAATAGTTAAGCATCTCTTAAATTAGGGGAATTAGATATTAGTTTTAAATTATAATTACGTTTAATGCCTAATAATTAATATAGAATCTTAAGCCTCCTCCTAGCTTTTTAATAAATAGTATAGGTAAGATAAATAGAGATTAGCTAGGGCGAATAAATCCTTTTTCCAGATATTTATTAAGGTATTATCGCATTATAAGTAGTTCTTCTTATAATATACCATATAGTAAACCGAACTTTAGTGTTATACTAGGCTTAAGTTTTATCTTAAAATTATACTTATCTTAGTATAGAGGTAGTTAGTCTATAAATTATTTTTTAAACTTATTAATTAGATTATAATACTCTTTAGGTATAAGAGGTTAAGGATTAATATTTTACTTTAGTTCTAACACTTTATAATATCTTCTATTATTACAGTAAATATTTTATAATCTCATTTTCTTGCTAGTAAAATTAATAGTACAGCTTATATAATATAAAATTTAAGAGATTTTAACGTAATATCTTTATATTTTTTACTGCAATCGGCAGTTATGGCTTTATTATATTAGTTTAAGGGTTATAGTAAGGGTAATTTATATTATATTAAATTTAAATAGTTGTGTATGTTAGGTAAAACCTAAGTAGATAGTTATATAGCTATAAGGTACGGGCGACCCTAAGGCGACCTAGGGGTGACTCGCCCGTAAGGCACGTGCGCTGCATGTAACTAGGGAAAACCCTTCCTTACCTCGCACACAGACTCCTCCTTTTCCCTTAAGGATTCGTCTGTCTATACAATATACCCTATTGTTCCATTATTGAGCTCCCTATCTATATCCTCACCTTATAGTGTGTGTATTTATAGGGCAAATAGTATTTTAAGTAATAACTTTAGCAGTAAGTTATACAGAACTTTAGTATTTCTTTAACCTAGCTAATTAAGGGGTTATATTACTTTAGCCATCCATATTTAATAAGAGCGTAATGCATATCACAGTGCCATAATATAAGTAGGCTAAATAGCTACGTTGTGGTATAAAGAAGAGAATAGGCGAAAGGGGTATTGTGTATAAGTAGTAGGGCCAGCCGCCAAGGCGCTAGTGGTGGGCTAGCTAATAGTAGGAAATAGTACAAGATAGTATAAAACAGTGTGCGATAGGTCAGTGCCGTGACAGTGCGTTAGTTTACTATATATTAAGGGTTTGCCATTAAAGCCTTATAGGCCTTAGGGTTTATTAAGTTTTTTTAAATTTAAGTATTAAGTTTTTGCGTAGTTCGTATTAATAAAGCCTATACTATGTTACGGCACTGTTACAGACCCTAGTCAGGGGCTCGGCCGAGCCGAGACTTGGCGCCATGTATATAGACGTGTCCTTTCCTTGACCTTCTTCTAGTCCTTGTCTTGGAATTCTCGTTCACTGGCTATTAATAGATTTTGTTCTTTTGACTAAGCCTTTATATACTAGTAGCTCCGCTATCTATTAGAATTTATACTTCCTTCTATTTTTTAAGTGTTTAAATTTTACTAAGTATATTAAGGGAGTTATGTTGTATATTAGCGCTAGAAAAGCTTAAATACTTATACTCTTCTACCTTTTATCCTAAGGCGTGACTTAGCCTTAGGATAATTTGCTTTCTAAGTTAACTAAAGGTAAGATGCTTTATAGCAACCGAGTATAATTTAAGAATTAGGAGAAACTACAGCAGACCTTTTAAAAATGGTAAGTTTGGTAATTCCTTTAAATATATCCCTTTTTACTATATCTAAAGCATTCTCTATTTATAGCTTAAGTTCTTTATTTATTAGTTCCTAAAGGTGTATAGAATTAAGCGGTATTAAGGTCTATAGGTATTAAGGTCTATAGGTATAACGGTGCTAGAGCGCGTTACCTACTACATTGCCGTTTCTAGGGCAATTTGCCGCATTCTAGGGCAATTTGCCGCATTTCTGGGCAATCTGCTAGCACCACTCGTAGAGCTAACTAATTAGGATTTTCCATCCCCGGGATGGAAAATTGCTATTGGCTCGCTTACTCCTAGCGCCTTAGCGACCCCTTTATATGTAACAGTGCAGTGTAGGAGAATTGAAAGAGCAACTTAATTGTAAATCTATGGAAATCAAGTGAACTAAATACATAAAAGTAGACCCCGAACTCCGAAGTCTATAACTCAATATTTGACTATATCCGAGATATATAAGGGTAGGGTAGATCCTGTCTCGGAGCCTCTTAGGCAACGATCTTGTGTCTCAGCGTAGTGCTGGTGAACTGTTACATTATATCTTATTAGTCTCTAGTAATCTTCTCCTTCTCCTTAGCTTAGTATTCTTATACGAGAAATAAGCAAATTTTCCAAGGAAAATTTGCTTATTTCTCGCGCCTGCGGCGGGCTTTTGTCCTTTGGGGACGAAGTTATTTTAGGAACTAAGTAGCTGCCCTACTACTGCCCTGCTACTGCCCTGCTACTGCCCTGCTACTGCCCTGCTACTGCCCTGCTACTGCCCTGCTACTGCCCTGCTACTGCCCTGCTACTGCCACTGCTACCACCGCCACCACTGCCACCGCTGCCACCGCTACCTATCCGTATCTGTTCCCGTATCTGTTCATATAGCTACTACTCCAGCTCCTACTCCAGCTGCTGCTCCAGCTACTGCTCCAGCTGCTGCTTTAGCCGCCACCGTCTAGGCTGCCAGCGACCGTCCCAGCAGTTATTATCCCAGTAGCCACTACCTTGCTCCTCCTCCTGCTACTGCCCGTCCTATATTGCTGCCGCCATTCCTTGTACTGCTACTCTTGCTCTTATTACTGCTGCTCCTGTATCTGCTGTATAGCCTATAGCCGCTGCTGGCGCTCTGTACCTGCTGCGGAGATTGCTGCGGAGGAAGCTGCTGAGACTGCTGCGGAGACTACTGCGGAGACTACTGCGGAGGAAGCTGCTGCGGAGACTACAGAGATTGCTGCTGCGGAGATTGCCGCGGGGACTGCTGCGGGAGGTTAAAAGGGAGATCCATAGAGTAGTAGTAGCAATAGGTTGTGTACGCGATACGCCGTGGTCGTGTACGCGAAAGTTTGGTGTCCTGCACGTGACAGTATCCAAATAGGGAAGAGCTCCGTGCACGGCTCCCCCTAAGCCGGTTGTAGAGCCGTTCGTAGAGTCGTTCGTAGAGCAGTCATAGGGCCGTCGTAGAGCCGTCGTAGAGCCGTTGCAGAACTGTTCGTAGGGTCGTTCGTAGGGTTGTTCGTAGGGTCGTTCGTAGAGCCGTTCTAGAGCCGTTGCGGCGCCGTCATAGGGCCGTTCGTAGAGTCGTTCGTAGAGTCGTTCGTAGAGCCGTTGCAGAACCGTTGCAGAACCGTTCGTAGGGTCTCGTAGGGTCCCGTAGAGCCGTTCTAGAGCCGTTGTAGAGCCGTTGCGGGGCCATCATAGGGCCGTTCGTAGAGCCGTTCGTAGAGATGATGCAGACCTGTCGTAGAGTCGTTCGTAGAGACGATGCAGACTCGTCGTAGAGCCATTCGTAGGGCCGTTTGTAGAGTATTTGTAGATCCGTTGCAGAACCGTTTGTAGAGACGATGCAGAGCCATTCGTACCGACCATTGTATGGGCGACTGTATGGGCAGTGGTAGAGCCGTTGTAGAGCCGATCGTGGAGCTGTTGCAGAGCCATTCGTAGA